>Ga0102944_1001394_pt1 | contig 16051 bp, 16 predicted proteins | sample SalPonD_shore_MG_FD_78172 | JGI IMG/M metagenome (GOLD analysis project Ga0102944, IMG submission 78172) | Salt pond soil microbial communities from South San Francisco under conditions of wetland restoration - Salt Pond MetaG... | ecosystem: Environmental > Aquatic > Marine > Intertidal zone >...
CCGGGGACGTGGCCGACGCGGCGGTCGACCGGCTCCTCGGGCGACGGCGGTGAGCGAGGGGGCGACGTCGAGCCGAGCGTCGTCGACGAAACGGTGAGCGGCGACGACGGCGACGACCGCTGAACGAACGCGACCAGCCAGAGTATCGAAACGTCACGACGTCGGCTGCCGGGGAAACGGCCTTGGCCGTCGACGACCTGCTAATTACGGCGGCTCATGCCCACCATCACCCCGAACCTGTGGTTCGACGACGACGCCGAGCAGGCGGTTGACCGGTACGAGCGCGTCTTCGACGACGCGTCCGTCGGCGCCGTGACCCGGTACGACGCCGCGTCGGCGGTGGCGTCGGGCCAGCCGGTAGGGAGCGTCATGACCGTCGAGTTCGAGCTCTGCGGGCAGCCGTTCGTGGCGCTCAACGGCGGCCCGACCTTCGACTTCACGCCCGCCATCTCGTTCATGGTCGCTTGCCCGACGGCCGACGAGGTCGACGAGCTCTGGGCGGGGCTGGCCGAGGGCGGCACCGAGCGGATGGCGCTCGACGCGTACCCCTTCAGCGACCGGTACGGCTGGACCGACGACGCCGACGGCGTCTCGTGGCAGGTGATGCACGCCGAGGTCCCGGCGAGGACCGTCATCCCGACGCTCATGTTCGTGGGCGAGCGGGCCGGGCAGGCGGCGGACGCGATCGCGTACTACACCTCGATATTCGACGACTCGGCCGTCGGCGAGGTCGCCCGCTACGGCCCTGACCAGCCCGACGACGAGGGGACCGTCATGCACGCCGACTTCGAGTTAGCGGGCCAGCCCTTCGCGGCGATGGACAGCGCGGGACCCCACGACTTCGACTTCACGGAGGCGGTCTCGTTCGTCGTGGACTGCGCCGACCAGGGCGAGATCGACGCCTACTGGGACGTGCTCACGGCGGACGGGGGCGAGCCGGGCCAGTGCGGCTGGCTGACGGACCGATTCGGGGTGTCGTGGCAGGTCGTGCCGACCGAGCTGCCCGAGCTCCTCCGGCGCGGGGCGGCGTCAGACTCGACCCGGGTCACCGACGCGCTGCTCGGGATGGGGAAGCTCGACCTCGAGGCGCTCGAGCGGGCATCGGTCGGGTAGTGGGGGACCGGCGGAGCCGGGCAGCCGCGGATCCGAGACTCACACGGGTCACAGCCGAGACCGGTTCTCGTCGTCGAACGCCCGCTCGTCACGCGCCGCCAGCGCGACGGTCCGCTCGATGCGCCGCGTCCGGGTCTCCTCGGTCCTGGCGGCCTCGACCTGGGCGATGAAGGCGTGCTGGTCGGTGTTCGAGAAGGCCTGGAAGTGCTCCCAGGCCGCGTCGTCGGCCCGGAGCGCGGTCTCGAGGTCCTCGGGCAGGTCGTGGTCGTCGGCGAGCCGGTAGGCGTCGGTCCACGCCCCCGACGCCTTCGCGGCCTCGACCGCGGCCAGCCCCGCCGGCGTCATCCGTCCGGCGTCGACCATCACCCGCACGCGCTCGACGTTCGCCTTCGACCACCGGCTGTCGGGCGTCCGGGGCGTGAATCGCCGGGCGTAGGTCTCGTCGTCGATGCCGTGGATGAGGCCGTCGATCCAGCCGAAGCAGACGGCCTCCTCGACCGACTCGGCGTAGGCGATACCCTCGCGGTCGGCGTCGGCCTTGTAGTAGCCGACCCAGCACACGTCCTCGGTCTCGTGGTTCGCCGCGAGCCAGTCCCGGAAGGCGTCCCGGTCGTCGAAGAAGACGGGGTCCATCGTCACTCGACCTCCGTCACGCTCACGCCGACCCCCAGCGGTCCGCCACGGCCGTCACCACCGTCCAGGTCCGGCGCGTCGCGGGTTGACCCAGGACCGAGCCGACGTCCGTGAACCGGCCGGGGCCGAGCACCGCCTTGTCGAGCCGGCTGTACACCTCGCGGTCGCGGACGATGAACTGCTCAGCCTCGCTCCCGGCGGCCAGGAGGGCTTCGACCGCCCCGTCGTCGGGGGCCTCGTGCAGGAACGTCACGTAGCGCGCGACGTCGGCCGGGTCGTCGGCAGCCGGGTCGTCGAACGGCTGGCCCGCGACGACCGCCGCCAGCTCCCCCGCGGTCCGCACCATCACGTCGACGTCGAAGCCGAACGCGTCGTCGATGGCGGCCGCCACGTCCCGTCGGACGGCGGCCCCGTCGGTCGCCGGGGTCTCGAGGTGGACGTTCCCGCTCGCGAGGTAGGTCTCGACGGCCTCGAAGCCGACGGCCTCGAGCGCGTCGCGGAGGTCGGCCATCGCCATCCGGTGGTGGCCGCCGACGTTGACGCCCCGAAGGAAGACGACGTACCGTGGCATGGCCGACCGCCGACTACGGGGTCGCCAGCTCGAGCGTCTCGGCGAGGAGGTCGTCGAGCGAGAGGTCCTCGCGGGGCTCGTTGCAGAGCAGGACGTCGATGGGCAGCGTCGGCGCGCCGCCGATGAGGTTCTCCATCACGACCAGCCGCTCGCGGGCCCGGCTCATCCCGACGTAGAAGACCCGGCGCTCGTTGTCCGTGAGCACCGGCACGGGGTTGGAGCTCGGCGTGAACTCGACGCCCGACGGGACGGCGTCGTCGGGAGCCGTCGTGGCCATGTGCTCGACCACCTTCTCCGTGAGGTCCGTCGCCACGTAGACGTGGTCGGCCTCGCGCCCCTTCGCCGAGTGGATGGTCCCGACCCGGACGCGGTCCCGCGGCTGGTCCTGGTAGCCGTTGGCGAAGTAGGCCCGGAGGCCCGTCTTCTGGAACTTCGTCACCTTCCGGACCATGTCGGCGGCCGAGGCCCGGTCCGGCATGAACATGACGTGCTCCCGGACGACGTCGGGGTCGACCTCGAGGGCGGCGAGGTCGTCCACGCCCGCGGCCTCCTGGAGCTCGTCGACGGCGTCGAAGAGGACGTCGCGGTCCTTCGAGCCGAACGCCGTGTCGACGAGCATGTCCGCGAGCCGGCGGACCTGGAGGCCCGTCAGGGGCTCGCCGTCCTGGAAGTTGACGACGGCGTCGGCGTAGTTGCCGAGCCGGTCCGTCCACATCCGACCGTCCGTCATCACGGCGAAGGGGATGCCGGAGGTGACGAACTCGTCCATGAACTCGAACATCTGGTAGCGGGCCCGGAACAGCACCATGATGGAGCCGTCGTCCTCCTCCACGGTCTTCCGGACGTCGCGAACCAGGTCGAGCACGGAGGGGTTCTGGCGGAACTCGACCTCGCCGCCCTCCGTGCGCGGCTTGAGGTGCTTCTCCTGGCGCTCGTCGATGTGCCGGATGACGCGCTGGACGACCCGGAGGACGTTGGACGGCAGGCGGTAGGAGGTCTCGAGGATGACGTCCTCGCCCACCTCGCCGAGGAGGAGCCGTGGATCCGCACCCTGCCAGGCGTAGACGACCTGGTCGTCGTCGCCGGCGATGAGCACGCGCTCCATGTGGGGTTTCCACTCCTGGTAGACGGCGTACTGGAGCTGGGTGATGTCCTGGAACTCGTCGATGACGAGGTGGTCGACGTTCGGGACGAGCGAGCGCTGCTTGACCCGCTCGAGCATGTCGGCGAAGCCGACGAGCCCCTCCTCGCCCTTGTAGGCCCGCCACCCCCGGATGGCCTCCGGGATGCTCGTCCGGTGGTCGTCGGTCCGCCAGGTCGGGGTGTACTTGTTGCCCTCCTGGGCGTGCGGGTCGATGTCGGGCGGCAGCCGGACCTCCTCGACGTTCCAGTGGAACGGCACGTCGTACCAGTCGGCGACCTCGCGGTTGGTCCGCTGGAGCCACTCGCTGGTGGCGAGGATCTTGTTCCCGAGGGCGGTCGAGCGGGCCGTCCGGCGGCTGCCGCTCTTGTACTCGTCCTCGTAGTCCAGGCCGTAGTCCTCGCAGAACGCCTCCTTGTGCTTCTCGCCCACCACGTCCTTTCGCGAGAGCTTCAGGAGGTTGTAGGCCGTGGCGTGCATGGTGCCGACGGTCCCCCGGAGCGAACGGGGCGAGACGTCCCGCCGCTTGGCGAGCCGGTCGCGGACCTCGGCGGCCGCGGCCCGGGTGTAGGAGACCAGGAGCAGGTCGTCGAGGTCGACGCCGTCCTCGTCGAGCATCGTCTCGACGCGGTCGAGGAGGGCGGTCGTCTTCCCGCTCCCCGGCCCCCCGAACAGGCGGGCGACCGGCGTGTCATCGCGCTGAGTCATTGGAACACGGGTCGGGCCCCAGCGGGATAAACCGTGTGGCTCCGGGACGGTGACAGGTTGCGGCTGGTGGCCGTCTCCGAGGGCTCCCGCGACCGGGACGAATCGGTCGGCGAGGCCGTCCAGCCGGCCGGGCGCCCCTTCGTGCCCGACCGGGGTGCCCGACCGTCAGTTCGACGGGTCGGCCAGCGAACGCGTCTAAACCGGGCCAGGGCGGTGGCTACCGGGTGTGGGCTATGGCGGAGGACGGAGCGTCGAGGAGCGGAGTGAGGCCCGCTCAGTCGGCCGGGAGCCAGCCGCAGACGGTGCACGACGACGCGCCGAGGTCGTGGAGGCCGCCACACTCCGGACACTGTTTCTTGTTATACGACCGCCCCCAGGCGGCGGGTACGTCGTGCCCGCGGCTCGCCAGGAAATCGTCGATGAGGTCGTCGGCCAGCACGGACGGCTCGTCCGGCGATGAGGCCATACGTGTTATGCTATGGCATAGCACCACTTAACCCTACTGGCCGTTCCCGGCAACGAGCATGCCCACCGACCCGCCATCCCGTCGGCGGGTGGGCGACACCGTCAGTGGTCGACTGACGGCGGGCTCCCGGAGCCGATTTCGTTGGCAGTTCGACGACGGATTTCGGCCGGACACATCTCGTCGCCGAGGAGACGACGGAATACGGCCGATTCACCCGTCCGCCGGAGCCGTTCCCAGCGGCTGGGACCGAGCGACGGAGTCGAGCCCTCGAAGCGCGAACGTGACGACCCGATGGCCCCCGCCAACCCCCGACACACCTACGAGGTCCACCTCGACGAGGCCGTCGCCAGCGCGCTGGGCATCGACTCGCCGGTCGAGACCGGGCACATCGACTACTACGACGCCGGGTTCTGGGTCGACCTCCCGCAGGGTCGTGACTTCTACCCGTACCGGCACGTCCTGACCATCAGGGAGCGTCCGTGGGGGGCTGGCCCCTCGGTTGACGCCGACGAGAGCCGCCGAGAGCCCATCAGCGGCCCCGCCGAACCGATGGACTGAGCGACGGTTCGACGACGTCGGACCCGGGGACGGGCCTCAGAGGTCGTACAGCGCGCCGTACTTCTCGGTGACGTAGTCCACGAAGTGGTCGGCGGTGTAGGCCTCGCCCGTCGCCCGCTCGACGAGGTCCGGGGTCGTGTACCGGCAGCCGTAGCGGTGGACGTGCTCCCCCAGCCAGTCGTGGAGGGGCCCGACGTCGCCGGCTCGGATCTTCGCGTCCACGTCGTCGACGTCGGTCCGCAGCGCGTGGTCGAACTGGGCCGCGAGGACGCTCCCCAGCGAGTAGGTCGGGAAGTAGCCGAAGTTGGCGTGGCTCCAGTGGACGTCCTGGAGGCAGCCCTGGGCGTCGTTCTCGGGCCGGATGCCGAGGTAGTCCTCCATCTTGTCGTTCCAGACCTGGGGGACGTCGGCCACGTCGAGGTCGCCGGAGACGAGGTCGCGCTCGATCTCGTATCGGACCACGATGTGGAGGTGGTAGGTCAGCTCGTCAGCATAGGTCCGGATGAAGTTGTCGGCGTAGACCTCGTTCATGCCGCGGTAGAAGGTCTCCGGAGAGACGTCGTCGAGGCCGCCGAACCGGTCACGGACCAGCGGCGCGAGGACGTCCCAGAACGCCCGGGTGCGGCCGACGTGGTTCTCCCAGAACCGCGACTGGGACTCGTGGACGGTGAGGTCCCGGCTCTCGCCGAGCGGCGTACCGAACGCGTCGAGGGGCAGCCCGAGGTTGTAGGTGGCGTGGCCGAACTCGTGGATGGTCGACTCGAGGTTGTCGTACGGGTCGTCAGCCATGAACCGGGTCGTGATGCGGCAGTCGAACTGGTTCCCGGCGGTGAACGGGTGGGTCGAGACGTCCAGGCGACCGCGGTCCCAGTCGTAGTCGAGCACGTCGAGCACGGCCCGGCTCAGGGCCTCCTGGTCGGCGTCGGCGTAGGTGCGCCCGGCGAAGGGCGATTCGATGGTCACGTCGCTGTCGGCCACGGCGTCGACCAGCGGGACCAGCGCCTCCCGGAACCGCGTGAGCACGCGGTCGGCCGTCTCCAGGGGCAGGTAGGGCTCGTAGTCCTCGAACAGGACGGCGTACGGGTCCCGATCGGGGTCGATGGCGGCGGCGTACTCCCGGCGGAGCTCGACGAGCTCCTCGAGCGTCGGCGCGAACTGGCTGAAGTCGGCGTCGGCGCGGGCCTGCTCCCAGACCGAGAACGCCTCCGTCCCCTTCCGAGAGAGCGCCTCGACGAGCTCGCGAGGGATGGCCGTCGCCCGCTCGTGCTGTCGGCGGATCTCCCGAACGGTGGCGGCCTGCCCCTCGCGCAGGTCCGCCCCGTCGAGGTCGTCGAGCCAGCTGGCCACGGATTCGTCGGTGATGAGCTCGTGCGTCAGCCCGGAGAGCGTGGACTGCTGGGGCGACCGGGCACCGGTGCCGCCGGGGGGCATCATCGTCTGCTGGTCCCAGGAGAGCAGCTCCTGGGTCGAGCCGATGACGGACGCCCGCCGGTACTGGTCGAGGAGCTCGCGGTAGGCCGGTGGCGCGGACTCGACGTCGACGTCGGTTGCCATGGCAACCCCTTCCATCGGCCGGAGAATAAAGCCCCGCGCTCCGGTCGCCGGGCGCTCCGAGTGCCGGCAGTCAGGTCGCCCTGACCTCGACGGTCGGCTCCAGCGGCGTCCGGCAGAGGGCGTGGAGGAAGCAGGTCTGCTCCGACATGTCGAGGGTCGTCCGGGCGAACGCCACGTCCGCCGGCGAGTCGAGGAAGACGTGGGTCTCGACGGGCTCGGCGGCGGGCGCGGACCCGGTGGCCGGGTCACCGGCCCCGAAGTGGGTGTCCTGGACGACGCGGTACGCCGGGAGCGGCCGGTCGACGATGGTGGCGTAGCGACCGAGCTGGGTCATGAAGCAGAACCCGAGGCCCGCGGACACGTAGCTCAGGGGGTCGGGAGCCCGGCCACGGGCGTCTGAACCCGGGTCGCCGACCCGCAGCTCGAACACGGAGCCCCGGGGACTGTAGAGCTTCACCTCCACGTCGACGAGACCGTCCGTGGCGCGGGTTCCGGTGCCCCGAAGGTGGAGCACGCGGTCCTGCGACTCGGCCAGGCTCGAGCCGGTTCCGCCGGTGTACCGTTCCCGGTCGCCGGGGAACGGCTCCGTCGTCCGACCCGTGTGCACCAGCAGCGGCCGGTCCGGCTGCGCCACGTCGCGGGCGAGCCTCTCGAATCGAGGGCGGGGGTCCTCGAGCCGGGGGCCGTCGAGGGCCGCCACGCGGTCGGGCTCGAGCGCCGTCCCGTTGTGGGTCAGCGCGAAAGAGCTCTCGAGATTGCCCCGGAGCAGCCCCGTGACGGGGGCGGTCGCCACCGCGTCGGTCACCAGCGCCTCGAGCGTCGCATTGTCGACGTCGGCGGCGACCTGGGCCTCGAGGACCGGCGGCAAGGCCCCGCCGGCCATGTCCCCCCGGAGGGCCGACCCGGTCATGGTGTAGAAGCTGTCCAGCACGAGCGTGACCTCGTCGAGCTCGATCCCGCGCGTCGTCGCCAGCGAGCCGAGCCGGGTCGCGAAGGCCCCGACCATCCCGGTCGTCATGAACGCCAGCGGCGCCGGCGCGACGTCCGCCCCGTCCAGGTACGGGCCCTCGTCGCTGGCCAGACGCCAGGTCCGACCGGTGCGGTGGTTCGTCACCAGCGCCTCCTTCTGCATGCCCTCGAGCGATCGCACCCGGGTCCGAACGGCCTCGACGAGGCGCGGCGTGGGGGCGTCGATGGCCGAATCCCCCTCGACGGCGTGGAACAGGGGTCCCCCGAGCGCTTCGAGCGGCGTGGGCGTCGCCATACCCTCGTGGCCGTGGGCCTGGCCCCTCAAGGTGTCGCCCCGACCGCTCAGCCCGACCAGGCAGCCGCCAGCGACCGGTACGCGCGCTCGCACCGGTCGAGGACGGCCAGGTCGACGGACTCGGTCGCCGTGTGCGCCTGGCCGAGCTCGGCCGGCCCGCAGACGACGCAGGTGACCCCAGCCTCGGCCAGCCAGCCGGCGTCCGTCGCGTGGGGCTTCGCCACCAGCTGGGGCTCCCCGGGGGCGGGGTCGGTCGCCGTGGCGGACCGGAGGGCCTCGAGGGCCGCCTCGGCGAAGGCCTCGTCGTCGCAGGCCATCGGCGGCACGACGTCGTCCACCGTCCACTCGACGCCCTCGACCGCCTCGGCGCGCTCGAGCGGCGCCAGCTCGCCCGGGACGGTGCGCTCGTCGACCGTGACGGTGCACGTGTCCGGGATGACGTTCCAGGCGTCGCCGCCCTCGATTTCCGTGACGGCGAGGCTCCCCCGGACCGGCTCGCCGAGGACCTCGACCGCCGGGAGCTCGAGGCCGCGGACGAACGCGATGGCCTCGCACGCCCGGTAGATGGCGTTGACGCCGCGCTCCGGCGTGCTCGCGTGGGCCGCCTCGCCGCGAGCCGTGAGCGTGCTGCCCCGGCGCCCCCGGTGGGCCACCGCCACGTCCGTGACCCCCGGGGCCGAGTAGCCCGTCGAGCCCTCGGCCACCACCGCGAAGTCGGGGGCGAAGCCCGCGTCGATGGCCGCCCGGGCCCCCGTGCCGCCGACCTCCTCGCCCACGAACGACGCGAAGACCAGCTCCCCGGCGGGCTCGGCGTCCCGGAACGCCACCATCGCGGCGGCCAACGCCCCCTTCATGTCGGCGGCCCCGCGGCCGTACAGTCGGCCGTCGGCCGTCTCGACCACGTAGTCCGAGCCCTCGACCTGCCCCGCGGCGGGCGGCACGACGTCGTGGTGGCCGACGAGGGCCAGCGACGGCCCGTCGCCCCGGCGGGCGACGACGTTCCCCACGTCGTCGCGGTGCACCTCGCCGTCGGTCTCCGCCCGGAGCCAGGCCTCGATGGCGTCGCCGGCGGCCGTCGGGTCCTCGTGGCTCGGGATGGTGACGAGCGAGCGAGCGAGGTCGGCGACGGTCATGGCCGGGACGTGGGGGTGCCCGGCCTTGAAGGCTCGTCCCGTCGGGACGAGACTATATGGTCCGAGGACGGGAGGAGCGGTCGGAGATGCCCCCGACAAGCGACGGGCCGGCCCGCGAGCCGCTCGAGCGCTCACTGGAGCCGATCGCCTTCCTCTCGGCCTCCACGAACCGGGTGCGCGCCCTCGAGGCGCTCGCCGAGGGCGCGGCCGACCGACGGGACCTCGAGGAGGCGGCGGCGCTGACGCGGGCGACGCTCTCGCGGACGCTCGCGGCGTTCGAGGACCGCGACTGGGTCGTTCGGACGCGCGGCAGGTACGATCTGACCCCCCTCGGCGCGTTCGTGGCGCGCGAACTGGGGGCGTTCGTCGACCGGATGGACGTGGCGACCGCCCTCGGCGAGGTGGTCCGGTGGTTCCCCGAGGCGGGGTTCGGGTTCGACCTCGCCCGACTCTCCGCCGCCGACGTCGTCCGGCCGAGCAAGGAGGACCCCCTGGCGCCCACGAACAACATGGTCCGCCGGCTCGCGGCCGCCCGACGGGCGCGGGTGCTGACCTACTCGGTGCTGCCGGCGTGTCTGGACGCGTCCTGGCGGCGGGTCGTCGACGACGAGCAGCGGCTCGAGGTCGTCTTCGAGCCGGCCGCGCTGGACGCCATCGGTGCGGACCCGACGATGGCCGAGCGGGCGGCCGACCTGCTCGGTTCCGAGTCGGCGTCGGTCTACCGCTCGGCCGACGACCTCCCGCACGTCCTCATCCTGGCCGACGACGTCGCGAACCTCTGCCTCACGGGGCCGGACGGGAGCCCACGGGCCGTCATCGACACCGACGACGAAGAGGTCGTCGCGTGGGCGGAGACGTGCTTCGCGACCCACCGCGACGCCGCGACCCCGCTCGGCCCCGACGCCTTCAGCGGCTGACGGTGGCGTCCGGCGGGCCGCGCCGGGGCCCCGGGCGGGTACGGCGGGCCTAGAAACTCAGGGCCGACGCCCCGCCAGCCAGCACCTCGACGGCCTGGACGGCGCTGACGATGCGCGCACCCTCGACGAGGTCGTCGTCGGTGATGCCCCGCGGCTCGGCGCACGCCCCACACACCCAGATCTCGCCGCCGTTGGCGACGAACGACCGGACGACGGTCGCCAGCGGCTCGAAGCCCGCCTCGTGGACGTCGTCGGCGTAGCCCTCGGTCGCGTTCCAGACGCCGTCGATGGTCAGCAGCACGATGGCGTCCTGGTCGGCGCTCGCGGCGACGTTCCCGACCACGAAGGCGAGCGTGGCTCGCTCCGGGTCGTCCCGGCCGTGGGTGCCGTTGATGACGATGGGGTCGCCCATCAGCGACCCCCCTTCCGCAGGTGGAGGACCGTCGGCTCGTCATCGGCCGACGGCCCCCTCGGGAGGAGCTCGTGGCCGGTCAGCCGGCACCACGCGGCGACGCCCGCGGGGACGCTCGGCTCGTCGACGACCACCTCGAGGATCGCGCCCTCGTCGAGGTCGGCCATCCGCGCCGCGAGCTCCGGCTCCAGCGAGCCGCAGCGCTGTCCCGTTGCCGTCAGTCGCTCGGCGATGGCGACGGTCGATACGCGCCCAGATCGTTCATCGAGAGGGGTCATGGGGCGGCCGAGTCGAGGGGCCGGGTCCCGATAACCGCACCCGCTGGAATGGTGCTCACGGCGTGTACCGGCTGCTCGACGGGTGCAACGGGTGCCCGCCGTGGACCGCCATCTCACGGCGAGGCCGACGTGCCCCCCGCCGCTCGAACGCCTTATCAAACGGCCGACGCGTATCCTCCCCATGAACGTCCTCCCGGACACGAGCGCCGTGGTCGACGGCCGCGTCTCGGCCCGCGTGGCCGACGGGGCCTTCGCCGGCGCGACGGTGTTCGTCCCCAACGCCGTCGTCGCCGAGCTCGAGGCCCTCGCCAACGCCGACAGCGCCCGCGGCTGGGACGGCCTCGCCGAGCTCAAGCGGCTGGTCGAGCTGGCCGACGACGGCGAGGTCACCGTCGAGTACGTCGGTCGCCGGCCCAGCGAGGAGGAGGTCGAACACGCGTCCCGCGGCGACGTCGACGCCCTCATCCGCCGGACGGCCGCCGACCACGACGCGACGCTGGTGACGAGCGACGGCGTCCAGGCCGAGGTGGCCCGAGCGACCGGGCTCGAGGTGGTCTACGTCGAGCCCGCCGTCCGCGAGGCCGACGAGCTCCCGGTCGCGGGGTTCTTCGACGACGAGACGATGTCGGTCCACCTCCGGGCCGGCGTCGCCCCGATGGCCAAGCGCGGCACCGTCGGCGAGATGCACTACCAGGTCATCCGTGACGAGCCGACGACGGAGGCCCAGCTCGTCGCCTGGGCCCGGGAGATCGTCGAGGCCGCCGAGCTCGACCCCGACGGCTTCATCGAGATGGACGAGGACGGCATGCGCATCGTCCAGTTCCGGGACTACCGCATCGCCATCGCCCGGCCGCCGTTCGCCGACGGCTGGGAGATCACCGTCGTCCGACCGCTGGTCCAGACCGACCTCGAGGCCTACGACCACGCCGACGAGCTCAAGGCCCGGCTGCTCGAGCGCCAGCGCGGCGTGCTCATCGCCGGCTCGCCGGGAGCCGGGAAGACGACCTTCGCCCAGGCGGTCGCCGACTTCCTCGCCGACCACGACTACGCCGTCAAGACGATGGAGCGCCCGCGTGACCTCCAGGTCGGCCCGCACGTCACCCAGTACACGGCGCTGGCCGGCGACATGGCCAAGACCGCCGATGCGCTCCTCATGGTCCGGCCGGACTACACCATCTACGACGAGGTCAGGAAGACGGAGGACTTCCAGGTCTTCGGCGACATGCGCCTGGCCGGCGTCGGGATGGTGGGCGTCGTCCACGCGACCCGGGCTATCGACTCGCTCCAGCGGCTCATCGGCCGGGTCGAGCTGGGCCTCATCCCGCAGATCGTCGACACCGTCGTCTACATCGAGGCCGGCGAGGTCCACACGGTCTACGACGTCCACACCGAGGTCAAGGTGCCCAGCGGGCTGGTCGAGGCCGACCTGGCCCGCCCGGTCATCACCGTGAGCGACTTCGAGACCGGCGAGCTGACCTTCGAGATCTACACCTTCAACCGCCAGGTCGTCACCGTCCCGGTCGGCGAGGTCGAGCCCGTCGAGTCGGGCGTCGACCGGCTCGCCCGCCTGGAGGTGGCGCGGGAGATCCAGGCCATCGCCAACGACCGGGTCGACGTCGAGGTGACCGGCGGGAACACCGCGACGGTCTACGTCTCCGAGGCCGACATCTCGGCCGTCATCGGCAAGGGCGGCGGGCGCATCTCGGCCGTCGAGGACCGGCTCGGCATCGATATCGACGTCCGGACCTACGACGAGCGGCCGTCGGGCGCCGCGGCCCGCGGTGCCGGCGGTGAGGGAGGCCAGCCGGCCCGGGGGCAAGGAACGCGGTCGGGCGACGGGCCGACCGTCGGCCGCATCGTGACGCCGGAGATCACGAGGAAACACGTCGTCATCCCGGTCGATGGCCGCGTGGGCCAGACGGTCGAGGTCCGGGCGGACGGCGACTACCTCTTCACGGCGACCGTCGGCCGCGGGGGCGAGATCCAGGTGTCCCGCGGCAGCGCCATCGCCGACGAGCTGGAGGACGCCATCGACCGCCGCCGTCGGCTCACCGTAACCGAATCCTGACCGGCACGGTCCGGCGTGACCCAACGGTCGGTCACGACTGGACGGGCAGTCGGGCGTCACCGAACGGTCGGTCGGTCCTGGCTGGGCGGGAGGCGGTCGTGACTGGATGGGCCGTCCCCGGCGGCGGCTCGCCTACGAGCCGTGGGGGCTGCTCGAGGCCTCGGCCTCGGCGGCCGTGGTGAGGGTCAGCTCGTACAGGTTCTGCCGGGCGTCGGCGAAGTAGACGTCCTCCGAGATGGCGTCGATGGTGGAGAGTCGTTCGAGGGCGTAGCGGACCGTCCGGGGGGAGAGCATCGACTCCTCGACGATGGCCTTCTGGGTCAGCGGGCCGTTGTACTCGAGGACCTTGTACACCAGCTTGGCGCTCGGGGGGAGGTCCGACAGGGCCTCGACACTGGTCATTGGTCCAGACTTGAAGCGGCCGACCTTAAAGATGTCCGACGATTGGGCACTCGTGGCACGCCCTCGGCGGGCAACGTTCGAGCCGTCGTGGAACGAACCCCTTTTGGGAACCCGTCGCGCAGTGCAGGCATGGCAACCGAGACGGTCGACCGTCGGGCTCAACACCGCCGGAGCCTGAAGGTCACCGCGACGGCGTCCCTGGTGGGGCTCGTCGCCGGGGTCATCACCCCGTTCGTCACGACGGGCCCGTCCGACCGGCTCGGCGTGGCCATCGCCGCCGCCGCCGTCTTCGCGACGCTCGGCATCATCCGCCTCCTCGGCGTGACCGTCGAGGAGTTCTCCACGAAGGACTACCTCTACGTGGCGTTCATGGTCTTCGCCCTCTGGTTCATGACCTGGACCATCCTCCTCCAGCCCATGACCCCGTGAGCCATGGCCCGGGACAGCATCGCCGTCGTCGACCTCGACCACTGTCAACCCGACCGGTGTAACTACGAGTGCGTCAACTTCTGCCCGCCCAACCGCACGGGCAAGGAGTGCATCGTCACCCGCGAGGAGCGCCACGGTGACGAGGGGCTCTACGAGGGCGGCCCCAAGCAGGTCAGCATCTCCGAGGAGATCTGCCTCGGCGAGACCTGCGGCATCTGCGTGGTCAAGTGCCCGTTCGACGCCATCGAGATCATCAACCTCCCGCAGGCGCTCGACGAGACGCCGGCCCACCGCTACGGCGAGAACACGTTCGAGCTCTACGGCCTGCCCGTCCCGACCGAGGGGCGAGTCACGGGCCTCCTCGGGCCGAACGGCATCGGCAAGTCCACCGCCGTGAAGGTCCTCGCCGGCGAGTTCGCCCCGAACCTCGGCCGGTACGACGACCCCCCGGGGTGGGACGCCGTCCTCGACGCCTACCGCGGCACCGCGCTCCAAGACTACGTCGAGGCCCTGCGTGACGGGGTCATCACCGTCTCCCGCAAGCCCCAGTACGTCGACCACATCCCGGACCAGTTCGCCGGCGTCACCCGCGAGCTGCTCGAGCGGACCGACGAGCGCGGCGCGCTCGGCGACCTCGTCGAACGGCTCCAGCTCGGCCCGGTGCTCGACCAGCCCATCGAGACCCTCTCGGGCGGCGAGCTGCAGCGCGTGGCGCTGGCGGCCGCCCTCGCCCGCGACGCCGACTTCTACTTCCTCGACGAGGTGACGCCCTACCTCGACGTCAGCCAGCGCGTGGCCGCCGCCCGCCTCGTCCGGGAGCTCGCCGAGACGGACGAGCGCTCCACGCTCGTCGTCGAGCACGACCTGGCCATCCTGGACCTCCTCGCCGACACCGTCCACGTCGGCTACGGCGAGCCCGGCGTCTTCGGCGTCATCACGGACCCGAAGTCGACCCGGAACGGCATCAACGAGTACCTCGCGGGCTACCTCGAGAACGAGAACATGCGCATCCGGCCGACGGCCATCGAGTTCGAGCGCCACGCGCCCCGGTCCGAGGCGGGTGGAAAGGCGACGCTGGCGGCCTACCCCGACCTCCGCGTCGACTACGGCGCCGGCGAGTTCTCGCTCGCGGTGGACGCCGGCGAGATCCGCGAGGACGAGGTCCTCGGGGTCGTGGGGCCCAACGGCATCGGCAAGTCGACGTTCGCGGCGCTGCTCGCGGGCGAGCTCGAGCCCGACGACGGCGAGCTCGACCTCGACCTGGATATCGCCTACAAGCCCCAGTACGTCGAGGCCGACCAGCCCATCCGGGTCGACGCCTACCTCGCCTCCATCACGAGCGACTTCGGCTCGTCGTACTGGGAGACGGAGGTCGCCGGGCCGCTCCAGCTCGCGCGGCTCATGGAGCAGTCGCTGACGGACCTCTCCGGCGGCGAACGCCAGCGGGTGGCCATCGCCGCGGCGCTGTCCACCGAGGCCGACCTCTACCTCCTGGACGAGCCGAGCGCCCACCTCGACGTCGAGCAGCGCGTCCGGGCCACCCGCGCCATCCGGCGCTTCGCGGAGAACCAGGGCGCGACGGTGCTCGTCATCGACCACGACATCTACCTGCTCGACCTGCTGGCCGACCGGCTGCTCGTCTTCGACGGGGAGCCGGCCGAGCGAGGCCACGCCAGCCCGCCGCAGGCCATGCGCTCGGGCATGAACGAGTTCCTCGCGAACCTCGACGTCACCTTCCGGCGCGACGAGCGCACGGGCCGGCCGCGGGTCAACAAGCCCGACAGCCAGAAGGACCGCGAGCAGAAGCGGTCGGGCGAGTACTACTACGCCGGGTAGGCGGCCGGTCCGGCGAACGGCGCGTTTGGCCGAACCCGGCGACCGACGGGGCCGCCCCTCACCGCCGACCCAGCCACCAGCGCAGCTGGGTCGTGAGGCCGAGGTGGCGCTTGGCCATGATGACCGTCCCGGGCACGCGCTCGCTGACCTGCTCCGGGATGGCCCCGAAGAGGAGCTGGTCCAGCAGGCCCTCCTGGGAGGCCCCGAGGAGCGTGATGTCGTGGTCGGCGCCGAGCGCGACGATGGCGTCGACCACATCATCGCCCTCGACGACCGAGGTCTCGGTCGCCACGCCCTCGCCGAGGTCCCTCGCCATGGCCACCAGCCGCTCGGCGGCCGTCTCCCGCTCGGCCGCCGTGGCCGACGGGTCCACGACGGTGACCAGGTGGACGGTCGCCTCGTTCGGCCGGGCGATGGCCGCCGCGGCGGTGGCGGCCAGCTCCACGTGTGGGCCGCCGGCGACCGGGAGCAGCAGGCGGTCGACGCCGTCGGGCCGCGGGCCGATCTTCTCGACCAGGAGGTCCACCCGGGCCTTCCGGATGACGTCGTCGACGTTGCTGCCGAAGAC
>Ga0102944_1001395_pt1 | contig 16046 bp, 15 predicted proteins | sample SalPonD_shore_MG_FD_78172 | JGI IMG/M metagenome (GOLD analysis project Ga0102944, IMG submission 78172) | Salt pond soil microbial communities from South San Francisco under conditions of wetland restoration - Salt Pond MetaG... | ecosystem: Environmental > Aquatic > Marine > Intertidal zone >...
AGATCACCATCAGCATGGACGGCAAGGGCCGCTGGGTCGACAATGTGTTCATCGAGCGCCTTTGGCGCAGCGTGAAGTACGAGGACGTCTATCTGAAGGCCTATGAGAGCCCGCGGACGCTCGAACGAGGCCTCGATCAGTACTTTCGTTTCTACAACGCTCGGCGCCGACACACGGCGCGGGGCCGGCGGACACCGGACGCCGCGTATTTCGGTGGACTCGATGCGCCGCGGGCGGCATGAGGACGCCGGAGATTTCACTTATCGGCCTGTCCGAAAATCGGGGTCCCTTTCTCAGGGCCTCCGGAAGGAAGCGCGCCATCAGCGCAAGAATCACGAGGAAGTGCACGGTGTACCGCGCCCAGATAACCTGAGCGATCGCGTAATCTTGCAACAATGACTTGGATATTGTATCCGAGGCCACAAAACCGCATGTGGCACTCACCATCCACGCCACTCCCCAGAGCGGATGCGATCGTACTCGCAGGTCGGACAAGCCCGACTGTTGTCGCAAGATGGATACCCGTTCAGTTGACGACCAGTTCCCGCGGAGCTTCACATATCAGCTCCGGGTCGCCCTCAGTGACAATTGCAGTATCTCCGAGCGACATGATTCGGCCGTTACCTCGATCGATCAGGATCATGTGCATGAAAAATATCATGTTGGGTTCCAGCACCTGCGGATTCCCAGTCCAGAACATCGGCCAATCCATCCAGGTTGGTGGATAGGCAATTCCAAGTGTATAGCCGCACGCATTGAGGCAGAGATCACCGTACCCCGCCTTGTCCATGACGTTCTTATGGGTATCGAAGACGTCTCCGACCGTGTTGCCAGGGCGAAGCGTGGTGTGACAAGCATCCAGTGCATCACGGCAGGCATCAAACATCCGGCGATGCTCGTCACTCACCGTACCAACAACGACGTTATGCATCATCGCCGCATGATAGTGACGATAGGCGGTTCCGAATTCGAACGTTACCTGATCATTTTCCGCAATATGGCCAAGGTCGGTGTGATACCGGACCAACAGAGCTTCGTCGCCTGCGCCCATGGGCCAACGACTCGCCGCAGGATCACCCCCTCCCCGCATGACGGCCAAATTCATGTTTCCGTAAATGGCTCCCAAATTGGCACCGGGTATGGCTTGGCTGTTGGCGATATCCAGGACTTCCTGTGCAAGCGCGCCCGCACGGCGTACATACTTCAACTCAGCGTCACTCTTGATCAGACGCACCAATCGCACCAGGTCGGACGCATCTTCGGCCTTACAGAACCCCTCAAGCGCGGCATCCACCATTTTGCCCCGCTGCGCCGTCAGGCCGTATGCATGATATTCGATACCCAGGTGCTTGCCTCGGCACTTGTAACTTTCGAGCATGTCCCGCAGATCGTCTCCCGGAGACGCACCTTCCCGATCCTGCCAGATACGGACATCCTGAACGATTGAGGTATAAGCAGCTTGGTAGGCATCGGCAGACCGCGTGAGTAATGCAAACTGCCCGTCCGCGCCAAGGTACATGGCCTGGAACATGGCGAAACCCATCGTGTCATACCCGGTCAGGTAGTACATTGACTCCTGTCGAAACAGTACGATGCCGTGATAACCGGCAGCTTCGATGGCCGCACAGGTACCCTGGCGCCGGGATTCAAATTCGGCACGGTCGAAATGGAGATTCATTGTTCTTTCCTCGGCGCGTGGAACTTAACTCTCTTTCAGGAAAATCGGCGATCCAGACGATCCCTGAGTCGGTAGTAGCCGCCCACCACTGGAAGGAACCAGGGATTGCCGGTGTACAGGGGCTTCGTACGGAGGGGGATTTCCTCAAAAGCGGAGGGCGCTGTGTCAGTCGGTGCCACGACCCGGCGGGCAACGCGATAACCGAGGTAGGTCATCACGGAAATGCCTGCGCCATTGCATGCGATGCAATAATGCATGCCGTCGTCGCGGCCAATGTGGGGTAGGTGATCAAAGGAGAAAGCAACGTTGCCGTTCCACGCGTGGGTCACCCGATAGCCTTCAAGATCGGGGAAACGAGCGAGCATAGACCGGTATAACGCGGTTGCAGTAATGACTGGATCCACCTGCGTGAACCTCGGCCGGCCGCCGAACAGCATGCACTTACCCTCGGGACACATGCGGTAATAACACAAAACCCGTGCAGTGTCGTTGATGGTGCGGTTTTTCGGAATCAAGGAACGTGCCAGATCGTCCGGCAAAGGTTCGGTCGCAATGATGTGACTGGCAACCGGAACTACTCGCCTGCGCAGGTTCTGGGTCACCGGTTGTGTATAGCCATTGGTCGCGATTATGATGTTTTCGGCACGAACCTCGCCACGGCGGGTCGTGAGCCGATAACCGCCGTGCTCCCGTTCAATCTTCTCGACTTCAGCATTTGCGCAAAGTTTCACGCCTTGACGGCGCACCGCGGCGACCAGACCCCGATGGTACTTGGCCGGATGGATGCTTCCACTGCGCTGTACAACCATACCGCCAAAGTAGTAGTCGCTAGTGATTTCCTCTCTCTGCTGCTCGGCCGGGAGGACATAGGCGTCCACCTTCGCCCCCTCATTGATCTCGTCAATCTTGTCAAGAAACCCCTGGTAATGAGAGCGGGCATACGCACCGACGAATCGCCCCGTACGTTCGTAGTCGCAGTCGATCTCTTCACGCCGGACAAGTTCTTCGACGAGATCGAATGCCTGACGCCCTTCGTCGAGCTGCGCCTTCTTGCGCCCCTTGGCAATCCCGGCTCCACCATCCCCCCCGATACTGCGACCGAGATTGTGTCCCCCGCTCACAGCCCCCCCATTGCGCGAGGCGGCACCGTATCCAAGTGTTTCCTTTTCGAGTACAACTACGTTTACGCCATTGCGGCCAAGTTCCAGTGCCGCCGACATTCCGGCATAGCCACTGCCCACAACGGCAACATCAGCCTTTTCTGGCACCTCATCACCATCACCTTGCTCGGGTCTGGCCTGCTCCCACCAATAGGGTTCATCGCTGAAATCAGGATGAAACAGTTTCGGATCTCTCTTCATGTCCACACTCCCGGATAAAAAGGCCTTACGTTCCAGCAAAGGTGTTGGGCGCTCGAGATCTTTCCATTGATCACTTGCTTTGCAAGTAATCGTACGAAGAAAGGGCGTGGGTGCGGACAACGTGCAGGAATTCTTCTACATCGACATGCTCATCGGCAGCCCCCATCCCAGTCGGCATGGGTCCATAGACATACGCAGGAATGTTCTCATATCGCCAGAGCCGCGCATCGGTTCCGCCCAGGCTGACGATCGGTACGGGCTTGTAGCCGCCCGATTCTTCGGCATTGGTCCGAAGGATTTTCATCATTTGGCCATTCGGATCACAGTGCGAAGGCGGGCTGTGGTTGACTTCCTCGACGCGAGCATCCGGATAACGCTCTATGATTCTGTCCAGATGGGCTTTCATCTCATCCCGACTCATGCCTACCGGGAGTCGAATATCGAGAGTAAACCGACATGTTCCGGGAATGATATTAACCTTCAGACCACCTTCGATCCGGCCGATGTTCACGGTCACGCAAGATGCGAGATTCCCGGCACCCGGGCCCATCGCCAAGTCCATCCCCGAACGGCCGGCATCAATCGCCCGAGCAATATCCTCCGGCGGATGGGGTTGCACTTCCGAAAGCGACTCCAGATCGGCGATGATATTCGCGGCGATCTTCGTGGCGCTCGGGCTGACGTGCGCGTAAGCGCCGTGCGCACCCTTGGTGGTAACGATCACGTCCAGCCAGAACGTTCCCTTCTCGCCAAACCGGATCGTGTACGGGCTGCTCGGCTCGGCGTTCAGCAGACAGTCCCCATGTACCTCCGGGTGTTCCCCTATGAGGTGACGTGCACCCCACGGGCCGAAGGTTTCTTCATCGGAGACGGCAGTGAGTGTCAGGCGCCCAGTGAGATCGTCACGCAGCTGACTGAGGTAGAGGTAGGTGAAGATGGACGCCGTTGTTCCCGACTTCATGTCGCACGCGCCACGCCCGTAAATCTTGCCCTCCACGATTTGGGCCGACCAAGGATCGTACGACCAGTTCTCGTCTTCGCTGACCGGAAACACATCCATGTGCCCATTCAGGACCAAATGGGGTCCGGGCCGGCCCGTATCGAAACTGGCAACGATGTTCGGCATCGTGGGTTCCGCTGCAATCGTCCGGTACTCGAGACCCGCCTCATCCAGAAACCCTGCCACGTGCGCAGCCGCGTCCAGCGTATTACCCGGCGGATTGGGACTTTTTGCGCGGATGAAGGCCTGCAGAAACTCCACAAGCCTGTCCCGATCCCGGTCAATCCACTGACCAAGCTCGTTGCGACTGTCGCGCACGGACATGACACCTCTCCACTTGCCTGCTCGACGCAGGCGTTACCCAATCAGTCAGTCACTACCACTGTACTTTCCGGCGGCAGGTGTAACCTCACATTATCTCCCGACTTCGGCATCACCATGGTGTCACCCGCTTGGCAGAGGCGGCGAACCGATACATCGGTTTCGTCGTCAATGTCAATAAAGAGCCGCATGCTTTCACCCTGATAAACGGCATGCCTGACACGGCCAGAGAACATGTTCTCCCCAAGATCAGTATCGGGGTCCATCACGAGCAGCTTTTCCGTGCGAATCGCCAAGTACAGCGACTCCGCCTCCGGGACCGTACTGCGCGTCTTAAACTGGTTACCGCCGAACTGGACCGAGTTATCACCTGTTCGAGTGACCTTGATCATGGATGTTTCGCCCACGAAATCCGCAACAAACGAGTTTTTCGGATCCTCATAAAGCTCCATTGGCGTTCCTTGCTGCATGATCCGGCCATGGTTGAGCACGGCAATCTGATCGCTCAGCGTGAGCGCTTCACGTTGGTCATGCGTAACGTAGACCGTGGTCGCGTTCAGCCGTTCGTGTAACTCACGCAGTTCGATCTGCATCTGCTCGCGCAGTTGCTTGTCCAGGGCAGACAGAGGCTCATCCATCAGAATGATTTTCGGTTCGAACACGATAGCGCGAGCCAGCGCTACGCGCTGCTTCTGGCCACCCGAGAGCTGCTCGATACGGCGGTCCTCGAAGCCTTCCAGTTGCACGGTCGCAAGCGACTTCGTCACCTTTTCCTTGATATGTTCACGGCCCATCCGCCGCACGCGCAACGCGTAGGCAACGTTCTGACCTACCGTCATGTGGGGAAAGAGCGCGTAATGCTGAAAGACGATACCAATTTCCCGCCGATGCGGTGGCACCACGGTCATGTCTTCACCGTGGAAACGCACCACCCCGTGTGTCGGCCGTAAAAAGCCTGCGAATATGTTCAGCAGTGTCGTCTTCCCGGAACCCGATGGCCCGAGCAGTGAGATCAGTTCGCCCGGATGCACTCGAAGAGAAACGTCACCCAACGCGACAAACTCACCAAACTCTTTCCTTACATTGTTTGCCGAAACGGCGGGGAGCTCCTTGGAGCTCCCCGCCTCGGCGCCTGTGTCTACAGTCTTCTGCATTGGTAGGCACCGGTGATGGTTATTGCTGTGTGAACTGTGACCAACGCTCAATTGCACGCACACCCTCGTCCGTCGCCCAGTAGTCGGCATCGAGAAGGAACGTGTCATCTACGTTTTCGGGCGAGGTCGGCAGCGCAGCGAGCACTTCATCACGGATGATCCCGGTCTCATAGGCATCCGGATTCACCGGTCCATACGGAATGATATTCGCATAGTTCGCCTGGCTTTCCGGATCGAGCATTTCGTTGATCAGGCGCATAGCCATTTCAGGATTATCCGTCCCGCGGGGAACCAAGACACACTCAATCTGAACGATCGACTGACTCCAGAGGAAGTCGGCAGGAGCGCCATCATCAATTGCCGATTGGACACGACCATTCCACATCGCGGAGTAATCGACTGCACCATCGGCAATCTGCTGGGTCGACTGTGCGCCAGCGGTCCACCAGTTCACGTCCTCCTTGATTTCCTCGAGCTTGTTGTAGGCACGGTCGACATCGAGTGGATACAGGTCGTCTGGATCCACACCATCCGCCATCAGCGCGATCTCGAGGGACTCGCGGGCGGTATTGCGCATCGCACGCACGCCAGGAAACTGGTCCGTGTCAAAGAATTCGGACCAGTTCTGGGGGACCTTACCCGAGTCAACCGTGTCCTTGTTCCACGCAAGGACGGTGCCATAGGTGATCAAGCCGACCCAGTGATCCGTCTTGTACTCATCCGGAATGGCATCCGCGTTCGGAATCAGGTCATAGTCCAGTTCCATCCACAGCCCTTCCTTCGCACCACGCTGGCACTCTGCCTGCGCGAGGTCGACCACATCCCAAAACACATTTCCACTCTTGACTTGGGTCTTAATAGCCGCAATACCGGTGTGGCTGTCCTCGTTGATCGTTATGCCCAGTTTCTCAGCCGCCGGGTTGACCAGCGCCTCCATCTGGGCCTCCTGATAGGCACCTCCCCACGAGGCAAATGTCAGCGTCTCGCTCGCTGTAGCATTCGTGCTCGATGACGCAAGCGTTACGGCGCTGAGCACCGCGGCCGCCGCGCACTTGCCTGAACGGCTGGCTCTCAGAGCCAGTTGATGACGGACGGAAGCCGTCCTCCGGTTCTTCGTGCAACAAGTTTTCATGTTGTTTCCTCCTCTTCCCAGAGGCCTTGGTAGCGCCTATTGGTCCACCTTGGCCGAACGACCGCCAGCCAGCCACATTCCGATCAACACAACAAGCAAGCTGAATACGATGAGAATCGAGCTGATGGCGGCAATCGTAGGGTCAATTTCATTGCGCAATGCCGTGAACATGCGCTTGGTCAGTGTCTCGTTAGCCCCACCGGAGATAAAGATCGACACGACAACCTCATCCAGTGCATAGATAAACGCAAATATCATTCCGGCAATTACGCTCCCGCGAATCTGCGGAAGCGTTACATCAACAAAGGCACGGAGTCGGGATGCACCCAGACTGCGCGCGGCCTTTTCCTGATTCATGTCAAAGCTTTTCAGACCGGAACGAGCAGTAACAATCACGAATGGAATGGTGAGCATTGTGTGGGAAAGCATCAATCCGGGGATCGTTCTGAGTAGCCCAAATTCCGAATATACGAAAAAAACGCCGATCGCTGTAATGATCAGCGGCACCATCAGGGGCAGAAGCATTGTCACTTCAACCCACCGGCCGAACCGATTGGCTAATTGGGTTATGGCATACGCCGCCGCTAGTCCCAACACTCCGGCAAGAAAGCATGCGGCAACCGAGACACGCAGACTCACCCATGTCGCAGCCATCCATTCAGCGGAACCGAAATAGTGGTAATACCAACGCAGGGAGTAGTTATCGGGCGGGAAGCTCAGGAACCGCGAGTCGGAGAACGAACTTGGAAAAACAATGACGATTGGCCCGATCAGGAATATTAGCGCGAGGACCGAAACCACGTAGAGCCAGATGCGCTGGCGGTGCGTGATCTGCAACTCATTTACCGGTGTCGTCAGCATCACCGCGCCCCAAATACGCGCTCAACCGCAAGGAAACGGTTGAGTACCCAGAAAATGATCCCGATCATGACCAATAACACAACGGCCACTGAACTTGCTGCGCCCCATTCGAAATAGAGTTCCACGTTCCGCTGAATCAGCATCGACACCATGACCACGCGACCACCACCGAGCAGTTGAGGCGTAACATAGAACCCAAGGCTTAGGACAAAGACAAGCAGCGCCCCGGCCACGAGACCTGGCATCGACAACGGGAAATAGATTGTCCAGAAGGCCCGGATCGGGTGCGCCCCCAAGCTTACTGATGCCTTCATGAGATCGAAATCGATCTTCTTCATCGTCGCATAGAGCGGGAGGATCAGGAACGGAAGCATAATGTGTAACATTCCGATCACGGTACCGGTGAAGTTGTTCATCAGTTCGAGCGGCGCATCAACGAGCCCGATACTCACGAGAAAGTCGTTGACTGGTCCCGTTCGCTGCAGCAGCACCATCCAGGCGTAGGTCCGTACGAGCAAGCTGGTCCAGAATGGAACAAGAACGAGGAACAACCCGAAGATCGCAAGCCGAGACGGCAACTGTGACAGGAAATAACACAGCGGGTAGCCGATCAAAATCGCAAGGCCGGTCACCAGGAAGCTAATCTCAAATGTAGTGCGGAAGCTTCGCCAATAGGCCTCGTCAGTGAGGATCCGGCTGTAGTGCGTGAGGGTTGGCTCGGGGAACAAAAAGGACTGTCCTGCGAGCCACACCAGTGGTATCAGGAGCAGAATCCCAACAGCGAGTAGCGCCGGCAGCATGAGCGCGAGGAAAGTCGCTTTCTCGCTCCATTCAGAACGGCGTATCAGCGCTACATTCGAATCGTGTGCAACCGACACGGACATATAGACGATTCCCTTAGGTGCACCACTTCCATATGTTCAGTTTTCAATAAGATCAAACGATTTTGGCTGTTCACACGGCATTGCTGTACTGCTTCCAATTGCAGTTAACAGAGCCACCGCTGTGTCGGTCAAGAGCCCCATCACCTTTTTCGGTTTTCACGCAGGCCTCAGCAACGACGGTTTGAGTTGATGACGCACGTAGCGTGGCCTGTTGCAGCGACTCGGCCGAAACTTCGTCGAAGATCAGGAACACCACCGACTGATTGACGAGACCAACCACTAGCGATCCACCTCTCACCACAAAACAACGTACGTTCGTTTTCTCGACCACCTTCTCCCAACAAAGCCCTCCCCGGTTTCAACGGGTGGGAAAAGTGGATTCGTGCTCTCGGAAGCTCGGAGAGAAGAACTCCGTTTATCAATTCCGGTGCGGGCCTCGATCCATCGGCATTTGCGTGTGCACTTGGCCGCATATTGCCCCAAAAACCTCCGAGAGCCGCTTGGGTCGCGACCCAATTTATAGGGTCACGCTGCCATGATTTTGCAAATCAGGCAAGTCATGTAATGATTAGGCAAGCACATTACCGGTAATTCAAGTGGCTTGACAACCGCTGAGCCGACACTGTTCTGGGGGCGAAAGCGCGCGCATGATCGTCGATACGCCTCAGCGGACTGATCAGGCTGCCTGTCTCTGCTTTGTGTCGGCCTACGCCGCGGCGATTGGCGCGGCCCTGTTCCCCGGCGTGCCGCTGGATTTCGCGACGACCGCCTTCGTCGTATACCTGTTGCTTGCGATGCAACGTATCCGATATATCCACGCGGCCGTCGGCGGAATCTTTTTAATCGGGGGAGCCGGCCTGATTTGGTCCGGTGCCACTTCCGAATTCCACACCCGGCTCTTCGTAGACGCCAGCCAACATACACTCCCGCTCCTACTACTTTTCGGCGCGGCGACCTGGCTCCATCACGCAGTCCGCGTGGAACCGCTATTTGGAAATATCCGGGACGTCATCGCGCAGCTCCCTCGTGCCCGCCAAGCCACCGCCATTGCGCTCAGCAGTCATTTTATCGGTGGCATCCTGAGTCTAGCCGGCCTCGGGCTGATCACCTCAATCCCAGGACGCCACGCCACACCCTCCCGGCTCAAGCTCACGGCGCAAGCGGCAGTTCGGGGATTCACCGCGGCCGCCTGCTGGTCCCCTTTCTTTGTCGGCATGGCAGCGTCCCTCACCGCCGTCTCAGTGCGTTGGACCGACGTGGCGGGTGACGGCGCGATTCTCGCCGCTTTCCTTCTGGCCCTCGCATGGCTATGGGAGCGGCAGCGTCCGACACCGATTGTCGAGGACAGTCCGAAAGCCACCCCGCATCGCTATATCAGACGCCTGGCCATGACGCTCGCAGGCGTGGCCACCCCGGTTATCCTCCTCCATGAAGGAGTTGGTCTCACCATCCCGGTCGCTATCGCGATCGCCTCGCCCCTAGCGGCCCTCGTCATCGCGGGCCGCTCCGGCAAAGCAACCGCGATTTCCCTGAACCGCTCTGTCTGGCGGCATCTGCCCCACATTGCCAACGAACTATTCGTCCTCTTCTCAGCAAACGTCTTCGCCGTCGGTCTGCTAGCTCATCAAGGATTCATACTTGAAGCGTTCATGTCCCTTCCGGATCAGCTCGTACTCAACGTATTCGGCCCCGCATCATTAATCCTCGCCGGAACCGCAATCGCTGGTCTGGGGATCCACCCTCTGGTGATCATCACATTCGTCGCCGGCGCTATGCCCAACGGGCTTCCAGGGGTGCCGACGGGCTCGACCGCCCTGGCACTTGCCGTTATCTGGGGTATTGGCACCATGATTTCGCCAATATCCGCGGTCAACATGATCCTCTCGGAAAGGACCGGCGTGTCGTCTATTCGAATCGCGTGGCAATGGAACGGCGTCTATGGTCTGACTTGCGCGCTATTGGCATCTATCACGTTGACACTGATCATCTGGATGCGTGGCTGACATGGCAGCAACGCGGGTTACCCTACGATCTCGACCCTCCACTCAGCCAGCTGGAAAGCGTTATAGCTTTGTTCACGATCGCATACTCATCATACCCGAGCCTCGCAATCGGATTCATGTCGGCAATCCGCAGACGCCCTTGACGGTAAAGATCGTCGCCAATATGAATACCAATAACCACGCCAATCACCGCCGTGTTCGGGTATCCATCCGAGCACCGTGGAAGATCGACATCGCGGAAACTCCGACACTCAAGATTTACCGGACTGTCTGCAACGCATGGTGGTGCGACCAATCTGGACGGCCTGGTCGCAACCCCCACCCGCTCGGTCTCATCAACCGTTGCGTCCATCGCCTGCGCCGTTTCTGTCATCTCAGCAAACAGATGCTCCGGTACGATATTAACTACAAATTCCTTGGTCTTTATTATGTTCCTCGGCGTATCTTTGAGGCGCGACTCCCCACCTGCAGAAAACATTACCATCGGCGGATCCGTTGCGATCGCGTTGAAATAGCTGAACGGCGCCAGATTTACATGTCCTTCCGGGTCGACCGTCGAAATCCACGCGATCGGACGCGGGACCACCAGCGCTTTGAACGGGTTGTGTTCAAAACCATGGGCATCGACGCCTGGACGATAAAACATAGACTCACCTCGTACTGTGCGGTACATCTTCAGCGACTTCCGCAGATTCAATCCTGTAACACACTACACGCAACTGCAACTGTCAATACACCATACACCTGGTTAACGCTAATCGAAGGAGTCCACAATGAGTGACTATCCCTCTTGGGAAACAATCCGTAACTCGATTTTCGTTCGAGAAAAAAACTTCCCGCGGATCGCCGAGGACATGCCCACATTTCTGGGTGTCAGACATGCCGTCGGAAAAGAAGATCTCGAGGGAAGCGATGTCGTTGTGATCGGCGCGCCATACGCGTTCGGCTGGGGGAATCAATACGCCGGGGTCGACAAAACGCATTGGACCGAGGGGCCCAAACGCGTACGGCAACAGTCAATACGCTATCGATCCGGCTACATTCAGGACTTTGATCTTGATATTCTGAATACACTTAACGTCGTGGATTACGGCGATGCCGAGATCCCGGATATCGCCCACCATGACGCCTCCGTCCCATCGGTGCTGGCGGCTCAGGCCGCAGTAGAACGAAAAGTCAATGATGCGCTCGACGTAGGCGCGATCCCGATTGTTATCGGCCAGAATTCACCGTGTGGTTCCTACGCGATTGCGAAACCGGTGTCCGAGCATACAAGCGGCTCAGTGGGCATGGTCAGTCTTGACACTCACTGGGATATCAGCCCCGAAGACCGCGCAACGATGGATTCTCGAGTGGCCGGATCGAACAGCTGGAAAGATCGGGTCTACCGGCACTTGGCCAATTTTGATCCTTCCCGGCTCGTCGAGATCGGTGAGCGAGGTCTTCTAGAAAGTGAAGCCGAGGTTCGCAGCTATCTGGACGCCGGTGCTACATTCATATCGGCATGGAGACTGCGCACGGAGCTTGGAATCGACGGGACAGTCAATCTCCTTGACAACGCATTTACCGGTACCTCGGCCGTATATGCGCACTTCGATATGGACGTTCTCGGTGGCGCTGGGCCAACCAACGGAGACATTCTCGGAGAGCTTGCCGAGCCCATTGGGCTTTCCGACTATGAGGTTATCCGAATCGCTCATGAAATCGCACGGCGCGGATGCAATGCACTGTCGTTTATCTGTATCCCGCCTGGTTCACCAGTAATGTACAGGGTAATCGTCTATGTGATCGCGTATTTCATTGCGGGCATCGCGATACGCAAGGGCGGCGACGCGGACTCGTGATGCTTCGTGTGCAACGATACTTCTCATCACGACGAACCGGTGGTTCCATACGCCACCGGTTCGATCGCTGCACAGGTTCTATGCGTGCGATTGCCGTCTATTCTTACCAAGAACGCCCAAAATCCCTCGCGCGGTACGGAGGCCCCACCGCACGCGCACGACAGGGGCCTCGTTTCGCGTCGCATCCACTTATTGCCCAGCCTGAATGGACGTATCGCGTTCGTGAAAACGCGCCCATTGTACGAGATGAACGATTTTTCCGTTTTCCTCAGCTGTTGGGATGCGCGCCGCAATGTTGAGCGCCCACTCCGGCCCCGCGAATGGCATCGCGTGGATGCTGATCGCCACGGCCGCATTTGTGACTTCAGACACGATCTCGAAGTTCTTACTTGAAACGTTTCCCATTGCTCAGGTTGTCTGGGCGCGTTACACCGCCCACTTCGCAATTGTCCTTCTCCTTTTACGCGGTCGCACGTCATTCCTTATAAGGTCTTACAATGTCCCGCTCCAGATTTTTCGATCACTGCTTTTAATATTCGCGACGATTTCTTTCTTCTCCGCGGTCCGGACTGTGCCATTGGCAACGGCAAGTTCAATCATGTTTACGGCGCCTATAACTGTCACTCTTCTTTCCATCCCACTTCTCCGGGAAACGGTCGGTTTCCATCGTTGGACCGGTGTTCTGTTCGGATTCATCGGAGCTCTGACGATTATTCGACCGGGTTCTAGCGACTGGGAGCCGGCTCTATTATGGGCAGTCTGTGCATCGTTCATGTATGCCCTCTATCAGATTACGACGCGCGCTCTACACAATACGGATCACTCGGATACCACTATGCTATACACCGCGTTTATCGGCGCGATCGTCATGTTGGCATTTATACCGTTTAACTGGGTACCTCCCGATTCATTTTCTATCGGCTTGATGGGCCTAACTGGACTTGTTAGCGGTGTCGCGCATTATTCGATTATTCAGGCGCTTTCCTCCGCTCCCGCGTCCGTCATAACACCATTCGGATATACCAATCTGATCTGGGCTACCTTATTCGGTTACATCGTCTTTTCAGAGTTCCCCGATCTGTTCACTTTTATCGGGGCTGGCATAATTATTCTAAGCGGGCTTTATATACTTCGTTCTGAGCGCAAAGCGAAAGTCTGATGTGTTCTGGGGAATCGTCCTCAACCCTTCGCCTACCCGACAGCCTCCTTGTCAGTGCACCTTTCCTGGGCTTGCCACAACTTGCATGGACTTGCCTATTTTGCAAGAATGGATCGTGCCGAGGCTTGATTGAAGCTGCACCATCGAGTTACGCAGCGTGCTCCGCTTTCTCGGAAGGGGCAACGCCAGCCCACGGACCGAGTTCTATGATCCCGCTCGACCGGATCGCGTACACGCGATTAGCGTCGACTGGCTTGCAAGCGTGGATACGCGGCTCGACTTATGCGATCTCTGAACGTAGAAGTCTTTCACCGGGCCCTATTCGTGAGGTAACCGGCACATGCAGTTCATGTTTAAGATTCTGGATGCTGACAGAGGCAGTGGCTAATAATGCCCTCTAGCAAAAACGACTTCCCTAATATTGGATCGAGACTACGAAAAATCAGGAGAGCGCGTCGTCTCACACTGCGCGATGTTGCCGATGGCGTTGGCTGCTCAGAGGGCTACCTGTCGAAAATTGAGAACAGCAAAACGGCGCCCTCGCTTGCTGTCCTCCATCGAGTTGCGTCTGCTCTTGATGTGAACATGTCGTACCTGTTCGATACCGATCATGCCCGCGATCAGATAATTGCGCGATCCGGGGAACGACCGATCGTGGAGCTCGACCCGTTACGCCAGGGGAACGGCATACAATTGGAACGCGTGATCCCCTATTCAGAGGATCACATGCTTCAATGCAATATACACATAATCGCACCCGGTGGTGCCAGTGACGGTCAGATTGAGCACGACGGCGAAGAGCTCGGTTACATCTTAGATGGGCAGTTGGAACTGACGATCGAAAACGATAAGTACGTACTTAATACCGGAGATTCGTTTCATTTTGACTCGAGCAGACCTCATGGCTATCGGAATTCGACAACACAAAGTGTACGCGTCTTCTGGGTCAATACCCCACCTACGTTCTGACTCGTTGCAGATTGACTCGTTTAATAAAACGTTACAGCTAAATCGCCATGCCTGTTTGGCAAATGACGCAATTACTAAGGCACTGCTAGAGGTGCGAACTTCCAATAACCTCAGACGGCAAAGCGGTGTTTCATGACGTATCGGATCAATCGAACCCGTTTATGGGAGAGCATCGAACATTCCGCTACTATTGGCGCGAGCAAAAATGGTGGACTCGATCGTGTCAGCTTGACGGACAGCGATCGTCAAGTCCGCGATTGGTTGAAACGCGAATGCAGTGATGCGGGATGTATCGTTACTACCGATGACATGGGAAACATGTTCGCGCGCCGACGGGGGTGTGACTCGAACCGCTCACCTATTGTCGTTGGAAGTCACCTTGACAGTCAGCCTTCCGGCGGTCGTTATGATGGCGTTTTGGGTGTACTGGCTGCTCTCGAGGTCATTCGCACGCTGAATGCTTTCCACGTCAACACTCGACATCCAATAGAAATCGTAAATTGGACGAACGAGGAAGGCACGCGTTTCCCGCCAACGATGTTCGGTTCGGCGGTGTTCTCTGGTGCGCGTTCAAAACATGATGCCTACGAGGTGAAAGATCAATATGGGAATACCTTCCTGCACGAACTTGAACGGATCGGCTACCGTGGTCCCGAAGTGTGTGGTGATCACCCAATCGCTGGCTACTGTGAGGTCCATATTGAGCAAGGCCCAATCCTCGAAGAGAATCATTTCCAAATTGGTGTAGTCACGGGCATCCAAGGGATGCGTTGGTACAATATCGCGATCGAGGGCATTGCCGGCCATGCGGGTACAACGCCAATGCACCTCCGGCGCGATGCCATGGTGGGTGCGGCGAACGTCATCGAGCGATTTCGTCAGCTCAGCATCGAGTACGATCCGTCGGCAGTAGTGACAGCCGGATCAATAGCCGTTTCTCCTGGATCGCGGAACGTCATTGCCGATCGAGCGACCGTAACACTGGACGTTCGTCACCCGAACCGCAATTCCCTAGACGATTTGGAACGGGCATTCGAATACGAAATTGAACAAATCCAGAATAAATTCGGTTTGGAAATACGCCTTGATCGTATACTGGCAAGCGATCCCGTCGAGTTCGACCCGCGATGCGTTGACGCCGTACGGACCGCCGCACGATCAGAAGGGGTGTCCCACTTGGATCTCATGTCTGGCGCAACGCATGACGCAGCAAATATCGCGCCTATCGCCCCAACGGCGATGATCTTTGTTCCATGCGCAGGCGGCGTCAGCCACAACGAGATGGAATCAATCACTCCAGATGACGCGTGCGCGGGCACGCAGATTCTCCTCCGAACTATCTTTCAGTACGACGAGATCCTTTCCTGATTCGTAGGCAGTGACGATCTCTGCACGCCTAGATCTCGAATCCTTTGCCCGGCGCGGACGCGCATTTTCTATCCGCTCAAAAACGGACGAGGATGTCTTTTCTGCTAGACCCAGCTGAGACAGGGAACTAGCCATGAGCGCGAGTGCTACTGCCGTTCACTCCCATCCGATCTAGATCACTATTCTCACTGAGATGGACCCCTCCAGTTGGACAGTCGGGTCGAGTTTGTAGGTGAAATCTTCTGCGGTAGATTGACCATTGAACCGGAGAGGATGATGACTCGGAGAAAGCGCAGGAACCACTCGCCGGAG
>Ga0102944_1001396_pt1 | contig 16044 bp, 14 predicted proteins | sample SalPonD_shore_MG_FD_78172 | JGI IMG/M metagenome (GOLD analysis project Ga0102944, IMG submission 78172) | Salt pond soil microbial communities from South San Francisco under conditions of wetland restoration - Salt Pond MetaG... | ecosystem: Environmental > Aquatic > Marine > Intertidal zone >...
CAGGATTTCAATTTCAAATCCTTTCAGACCAATGCGGTTTTCCGTTGGGAATATCATCCCGGATCAACGTTATATGTGGTTTGGCAGCAAGCGCGTTCGGCATCTACGAGGCAAGATAACTTTCGTTTCGGCCGTGATGTCAATCGACTCTTTGAGGCTCATCCCACGAATATTTTTCTCATCAAATTGAGTTATTGGTTTGGCACATAAAACCTAAGCATAGCTAAACCTCGGGCGACTTCTTTGGAAATAAGAAGTCGCCCTTTGTTTTGATTTGGAGAACTGTTGGACTTTACTCATACATTGAAAAAAAGCTGCAATCTTCGAATGTAATCAAGATTAAAAATGTTGGACGATAAGAATCAATAATATGATATAAATTTTTATAAATGAAGACTGATAAGCTGGAAAGAATATCGAATGTAATTAGAAAAGGAGCGTTTATAGAAGCATTAAGTGGTGCCCTAGCTATTATTTTAACTACTTTGGGCCTATTGCATCTCGCTTCCACTAATCTTGTATCTGTGGCTACAATAGCCTTGGGGATTGGCATTTTTTTACAGGGAACCGCAATAGCTACCGAATATTCGAACCTTAATGAATTCGTTGACGAAAAGAATTTTAAAAGATTTAATCTTGGAACCGGACTTAGTTTTGAAATCTTAGCCGGAGGAATTGTCTTTGCTCTCGGTATTTTAGCCATGGGATTTGCTCCTATAAACATCTTTACCCCGATAGCAAGTATCGTTCTGGGCATGGCAATTACTCTGAGCAGCCGCACTCTGCTCAAAATTGACGACTTCAAAACACTTATATCAGAATCAGGAATGCCTGTTGACAGCTTTGCTCGTGAAACGATTGATGCCACTTTCGGTATTCAGATTGTTATTGGCTTGGCTGCCATAACGTTAGGAGTATTAAGCCTGGATGGTATATCGACTCTTTTATTAACAACTATTGCATTTCTTTCTCTTGGCTTTTCTATCCTGCTGAACGGTTTGGCAATTAGCGGGCGTTTATCAGGTGCAACCAGTCATTAGCATCCAATAAACCAACAAGTCCACTGACAGGAGCTTGGATCGTATCATTTTAATACGCGATAAAGACTCATCGTTCGCTTATGTGGGAACGGACTTCTGAGCTGAGTTCATTATCTGCCTGCGTTTTAAAATAAAAAAGGTCATATCGTCATTTGGTGGGATGCCATCCAGCCACGACTCGGATACTCCATACAAATGTTCAATAATGCTATCGGGATCTTTATGGGCAATACCGGCAAAAATTTGCTCTACCCCCGGATATCCGATCATATCTCCATTATGATTTATAAGTTCAGCTAAGCCATCAGTCATAAATAATACGGCATCACCGGGTTCAATATCTACCGTATTTTTTACATAGGGGAACACTTGTTTGCTACCCAGCGGTAATCCCTTTAAAGGGATTTTCTGGATGCTTTCGGTTTTTGAACGGTAGATAAGGGCGGGAGGCATTCCTGCCCCTGCTAATTCGAGAGTGTTTCCATTCAACCGCCCGATAGCAAAAGCCATGTACAATTTACGGAACTCCATCAAACTAATAGAATATGAAGCCTGCTTTAAAAAATCCGTCAATTCACTATTTACAGCATGTTCTGCAAAAAGCAGTTTCATAGCCGTTACTATAACACTTGCCTGTAATCCGTGACCGGTGGCATCACCAATGCCAAAGGTCAGTATTTCCTCCGGAGTCCTGTGATAATCGTAGTAGTCACCCCCAACCTCAGATGCGGCTTTCATAGAAAAAGAAAACTCATAATCCGGGCAATAAGGAAATTTTTGAGGCAGCATTTTGAGTTGCAGTCTTCGAGCGGCTTCCAGTTCATTGCTCTTTCTTACGGACTCCCGTTTTAGCTCTTTGTTTTTTTCATTCAGAACACTTTCATTCCAAAAAACAGCCTTCATATAATATTCCAACCAGTAGCTGGCAAACATCCCCATCACATTGGCAGACACCAAGAAAAAGATGTTGTTGATATAAATTTGGAAGGGAGTAACATCCAGCCAGATAGTCGCTGTGATATAAGACCAAATAATAAACCAGGTTGTAAGTGTGGCATAGATAAAACGAATTCTCAGTAATCCATGCGCAAACATAATAGTAAGGATCAACCCGGCATAATAATGGTATCCGCCTGTAGCTTCCGATACTAAAGTCATACCGATTATTCCAATCCCTCCTACCAAAACAACCATGCTCATCATAAACTGAAAATTGTTGAGTCCCCATTCAGTATGAGTAAGGTAGATAGCTCCAACAAATATAAGACAGCTTGCAATTCGAATCCCCATTAGTTCGGAAATAGCTTCCGGAATAACTAACCTGTCGAGCCACGAAAAAATGACAAACAAAGCAATCGCAAGTAATAAAGAGATCCTCACAAATATTAAAGATCGCTTCGTAATACTCTCTTCAAATGCCTTGTTTAACTTCTTCCCTTTGAATGACAAGGTTAAGGGATGAACCGGTAGGCGGTTCTGGTCAGATAAAATTCTCCGCATTATCGTCATAATAAATAATTCCGACTACCTTTGTTAGCGAAATGTTTTAGAAAAATGTACGAATTCCTCAAATAAAAGGTGCATTTATATCCATTTAAAATTAATAATATCAATAATATAAACGTCGTGTTTACAACTATAATATAATGGACACTCTCTCAGGGAAATAGCTTCGACAGATGGGTAGAAAATGATAACATCATGATCCACATTATGCAGCAAGCCTAGTCAAATAATAGGAATGAGCACTCCACTCAATATAAGGACAGCAGACCAGATCAAATCAATGTTGAACCATGCCGATTTTAGCAATCTCAGTCCAAACTTCTCATATACCAAAACGGCAACAATGCCCATAATAAGCAGGTATCCAAGCGTATGTACCAGGATAACAAATAAACCAATTAAGGGCTCTTTGGGCAGATTAGACAAGATGGTGGCCTGTTCAATCATTATGGTTGATTTATGACTTTGCATATGTGCCGACATGGCAGTACCGGTATTCATCCCTTTAAAAAGAAACGGCAGTATCATCAAACCGGCCCCATGGGCTGAGGCCATTAGAAATGACCAGGTTGTAAGCTGACGGAAGTTGACTTGCATACCGCCATACCGGGGATGTCGATTTCTGATCAATTTGTAAATGCCAAAGACCACAAGTATGGCAGCTACAAACCATTTGAGTATTTCAAAAGAAATGACCAGCCCTATGATTCCAACTGCCAGCAGCGTTACACCTATGGCTAAAGCATGGCCGAGGGCTAAAGGAAGCAGGGCCGACCAGACCGCGGCCCTGCGTTGTTCCTGTAAACCCAAACTCACGGCAAAAAGCCATCCCATTCCCGGGTTAATTCCATGAAAGATCCCCAGCAATAAGAGCAGCAAAAACAAAAGTAATAGTTCGGGTAACATGGTCAGGATTAATTATTTGAATAACAGAATGAATCCGATGAAGTATCGCCTCCCTGCAAACGCACCTGATGCGGCCGAAGGCCTTCAAATTCCAGGAAAAAAGACTCGTCGAATTTCATTTTATCATTGGGTTTGGCATCTATTTTTACCATCCAGCCCTTGATACCATCCGGGTAGAATTGTTCGTCCCACGGTGAATAGAGTGAGTTGGTTAGGTAAATACGACGTCCGTCGCGGCTGATTTCCACCATTTGCGATCCACCGTTACGGGGAATATTGGGAGTAGCCGGATGCGGGGTTCGTCGAACAATACCGCCTATATGCACCGAATCCATGAATGTCGGATTGTTAGGATCACTGACATCGTACCGTCGCAGTTCGCCTGTACCCCAGCAGGATACATACAAGTAGCGATCGTCAAGCGACAGGTTAATGTCCGTGACTAACGGCGGGACGGCTCCAAAGCCCTGAAGCAGCGGTGGAAGATCTTTAGCATCAGCCGGTTCGGCCGGTATGGTGATCACTTTTTTTACCTTCCACTCGGCTTTCCCGTTATGGCCCTCGCGATACCACAAGAAGATAGATGCAGAAAGGTCTTCAAGCGAGAGTGTCACGCCCGCAAATCCATAGGCCTTTTGAGGATTATGGGCCGGGCGAAGCTCCAGCACCATCTGTTGCTCGGAACCGAGATCAAGTGTTTGCAGATGATCGTGGCTGCGAAGATCCCAAATGTGGAGGGAATGGCCATACTTGCCGTTTAGCAAAAGATCAGGGTCAACACGTTTGGCTACCATGTTCGGAGTCCCCCACTCACTGGTAAGCATAGTATCGTAACCAAGGTGCCACCAAAAATCATATGACAGGTACTGGTCTCCCCGGTTTCGCTCCCAGGGTCCTATGACATCAAAAGTATCGTGGTCAAGCATAAAGATGCCGCCCGGACCATCACCATCAGCTGATCCCAATGCATTTACATAAATGCCGTTAGGGCCGCAGTGGACCGTGTGGGGAGCAGAATAACCTGCTTTTTCCTTAATCTCTTCCGGTTCTATGACCTTAATCAATTTGGGATTGCGTGGATCCGGCTTGGTATCAATAATATGGATTCGCGAAGATTTTATTCCGGGAACGATCAAATACCGCCGTTCTGCATGGGCGTGGGGAGCATAACCGCATAAATGAGAGCTGCATGCATTCCAACCGAAATGGTGCAGTTCATTATCCGAACCAGGGAGTTCAACTTTCTGTATAAGCTTGCTATAAGTCTCTGATTTCGGGTTTACATCAACTACCGCTATTGCGTCTTTTTCTCCCATTCCTTTCGGATTGAACATAGCAACGTAAGCAACTTCCTCATCGGGTGCATCCATCGCCATTTGTGGAGAAGTATAGAACGTCTCATCAGGTTTCCATTTTGGCATAATAATCATCCTCTGTGTTTAGATTTTCATTGCATAAGTGTTAACAGTTAACACCTGTATAATGCCAATTCAGAAACCGTGCCTGAAATATCTGATTTACGTAACCTTCTGATGATCAGTGTTTTATGGTCATTAAAAACAAATAAATAAAATTTCGAAATATCGTTAGTTACGAGATTTCGTAACTGGATTTCGTTACAAACGATTCCAGTTCTAAGACCTTAGATCAAATTAAAAGGGGCTGGAACTTATATTCCTTTATTTGAAAAAAGGAAATAACTTTCCAGAGTTTTTTTGATTTGAATGGGATGCAAACTAGTTCTTAAAAAGCAACGCAAAAATATCATATCATTTAAAAACATATATTTACTTATAAGTAGTTAAAATACTTATATTTAATATATATTTTTGTTCATCCAGATGAGGAACAAAGGTATTGTGATCGAATAGAAGAGAACCTGCTGGAGCCAGTCTATGAAAAAAAGAATTACAGAACAATTGCCTGAAGAAAGTATTCAATCTCTCCGGAGATTCGTTAAAGGAAAAATTATTCTTCCCGGACAGAAAGAGTACGATGAATCCCGACAAATATGGAATGGCATGATCGACCGGTCTCCCGCATTAATATTACAATGCTTACATACTGATGACGTCATTGAGGCCGTCAATTTTGCCAGAAATTATGATCTTGCCTTATCTATCAAGGGAGGTGGACATAACGTATCGGGGAATGCACTAAATGATCACGGTATTGTCATTGATTTGACTGAAATGAATCAAGTACACGTAAACGAAGGAGATCAAACTATTCACGTACAAGGGGGCGCTACCTTGGGAGATGTTGACCGTTGTTCTCAACAGTACGGCTTGGCAGCACCTTTAGGCGTTGTTTCCAAAACAGGGGCTACCGGACTAACATTGAGTGGCGGAATGGGGCATTTGAGACGTAAATATGGATTGAGCTGCGATAATATCATTTCTGTTGACCTGGTTACAGCAGATGGCGATTTAATTACGGCCGATGAATTTAATCATAAAGATCTTTTCTGGGCAATCAAAGGCGGGGGCGGAAATTTTGGAGTTGTCGTCTCAATGAAACTTCAACTCCATGCTATCGGCAATGAAGTGAATACATTGTTTGTTTGGCATCATGCAGACCATTATTTAGAAGCGATAGAAGAGTTCAGTAAATTTTCGGCCAATTCCACCAATGACGCCGGCGTAATCGCTTTTTATGCATTCGTTCCCGAAATTGAGGAGTTTCCTAAAGAATCCTGGGGAGAACCGGCTTTTGTATTTTTCGGATGTCATCTGGGCAGTCGTACACAGGCCGATAAAGATTTTCACTCGCTACGTACAGTATCAAACCCCATCATTGATATTCATGAACCTATGAATTATTTGGATTTGCAAACTCTGCTGGATGAGGATTATCCGGACGGACGCAGATATTATTGGAAGGCCTTTTATCTTGAAGAACTCAATGAGAATATGATCGATTTAATCGAAGAAAGTGGCAAAGATTGCCCTTCCAAACTTACGACCATTGATATATGGCAACTTGGTGGAGTTATAAATAATCCAAAGGCTAAAGACACCGCTTTTTGGCATCGCGATAAGCCCTACATGATAACTTTTGAGGCAAACTGGGATGACCCCGAACAAGATGAAGCAAACATTTCCTGGGTGCGAAAATGGACCAACGAAGCTCGCAAGCTACCCTTTGTCACCGGAGGTTATGCCAATTTTCCGGGATTCAATGAAGATCCTTCACAAACTGTTTTTGGTGGTAATTATGAGCGTCTGGTCGAGGTAAAAACCAATTATGATCCCAAAAACCTCTTCCGCTTCAACACAAATATAAAGCCCAGCATATAGCTACATGCTTCGGCAGTTAAGCCTTCAGCATAGTTGATATCTGATACGAGAACTGACATTCAATGCTGAGAACAAAATTTTGCAGGACAAACAGAGTGAACTTATGAAAAGTACTAGCTGGAAGGACGCTTTATATCAAGGGCTTTCATTCGGGAGCTGAAGGTGGAGGGCGGAATTCCAAGCAGACTGGCGGCACCATTTTTACCGGCTACCTGCCAGTCTGCTGCCTGCAAGGCACGAATCATATTTTCTCGTTCCTGATAGAGCAGTTCATCGGCTGTGAAAATCCGATCCCCCGCTGTTTGGGAAACAGGAGTTTCGTTATCCGCCATAAAACCGGGAAAAACCCGTGACAGATTGAGATTTCCATCTCGGGATGTGATAATAGCTCGTTCAATAACATTTTTCAGCTCGCGAACATTGCCCGGCCAGTCGTATGATTTGAGACGATTTATATCAGCCTCAGATAACAGATTCATCGACCGGCCTGTTTGCAATGAAAAACGATCGATAAATGTTTTAGCAAGCAGCAGGATATCTTTGCCCCGTACTCTCAGCGGGGGTATATGGATGGGAAATACATTCAGACGGTAATAAAGATCCGCACGAAAAGTTCCTTCCCGGATCATTTTTTTAAGGTCCCGGTTTGTAGCAGTGATAACCCGTACATCAACTTTTTGAGTCTGGGATGAACCAACAGCCTCAAACTCCCCTTCCTGAAGTATCCTCAATAATTTCGGTTGCAGGCTTCTCGGAAGTTCACCGATTTCATCAAGAAATATGGTCCCGCCGTTTGCAAGAGAAAAACGTCCTTGTCTATGTGCCGTTGCCCCGGTAAAAGCCCCCTTCTCATGACCGAAAAACTCACTTTCCATCAGTGATTCAGGGATAGAGGCACAGTTCACCTTGATCAATGGCTTGTCTTTTCGGGTACTCCTGGCATGGATAGCCCTGGCTACAAGCTCTTTTCCGGTCCCGGTTTCCCCGTATATCAATACTGTTGCTTTAGTTCCAGCCACCTGATCAATCTCGTCCAGTACCCGCTTCATACACCAGCTTTGTCCGATTATTTCATCGGGATTAAATATTTGTTCAATCTCCTCACGCAAATATTCTGACTGAGCCGACAGTGCATCAATTTTCTTTTCGGCTTTAATGCGGTCAGTCACATTACGAAGAATTAGAATACAATACGGATTTCTGTCATGTTCATAGCAAGAGAGCGTAGCCTCGAACTGGAAGGGCTCTTCATTTTTACCTACTGCTCTTAACCCGCCTGGTATCCAGAGGTAGCGCTGCCCCATTGGACGATTACGAAGTCCATCCAAAAGTTGCTTGAGTTTGCGAGCTGAATCAGGTAAGAGGTATCGCCCGAAGGTTTTTCCAAGCATATCACCGGCTTCCCCATCCTCAAATAGCTCCAAAGCAGAACGGTTGATCTGTGTAATGGTCAGATCAGAATCAATCTCAATAATAGCATCCATTGCACTGTCGAAAAGACGGATTAACTCCCCTTCTCGCTCCCGAAGCTGCTGTTCTACTCGGATTCGTCTAAGTTCCGAGGCAGCACGATCGGCAAAAATTTTGAAAATAGTTATATTTTTATACTCGTCAGGCATTATACGAGTATCCATTACCGCAAGATTGCCGAGAATATTTCCTTCAAGGTCAAGCAGTGGGGCTCCCAGGTAACTCATGGCTTTGCGGGTTGCCAATTCGTGATCCTCCGGGAAAAGATTAATCACGTTTTTGGGGATATGAAGCAATTCTTTTTTGCCTAGTACGATTTCACAGGGCGTCCCTTTAACATTATACTCAAAGCCCTCCACAAATCGATCATCCAACCAAAAAGCCAGAGCGTATAATTTCTGCTCTTCTTCAAGGTATTCTGCAACCCAGGCACTCTTGGTATGCAGCACGCTTGCAAGTCGCTTAACGAGTTCCCGGAAAAACATTTCCCCTGTATGAGCTGCTGTCCCTTCCAGTATCGTCCGAAGAACTTCATCTTCCTCAAATTTATGCCTGCTACTCAGCTGTCCGGAACTCATCATCTGATTCCATATTCACGGCCGTATTTGCATTAACAATATACTCGGCACTATTAGTAGTAAAAAGCCCGGGACGTTCACCAATAATCGATTTAAAGTCCCGTATAAAGTGTGCCTGATCGGCATAACCACATATAAATGCTATATGTGTATAATTCAAAAGGCCTTTTTCTTCGAGCAATTGTTGAACAGCATTTAGCCGCGATATCCTCATATACATTTTAGGTGATATTCCTACCTTTATTTTGAATTGTCGCTGAAGTTGTCTCAGACTGATAAATACTTTGTGGTATAACTCCTCTACCTGAATAAATCCATGGGTGTTGCGAATAATTTCAGCTGCATGATTAACATATGTCAACGGTTTCTTTTGCCTTTGTAAACTTTGTATGAGATATGTTTCTGCATGCTCAATTTTATTTTCAATAGTCTTGGCTTCGCGTAATTTAGAGCAAAAGAGTTGAAAGTCAGTTCCCAGGACCAGTTCCATATCTTCATACTGTTGATAGAATTCAGAAGCCGGTATCCCAAACAGATTGTAGATGGCCTCTGGTTTGAAGCGGATCCCGAATACATTAACTTTATCTCTGAATCGTACTTCGTAGGGAGATGTAAATAAACCGATAATAGTATAATCAGGAGAGGATGACCATAAGCCATGTTTGCTAAGATGACAGTGAAGTTCACTCGTATGAATAATCAGCTCAATATAACCATTGGGCACTACCTTCTGAGAAAGCAGCGATTCCTGATTAATATTAAACTGCCCATCCCAAAAAAATTCAACATAGGGGACCAAATTTTGGGAGGGTTTATATTCAGTCATAGAGACACTCATCGGCCTGATCAATAAATAAAAAAGGAGAAGCCCACCGATAATGAACTTCTCCTAAATATCAGTTTTTATTTAATTTAGTGAATTTTTGATGTATCTACTACATTACTCTTTGTCGGATTCCAACTTTTTTCAAAGGTAGCTACAATATTGTTAGCTCCCCCAAAGACACCCAGCACTTTCGCTTTTACTTTTCCCGTGTTGACCAGGTTATGCGGAATCATACGGGGCACCAGTGCAATTTCACCCGTTGTAAGAGGGCCCACTTCTCCGCCAACTTCGGCTTCTACATTACCTTCCAGGACCAAGAGAAGCTCCTCCGCGCTGTCCGTATGACGGCCCAGTGTATCTCCGGGATTCAATTCAAAGTAAACAGTTGCCGTAGATTCAGTTCCATGTAATCCAAACATGGGGAAGGTCGCCAGACAATGCTGACCGGTGTCGTGTTCACCGATAAATTCGGTCATTTCGAGATTATTTAAATTTACTGTTTTCATGATGTATCAAATTTGGGTTCTGATTAAGCAGCAGCTTCCGTTATTGACTCAAAGCTACCTTTATAGACTTTCACGTTGACTTCGCCTCGCAGCATATCTACCTCACAGATCGCCCATCCCTGTATCTTGTTCATCCAGGCATACTCTGGATAGTGCGTAGTGAACTGCAGGTTGAGCTGAATATGGGCTTTTCCGTTCTCTCCGGGATAGAGAATTCCATCCTCCCGAACAGCAATGCTTTTCTCGTTATCTGTAAGAATGGCGGCCTGTATATTCAACATGAATTTTCCGTCGGCCCGTACCTCCAGATAGTCGGTTCCCTTTATTTTTCCTTTAATTTTGGGACCGGTAACCGGCCCTTCAAAATCGAGATTAAAACGGGCACCTTCCGGGCCGGGAACTATTTTTCCACTGACCAGATCATTCCACTTGATACCATATTCGACGATATTGGTCAAAATGAGTTGTTCTTCAAATAACAGTTCGGTATGGTTGGTTAAATAGGTATTCATTATATCTAATATTTTGTTTTTGTTAAGGTTACAATCGAATGATAGAACAAAGCCGGTCCCTTTAATTGAAAAAAAACGACATATCAAGCTTTGGTGAGAAAAGTTTTAAAGCATTTTCCCATCCATTGCTTTTCCGATTGTCTCGGGATATAGAAAATCATTCACAGCTGCAGTTTTATTGGCTGCATATTCTTCCTTACAATATCGCTGCATTCGCAGGTTCACCCAGATATAAAGCTCATACATGCCTTACTCTGCTTTAAAATGTAGCCTTTTCTGTCTCCTTATTTGCTTACTTGCTTCATCAGTCACAATTTCGCATGTTCGAATCATCTGCAATTTCACTCTTTCACTGTAACGTGCATATGCCGGGAATGAATTTAATCCAGGAAATAGAACAAGCTGAAAAACGCATCAGAGATCAAATCCTCAACACGCCCCTGCTTTACTCCAAGTGGCTTAGCAATGTTTGTCAGGGGGAAGTCTACCTGAAGCTTGAAAGCGAGCAGGAAACCGGTTCCTTCAAAGCACGCGGCAGTCTGAACAAACTAAAATGGATTCGGGAACAAAAGATTAAAACGCTGCCTGTAACAGCCTCGACAGGAAATCACGGCTTGGGATTTGCTCGTGCCTGCGACCTGCTGGGTATTAAGGGAAAGGTTTTTTTACCTCATAATGCGGTCTCTTCGAAAGTAAATGCCATCAAAGCCTACAATGTAGACATAGAATTTTATGGGGATGATCCGTTCACAACCGAGACTTACGCACGCCAAACAGCCGAAGAAAACGGTTGGCTGTATGTCTCTCCTTACAACGATCCGCAAATCATAGCGGGTCAAGGTACCATTGGGATTGAAATACTTGAGAAAGTGTCTCAGCCCGATAATTTACTGGCAACTGTTGGAGGCGGCGGGCTTATATCAGGAATTGGGAAATACGTAAAAGAAAAATCACCAAAGACGAAACTGATTGGCTGTCAACCCGAAAATTCGCCGGAGATGAGCGTGAGTGTCCGCGCCGGAGAATACCGTGAAATAGAATCCAAGCCAACACTTTCGGATGGTTCGGCCGGCGGTTTTGAGCGAGATTCCATTACCTTTGACCTATGCCAAAAACTGGTTGATGATTTTATCCTGCTTTCTGAAGACGAAATCAGGGAAGCCATCCGTTCTATGATCAAGAACCACAGCAAGTTGGTGGAAGGGTCAGCAGGGGTAGCTATCGGCAGCCTGCTTAAATATCCGGATCGTTTTACCAATCAGACTACTGTGATTGTTGTTTGTGGAGCAAACATCTCGATTGATAAAATACAATCGATTCTTTGTGAATAAATAATTTAAACCAACAAGTACTATCCTATGAGAACTTTTTCACTATTCGTCACGCTGCTTGCCATTATCGGAACCGTTCAAGCCCAAACGATATCTGTAAACGCTACAGCCGAAGTTCAGGTGCCGGCCGATAAGATTTCGTTTCAGATCAACTTAAATGCCCGCGGTGAAACTCCCCAAAAGGCTTATAACCTTCATAAGCAAAGAGAAAAAGTATTGGTAGATTTGCTTAAAAAATACGATATCAAGGAAAAAGACATTCATTTTGAGCCAATTTCAATTAGCCGGGTTCATAATAATGAATACACCAAAAACGGTAAAGAGATGGTGCAAACCACCCAGTCTGTGGCATTAACGCTGACCGACTTCAAGACCTACGAAAAGATTCAGATTGCTCTCATCAATAACGACTTTGACAATTTTAGTGGGAACTTTATGTCATCAAAGCAGCAACAAGGTGAAAATGAAGCACTCAAAAAAGCCCTAAAAATTGCTCATGAGAAAGCCTCAATAATAGCCGAACAGATCGGGAAGAAACTGGGTAATGTCAGCCATGTTAACTTCTCTTTTAATCAACGCCCGGTTCGTTTTGCGTCGGAAATGGCTTTAAAATCTTCCGACAGCCTAATGCAATTTGAGCAAACCGTCACTGTTACGGCCAGCGTTTCAGTAAAATACGGCAAGGATACGCAGGAGCAAGATGAATAAGACGACCTCAGGAAGTAAATCCTGTAAACAGACTTAGCTTAGTGATCATTTTTTAATGACTTTATCTGACCACCGGGTGGGATCTTTGTTTCCAGATTTCGTCTTTTCAGCAATAATCATTTATTTCTAAGGCTTCATCCGAGAGTCTCAGATCTTACTTATAATCGTTTATCAAAGTCACGCTGGATTAAGAAGAATCGGTCTTCAAAAGACCGATTCTCCCTCCAAGTCAAACCTCAGGCGAACTGAGCCTCTTCGGTGGATCCCTCGAGAGCCAAAGTTGAGCTTTTACTTCCGTCAATCGCTTGCTTGACCGCATCGAAATAGCTTGTCCCCACTTCGCGCTGGTGCTTGGTAGCTGTATACCCATTGACTTCATTCGCAAACTCAGCCTCCTGAAGCTGTGAATAGGCGTACATACCCTCTTGCTTATAGCGACTGGCAAGACTGAACATCCCGAAATTCAGAGAATGGAATCCGGCAAGGGTCACAAACTGGAATTTATAGCCCATTTCTGCCAGCTCATGCTGGAAGCGGGCAATCACAGAATTACTCAAGTTTTTCCGCCAGTTAAAAGACGGTGAACAGTTATATGCCAGCAGTTTGCCGGGATACTTTTGATGAATGGCTTCTGCGAAAATACGGGCTTCTTCAAGATCCGGTTTGGAAGTTTCACACCAAATCAAATCCGCATAAGGGGCATAAGCTAGCCCGCGGCTGATGGCTTGTTCCAATCCGGATTTCACATAGTAAAATCCCTCGGGAGACCGCTTACCCGTCATAAACGGATGATCATAAGAATCCACATCGCTGGTCAAAAGCTGCGCTGAATCGGCATCCGTGCGTGCAATAATCAAAGTGGGCACATCCAGTACATCCGCAGCCAAACGAGCAGCATTAAGCGTCTTGATAAACTGCGAAGTCGGGACCAGCACTTTCCCTCCCAAGTGTCCGCATTTCTTTTCGGAAGCCAGCTGATCCTCAAAGTGAACACCTGCCGCTCCGGCCTCGATCATCGCTTTCATTAGCTCGAAAGCATTAAGTACGCCCCCAAAACCGGCTTCGGCATCCGCCACAATAGGAGCCATCCAATAAGTGGACTTGTCGTCCTCCATATGATGGATTTGATCTGCCCGTATCAGCGTTTGGTTAATCCGCTTAACAACATGGGGCACGCTGTCGGCCGGATACAAACTCTGATCGGGATACATTTGTCCAGCAAGATTAGCATCTGCGGCCACCTGCCACCCACTCAGGTAAATGGCTTTCAGTCCTGCTTTCACCTGCTGCAAAGCCTGATTGCCCGTCAACGCTCCCAAGGCCGCTACGAAATTTTCTTCATGCAATAATTTCCATAAACGCTTGGCTCCCATTTCGGCCAGGGTATGCCTGATCATAAAAGATCCGCGCAAATTCATAACCTTTTGGGCTGAATAGTTACGCTTTATTCCCTTCCAGCGCGGTGTTTTCCACTGCTTCTGCAATCCATTTTTATTATCCATCATCATCTCTCCCTTTATTTTATTTTGTTCAGTGCATCATGGAAAAAATCCGGTAAATCGGGAAGTAAAAAAACTTCTCCCACCTCTTTCCGGGCTCTTTTGAATTGCCCTTTAACAGAATCTACTGCCTCTTTCGAGGCGCCTTTCATAGCTATCTCAACTTCATTCAAAATTTTAGACAATTCCTCATCAAACATCTTATCAACTAATTCACGGGTGACTTTCCGCCCATCGGTTAACATCACTTCATGATGAAGCCATTGCCATATTTGAACCCTGGAAATTTCCAATGTCGCCAAATCTTCCATGAGGTTGTCCCAGGCTACACAGCCGATATCTTGATTCCATCCCTGCATGTATCCAATACCTACCCGGATGTTGGTACGGAGCCCGGCCTCGGTAACGTCCCCCCCTCCCTGCGGCAACAAATCCGGGTATTTTTCCTGATCAGGAAGGTTGCGATCTAACTGGTTTTCTTCCGGAAAACATTCCAGCGCATAAGTGATGAAATACGGATGGGAGACCCAGCAACCATCGTGACCGATATCATGCTCGTTCTTCTTGTCAGAATACACTTTTTCTGTTTGAGCTTTCCGCAGTTCGGCATTCTTACCCGGCGTAAAAGCAGACATCCCGCCGATGGCCATCGCGCCGCGACTGTGACAAATCTTGATAAGTCGTTTTGCGTATTGATCCATCCATGGTTTACTCATATCAATCGTACTGCGATCGGGCATTATCCGGTCTTTGTGGTAGCGAAGTACTTTAATATCGCTAAAAATCTTATCCCAGCGACCAACATTAAGACCTGCCGCATGATCACGAATTTCGTATAGGATTTCTTCAATCTGAAAAGCGGCGGGCAGGGTCTCAATAAGAAAAGTGGCACGCAACGTACCGGTTGGGTACCCCAATTCGTCCTCAAGCAAATTAAACAGCGTATTCCACCAGCGAGCTTCCTGGTATGATTCGCACTTGGGAATATAATACTTAGGCGTACGCCCGCGATCAATCAATAACGCAGCTGAATGATAAAAGGAAACGGCCAGATCAAAGATACCGGCTGCAATCGGTTTATCATGAATCAGCACATGCTGCTCATCCAAATGCAATCCCCGACATCGCACCATAATGCCCGGCATGTCATCCGGATCCAAACGATAGCGCTTAGCCGGCGACGTTTTTGTAGCCGCTTGGTCGAAGGTCAAATCGCCCCGAACTGCCCCAATCAGATTATGAAATCCATCCACCACATTACCCCAGCTCGGCTTCATAGAATCCTCGAAATCCAGCATCGCCATGTCCGCACGCATACCGTCATCATTCCGGCTAAGCATATTAATAACCATCTTCGTCGAATTAACAGGACCGGTGATTTCTACTCTCCTCTTTCTAAGATCATTCGGCAAGGGATTTATCTTCCAGTCTCCAGTAACAGCTCTGCTGTTGGCATTCAGATATTCCGGCACTTTCCCTTCATCATAATGAGATTGTCTTACGTGACGTTGCCAAAGCAACGATTCACGCTCGTGCTCCAATTCGTCATTCAGTTTCACCAGCAAATCAATCAGCCGATCATGAAGCAGTGATTTAATTTTAGGATTAAACGCCTCTATCTTGACCTCCAGCTCTTTATATAGCACCTTTTCCTTGTTTTTAATACTTGTTGTACCTTCGGTAAGCTCCATCTCTCTCCTCCTCTTATAAATTGTTGTTTTTTGTGTCGATAAGCACTCTTACCAAGTAATAAAAAACGAATATAAATTAAAAGCGAATATTCGCTAATAATTATTTTTCGCTTTAATTTTAATATTTGTAAAGGGTCTAGTGAAGCATAGCATGTTATAAATCTTTGTAAGA
>Ga0102944_1001397_pt1 | contig 16043 bp, 15 predicted proteins | sample SalPonD_shore_MG_FD_78172 | JGI IMG/M metagenome (GOLD analysis project Ga0102944, IMG submission 78172) | Salt pond soil microbial communities from South San Francisco under conditions of wetland restoration - Salt Pond MetaG... | ecosystem: Environmental > Aquatic > Marine > Intertidal zone >...
AAGAATTCCAGCTTGTCCTCGACCTATGCTCCCAAGGGCATCGACGCCGCCGTCGAAAAGTTGGTGAATGAGGGCCGCAGCAAGCTGGACGTTCCGTCCACCGACACCAGCGACCTGGGTCTCGACGACTCCGTGTCGGGCACGGCGGCGGCGACCGGGAGTGACGGCACGCTCGCCAGTCTCGGCCCGGGCAACTATGCCGTACAGCTCGGCGCGGTTCGCGCCGAGGACAAGGCACAGCGAGAATGGACCCGGCTGACCGCCGCGCATCCCGATCTTCTGATGGGCTTGACCAGCGATGTGACCAAGACCGTCTCCGGCGACGACGGCGCCTTGTATCGTCTCCGGGCCGGTCCTCTGACAAAGGTTCACGCGACATCGATCTGCGAAGCGCTCGTTCAGAGCCATGAAAGATGTCTGGTCGTCCGGCGTTAGTGTGGTCCCGGAACCGGAACGACCATCCAGCTCATGGCCTCGGTCCTGTCTCTCGAAAATCTCTCGGTTAGCTTTGCGACGCCCGATGGCGAGGTGGGGGCTGTCCGGGAGATCTCGATTCAGGTCGGGGCGGGGGAGTGCCTCGGAATCGTCGGCGAGTCCGGCTCGGGCAAAAGCCAGACATTTCTCGCCGCCCTCGGCCTGTTGGCGTCGAACGGCCGGGCCGAGGGACGAGCGACGTTTCACGGCGACAATATTCTCGGACTCGACGCGGCCGCGCTGAACCGGATGCGCGGCGACCGGATCGCCATGGTGTTTCAGGATCCGATGACGTCGCTCACGCCCCATATGCGGATCGGCCGGCAGCTGTGCGAGGTGCTGATCCGGCATAAGGGACTGTCACGCCACGAGGCGCGGGCCCGCGCGCTCGATATGCTGCAGCGGGTCGGCATCGCCGAGGCCGGCCGGCGGATCGATCAGTATCCCCACGAGCTTTCCGGCGGCATGCGCCAGCGCGTCATGATCGCCATGGCGCTGCTGTGTGAGCCGGAACTCCTGATCGCCGATGAGCCGACGACGGCGCTGGACGTTACCGTGCAGGCCCAGATCCTCGCGATTCTTCGTCATCTGACGCGTGAGATGAACCTGGCGCTGGTGCTGATCACCCATGATCTCGGCGTGGTCGCCGGTCTCGCCGACCGGGTCGCGGTGATGTATGCCGGACGGGTCGTCGAGGAAGGTTCCGCCGAGGACATCTTCCACCGGCCCGGCCATCCCTATACGCGGGCCTTGCTCAAGGCGATCACACGGCTCGATGACGATCCGGACATGCCTCTATCGGCCATTCCCGGCCAGCCGCCAAATGCGTCCGAACAACTGCCGGGCTGCGCGTTCGCGCCGCGTTGCGAGTCCGTCTTCGATCTCTGCCGTTCCCAAAGGCCCGACTTGGTCGACGCCGGGCCGTCCCATCGCGCGGCCTGTCATCTGGTCGAGGGCGCGTGATGAGTGACCCCGTGCTGCAAGTCGACGGGCTCAAGGTCCATTTTCCGGTTCGCCGAGGCGGTCTGGGATTCGGCGCGCTCGCGACTCTGAAAGCCGTTGATGACGTGAGTTTCGAACTCAGCCGGGGCGAAACGCTTGGGATTGTCGGGGAGTCCGGGTGCGGCAAATCGACGCTCGGACGCGCGGTGCTGCAACTCGTGGCGCCGACCGATGGGCGCGTGGTCTGGCTTGGACAGGATCTCGCCGCCCTGTCTCGATCCGAGATGCGGCGCAAGCGCCGGGATCTCCAGATCGTGTTTCAGGATCCTCTCGCCTCGCTCGATCCGCGCATGACGACCGGCGAGATCATCGCGGAACCGCTCAGGGCGCAAGGCATTCGCCTGAGCCGGGACGAGCGCCGTGCACGGGTTGCCTCGATCATGGAAAAGGTTGGCCTGTCGCCGGCGCTGATCAATCGGTATCCGCACGAATTCAGCGGCGGCCAGTGCCAGCGGATCGGAATCGCCCGGGCGATGATCGTCGAGCCGAAGCTGGTGGTCTGCGATGAGCCGGTCTCCTCGCTGGATGTCTCGATCCGGGCGCAGATCGTCAACCTGCTCAAGGACTTGCAGAAGGAATTCGGGCTTTCGCTGCTGTTTATCAGCCACGACCTGTCGGTCGTGCGGCATATCGCCAGCCGGATTCTGGTGCTCTATCTCGGACGGGTCATGGAACTCGGGGCCCGCGATCAGATTTTCGACGCGCCGTTTCATCCCTATACACGCGCGCTGATGGAAGCGGTCCTGGCGCCCGATCCGGTGGCGCAGCGGGATGCCGATGAAGTCTCGGAGGGGCGGGGGCTTAAAGGCGAGCTACCCTCGCCGATCGATCCGCCGTCCGGTTGCGTATTCAGGACCAGATGTCCGATCGCCACGGAAATCTGTGCAAAGGACGTGCCCGGTTTGCGCGATGCCATGCCCGGCCATTCGGTGGCCTGTCACCATGCCTTCGACCGGAAGGCATGGCGCGGGTCCTATTGAATGGTGCGCGGCGCGTCGGCCGGATTGAGCAGGGTCAGCGTCGAATCGAGAAGGCGTGAATCGGCGCAAAGGAGCAGGACCGCGGAGCCGGCCTCCGTTGTCGACAACGCCTTGTCGATTCGTTCCTCGGCGTCGATTTCGTCCGTGATCGAGACCACATGCAGCCGGGCCTCCTCGGTGGTCAGGTCCGCCAGCCGGTCTATGACCTCCTGGCCCGGCGCGACGGCGCGAATGCCGTTCCTGTCCGCATAGCCGACGGCCAAACCGACCACGACCGACTTCCGGCCCATCAATGTGTCGTAGACGGGATAATGATGAGAACCCGCTGAAGGCGTGAGGAAACTTCGGACACGCATGGACCCTCCTCTTGTCGCCGCCTCGAAAAATGCTAAATTTGCGGCACGGCTACAAAATAAGCGGATAGGGTTAGGCCCCGGTTAATGGGGCCGCGCAGACCGATACTCTCTCGCTGACGGTGTTTCGAAAATTGTCCCGTTTTGGGATGATTGGGAAGAACTGAGGCATGGCAAAGACGGCAAAAATCCTCAGGAACGTTTCGATCCTGACCGGCGTTCTTGTTGTTACCGGATGGTCAAGCTATACCCTCGGGGCTGAAACCAAGCCGGACAGCCTGACAGCGCTTCAGGAGAAGGGCTATCAGGTCATCGCCAAGACGACCGCGACGGGAGAATTCGTCGGCTGCGAATTCAACCAGCCGGTTCCGCTCAAGAATGGCATGGTTTTTGTTTGTCTGAGTGATCAGCGGGGACGGGCCTACCAGCCCGATGTCATCGTTCTCCGCGACGATAACGGAGACGTGAGAGTTTTAATCGACGGAGAAGAGTATCGCGGCACCCTGGAGCGCGGCTGATTCCCGGCCCGCGGGCGGGGCAGGCATGATTCAGGCATACACATTGGCCGTCATTCGTGTTTAAACGTATCGAAAATCGGACCGTCAGGTGCAATATTATGGATTGTCCGAACAGGGACAGTGTTTCGCGCGAGATTTGAGGAAAGGCATTAGTATGGTCGCAGCAAGCCGAGTGGAACCCAAGGATGTGAACGCCAAGCTTCTGGCGTGGGTCGATCAGGTCGCGGCCATGTGCGAGCCGGACCGCATCCATTGGTGTGACGGCTCCCAGGAAGAATACGACGAACTATGCCGGGAGATGGTCGATGCCGGCACGCTCATCCCGCTGAATCCGGAAAAGCGCCCCGGCTCGTTCCTGGCGCGGTCCGACCCGAGCGATGTCGCCCGCGTCGAAAGCCGCACCTTCATCTGTACGCGCCACGAGGAAGACGCCGGCCCGACCAACAATTGGTGCGACCCGGACGAGATGAAAGCCACCCTGAAGGGCCTGTTCAAGGGCTGCATGCATGGCCGTACGATGTATGTGGTTCCCTTCAGCATGGGGCCGCTCGGATCCGACATCGCGCATATCGGCGTGCAGATCACCGATTCGCCCTATGCGGTGGCCAATATGCGGATCATGACCCGCATGGGCAGCCGGGTTCTCGACGTGCTGGGTGACGGCGATTTCGTGCCCTGCCTGCATTCGGTCGGCAAGCCGCTGGAGCCGGGAGAAAAGGACGTCGCCTGGCCCTGCAACGAGACGAAATACATCGTTCAGTTCCCCGAGGACCGGGCGATCTGGTCCTACGGTTCCGGCTATGGCGGCAATGCGCTGCTCGGCAAGAAGTGCTTCGCGCTTCGGATCGCGTCCAGCATGGCGCGAGAGGAGGGTTGGCTCGCCGAGCATATGCTTATCCTCGGTCTCGAATCGCCCGAAGGCGAGAAGACCTATGTCGCCGCCGCGTTCCCGTCGGCCTGCGGCAAGACCAATCTCGCGATGATCATTCCGCCGGAAGGTTTCGAAGGCTGGAAGGCCTGGACCGTCGGCGACGATATCGCCTGGATCAAGCCGGGCGCTGACGGAAAGCTTCGCGCGATCAATCCGGAATTCGGCTATTTCGGCGTCGCCCCGGGCACGTCGATGAAGTCCAATCCGAGCGCCATGCACACGCTCGAAAAGAACGTCATCTTCACCAATGTCGCTCTGACGGACGATGGCGACGTGTGGTGGGAAGGCATGACCAAGGAGCCGCCCGCGCATCTGATCGACTGGCGCGGCCAGGACTGGACGCCCGATTGTGGTCGTGTCGCGGCGCACCCGAATGCCCGGTTCACCGCACCGGCGAGTCAGTGTCCGAGCATCGACCCGGCCTGGGACGATCCCGCGGGCGTGCCGATCAGCGCCTTTATCTTCGGCGGCCGGCTGAGCAAGCTGTTCCCGCTGGTGTTCCAGGCGTTCGACTGGAACCACGGCGTCTATCTCGCGTCGACCATGGGGTCGGAAGCGACCGCCGCGGCCGAGGGTCAGGCCGCGATCCGCCGCGATCCGATGGCGATGCTACCATTCTGCGGCTACAACATGGGCGACTACTGGAATCACTGGCTGAAACTCGGCCAGAACCTCGATAATCCGCCGGCGATCTTCCGGGTCAACTGGTTCCGCAAGGATGAGAACGGCAAGTTCATCTGGCCCGGCTTCGGCCAGAACATGCGCGTCCTGCAGTGGATCGTCGATCGGGTCAATGATCGGGCCAACGGCGTCGAGAGCCCGTTCGGCCTCATGCCGAAATATGACGACCTGAACTGGACCGGCCTCGATTTCGGCGCCGAGATCTTCAATCGTCTCATGAAAATCGAGCGCGATGCCGGCCTCGAGGAGATCGAGGATCAGGCGAAGCTGTACGAGAAGCTCGGCGAAAGACTGCCGGACGAACTCGAGGAGCAGCGTCAGCGCGTCTACCGGCGGGTTGAAGAGATCATGGAAGTCTGGGAGATCCCCAGCTAGACCGGTCCGAGACAAACGGATCGCCCGCCCCGGGGAACCGCGGCGGGCGATTTCGTTTTTGAGCCTATTTCAGGCCGGCGTTGAGAAGCGGCGTGACCGGGTTGATCGGCACCCAGTGGGGCGGTGTTCCGCCGAGTTCCGTGAACCGGGCGTTGAAGGTTTGCGGATCGTTCGCCTGCTCGAACAGACTGGGGCCATAGGTCTGCCGCACCGCTTCGCGGTCGTAAGCCATCAGATCCAGAAGCGTGGGGAAGATCTCGAAATGGCTCATTGCGCCGCGATTGATGCGCGACCACTCGGCGGCTTCACGGGAGATCCCCGGAATTTTGGTCAGCATCGCGATGGCCACGATGCCCTCTGTCGGCGGCGGGGATTGCGAGCAATGGGTGCCGAAGCCGGGAGAGCCGTCTTCGTGAAAATTCTGGCCATGATCGCTGGTGTAGATCATCACCGACTTGTCCAGATTCGCACCGCTCAGGATGGTGTCGAAGAAATGGCCGACATTCCACAGTAACGTGTTGCGATAGGCGTTCTTGTACAGATCCCAGTCGGGCATGCCGGTCCGCCGGTCGCCGCGGGTGACGTTGGCGAGCTTTCCGCGCGGAGAAGCCGGTTTATAGATCATGTAAGAGTCGGGGTATTTGTCGTTGACCGGGAAATGAGCGCCGATCTTGTTGGCGATGATGAATTCCGGCCGGTCGTTTTGGGTGCGCTCGACGATGATCCGGGCGATTTTCTGGTCGCGGTCGCGCAGCGGGACCCTGTCGAACTGGATGAACTCGTCGATCTTCTTGAGATCCGTCTTCGTCATCGAATTCGATAAATGGCCGCCCGTAAGCTGCGCATCTATATAGACCGTGTGGTAGCCGGCCGCTTTGGCGTAGGACCAGATCGTCGGCATGCTGGCGATATTGCGCAGATAGGTCCTGCGCGTTCCGCCATAGCGCAGAATGATATTCGTACCGGCGCTGCAATTGGCGGCCGAAGCCGCCCGTCCGAAATTATAGACGCCGGGCCTCGGATTACCTTCCGCGTCGAGCAGATTTGTCGGAACCTTGCCGCCGGCAAGGTCGATATAGTCGCCGCGAATGCTTTCGTCGACGATGAGGATGACATCGCCGTCGGGCCTTACCGGACGCCGGGTAAGGCTGACGGGCTCACGCGCCTTGCCCAGCTGCAACATCTTTTCGGTAACCAGCACGGCGCCATAAGCCCCGGGGACCAGCGTACCCGGCATGCCGGTGGCGCCGGCCCCGTCCTCTTTGAAGACAACCCCGGCCAACAGAGCGATGGCGAGAAACGGTGCGGTCGCGGGTACGAAACGGGTCGCCCTATATCGGTAGGTCCGGGGAAGAGGCGGCAGCAGGACACCCAGCCCGATCAGCAGCGCGGCGACGACAGGCATCAGAATATGACCGCCGAACTGCTCCAGCGCATCGCCCGCGAAGCTTGCCGTCTCGAACAGGTTGACGAACGATGCGTAATGTAACGGCTCGTCCATGACCCGCTGATAGGAATCGACGAGCAGCACCGACGCGGCGAACGCGAAGCCGAACAGGATGCGGCAGATCAGGCTATGGCACAGGGCGGCCGCCAGCGTGGCGACCAGACAGATCAGAAAAACCGTGAAATAGGTGAGCATGATCGAAACACTGCCCAGTGTTTCCCAGCGCACCAGATACCAATGATACGGGACGAGCAGCCCTGCACCGACAAGGCCGGCCTTCAAGATATCGCGGTTCCAGACCGATGGTCTCGCCCTCATGTCCCCACAAGCCATTCAAAGCAAGCGCGGAGGACACGGGCCACGTGCCCCGCGTCATAAAAATCTCACGAAACCATCACGTTCGTAAATCGATCTTTTGGGGCGTGCGAAAAATACTTTTCGGGTGTGAGCTTACGGAAACACCGGCCTCGGGCTTCAGACCAACGCCGGCATGACGTGGTCGATGAACAGGCGCATGGACCGGCTTTCTCGTTCATGGCCGAGATTGCCGAAAGCGAACTGCAGCAAGAGATAGTTCGCGCCGGTCTCGGTAATTTCATCCGCCATCCGCGCGCGGACGGTATCGGGCGTGCCGACATAGATCAGTCCGGCGTCCTTGGCCTGCTCGTAAGTCAGGAAGATGCTGGCAAAGCCGGCTTCCATATTGTGCTCGCGCCACAGCTTCACGAGCTTGAGGTACCAGTCGTCATAGGCTTCGCGGCAGGTTTCGTCGGCTTCCCTGTCGGTATCGGCCAGATAGATCTGACGCGCGCCGCCGAGAAACGGGCTCGAGATGGGCGATTTAGGCAGATCCGGCCGGTTCTTACGCTCGGGCCAGAGCTTGCCGACATTCTCGACGAGGGATTTGATCCGCGATGTCGGGCCATTGACCATCATGTTCATGCCGATCTCGGCGGCGAATTCCTGGCTTTGCTGGCCGCCGACGCCCGCCCAGACCGGCGGGTGCGGAGTCTGAACGGGCCGCAGGGCCATCGGCACATTGTCGAAGCGGAAATGCTCGCCTTCGTGATTGAGCCGTTCGGAACTCAGCCCTTTGAGGATCACCTCCAGCGCCTCGCGGAACAGGGTATGGGTCGCATCGGGCTCCACACCGAAAAAGCCGATCTCGATCGGCGAGATTCCGCGCCCGACGCCGAGTTCAAGCCGGCCCTTGGACAGATTGTCGAGGATGCAGATCTCCTCGATCAGCCGCAACGGATGATAGAGAGGCAGGAGAAAAACCATCGGGCCGAGCCGGATTCGCGTCGTCTCCCTGGCGACGGCCGACAGGAACACGCTGGGTGAGGGGGCCGCGCCGAGCGGCGTGCCGTGGTGCTCGGCCAGGTGATAGGCGTGGAACCCGGCTTGATCCGCCAGATGGAGGAGTTTGAGCCGCTCGTCATAGGTTTTCGCCAGGGGTTCGTCGCGAATATCGAGATGATCGAAGATTCCAAACTTCATTACCGGTGGTGCTCCGCTGGCGAAAAGGAAACTGATGGATGACGGGAATTAGACAAGGCGCTGGATGACGCCGAACAAGGCGCCGATTGCAAGGACAAGGGTTGGCAGCATGGTCAGGCCGAAACCGGGGCCGCGCGCTTCGGCTTTCCGGCTATAAGTCATCACATAGATGACCCGGCCGATCAGCCAGACCGCCCCGATCGCCGCCGACCAGATGTCGCCGAATGTGGCGCCGAACAGCCAGAGACAGGGCAGGAACTGAAGCAGCTGCTCGCCCGTATTGGCCTGGGCGCGAAAGGCTCGTTCGAAATCGGGGTTTCCCGTTGTCGCGGGGGCACGGACCCCGTATTTCGCCCGGGCGCGCGCGACGAGTATCCCCGACCACGCATAGATGAACACGGCCAGCAGCGTTACCAGAGACGTCCACGGAAATGAATATGGCATTGCGGATCCCCCTTTTTGTCCAATCGTATAACCGAACGCCGCTCCGGGTCACGGTCCGGCGTAAAATAAAATGGCCTCCCGGCGGGAACCGGGAGGCGCATAGTTTGGGGAAAGTTTATTATTGAGGAAAGATTCGCCGTCTTACTGTGTCGGCGGGGCACCAAAGCCGGGGCTGCGGCGGGGACCACGGTGATCTCGGCGTGCCATCATGCCGTCTCGCGGCATGAATTCGTTAAGGGTGATCGATCCGTCGTGATTGGCATCGACGCGGTCGAAGCGCGCGTCCGCGATCATTTTCGAATCGGTGCTGTCGAGTTCGCCGTCGCCGTTGCGGTCCAGCCGGGCAAACATGCGGTCGGCGCGTTCCTTCGCCCGCTTGACGATGAACTCTTCATATTCCTTGCGGCTCACCTTGCCGTCCTTGTTGGCGTCGGCGACCTGGAGGCGGGCCGGACGGTGAGATTCGAACTCTTCCTTGGAGATCTTTCCGTCCTTGTTCGCATCGAGCGCGGAGAAAGCGAGACGAACGATTTCCGGTGGTGTCATGCCCCCACGCATGGCCGGGCCGTGGCGCGGCATCGGAGTACCGGACGGCGCGTCGGCAGCAAAGGCCAACGCGGGAGCTGCGACGAGCCCCACGAGAAAAGCAAGACGTAAGGCATTGTTTTGCATAATAAAATCCTCGCAAATAAGACCTTGGCGCCCCTAAGCGACATGGTGGCCGTCATCGGCCTCCGCGTCATTACACGGCGGTCGATCCGGTTCCCTTCGCGAGGATCTAGAGCGAGGGAGTCCCTCAGCCCGGTTGCACTTGATCCAGCGTGCCCAAACGCGGGCGGTAATAGGCGATGTTGTACAACACGGTCGGCTTCATGATGTCGGTGAAAAGCGCCGGATGATAGTTGTAGAAAGCTTCCGCGATGATCACCGTATCGCCGGCGTGGAGGACGAAACCCGACGGCAAGGTCGCATTGCCGCCTTCGGTCCCGACATGGCTCGTTCCACTGTAGTGGCCGCCGCCACTGCGTTGCCAGTTGACGGTTGGAACGCCGTTTTTGAGACCGATCGAGCTGATGATCACTTCGCCGTTGTTGGTCACGTCGAAAGGCTCGCCGATGTGAACGACGGCGTCGAACAGGCCGCTTATATCGGTCTCGTTGATCGTTTTTGCTTGCGACACGAGATCAGCCATGCTGACGGCGATCCTGTTGACCTTCTGATACAGCAGCGCGAAACGCGTGACCTCGAAGCCGCCCGTTATCAATACCATGATGACCGGGATCACCAGCGCGGTTTCGATCAGGATTGAACCCTTGCCATTGCGCCTTAATGAGCGGAGAAGGCGCCGAAATCCGATAGATATCGTCATTTCTTCTTTCCTCCTGCGCTACGGTTACGGGGATGTCGCGGTTGGCGCGCTGCCGCCATAAGGCTCGTTTCGAACGGCCGTGCTTGCGGTGAGCGTGATCTTGCCGTCCTTCCCGAACAGGGGATCGACAAGGTGGGTCCAGGTCGTCCAGTCATAAGTGACCGTATAGAGCACCACATCGCCCGCGCCGCCAAGTCCGGCGACACCCATATCGGAGTCCCAATGCCCGTTGCCGTTGATGTCTTGGAACGGTTCTCCTACATCGTACTGATTGTTGCCGTTGACATCGGTATACGGCTCCGGTTTTCCGATGTCGCCGAAGCTGTGATACACCTTGTGCGTGATTATTGCCTTGTTGGTATCGATCAGTCCCAGCGTGTCGCTCTTCAAGGCGTCGAGGATCATGGTGTCCCGGTCGACGCCCGTCGGAGAATAACCGGTGATGCCAAGCCGCGAGGTGTCGCGGACCGCGCCCTCAAGCAGGATATCGGCGAACAGGACCATGCCGAGATCGAACGTTCCCGCGAGAAGCAGGACGACAATCGGCAAGGCAAAGGCGAATTCCAAAGCTGCGGCGCCGCGCTGGCATGCCCAAGAGGCCCTAAGACGTGTCAGAGCAAATATTTTCTTGAGCATACCGCACCTCACATTTTCAGACTGAGGAAGTTATCCATTACCTTCAGGATCGCCGGCCCGATAAGGACGATAAACAGGGCGGGCAAAATGAAGCAGATCAACGGCACGGTAAGGATTGCTGGAAGTCGAGCAGCCTTCTCTTCCGCCCGCATCAGCCGTTCGTTTCGGAACTCCGCCGACAGAACGCGCAGCGACTGCGACAGCGGCGTGCCGTAACGTTCGGTTTGGATCAGGGTGGTAACGACCCCGCGCAAGGCGGACACCGGTACGCGCCGGGCCAGGTTTTCCAGCGCTTGCCGCCGATTGGTCAAAAAGCCGAGCTCGACGGCCGTCAGGCTGAATTCGTCCGCGATCTCATCGCAGCTTCTCGCCATTTCCCGCGCCACTTTGGAAAGCGAGGCGTCGATCGTCAGGCCGGCTTCGGCGCAGATGACGAGAAGGTCGAGCGCATCCGGCAAGGCCTTGCGGATCTCCGCCTGACGCTTGCTCGTGGTGTTCTTGATCAGAATGTCGGGCGCCATGGCCGCGAGAATAATCGTTCCGATCGCGGCCGCCGTCCGGGTAAGCGGCTGCAGGTCGAACATCTGGACACCGAACAATATGATCGTCGCCGCCACGCCGACGATCACCGGCAGAATCAACTTGAAGAACAGATAGACGACGACGGCATCCTTGGATCGCCAGCCGGCCTCGGCGAGCTTCTGGACGATTTTCTGCGAGGACTGGCTGCGCATCAGATTCATGCGCTTCACCACCTGGCGCATGATGCCGACGCTCTTCTCGCGTTGGGTTCGCCTCTCACGTCGCTGCGGCGCGACGAATCCGGCCCGCATCGCTTCGCGCCGGTCGGCGAGAGCCTTGATCCGCGAGCGCATGGGGTCGCGCGCGATAGCCGTATTCCAGACGGCGAAAACGGTGAAGAACGCCGTTACGCCCGCCAGCAAAGTGACATAATCGGCGGGGCCCCAGTTTGTTGGAAGGAAGCTGCTCATGATCACACTTCAAACTTTATGAGTCTGCTGATGACAAACATACCGATGGCCATGGACGTCAGACCGGCGCCGCCCATGACCATGCCGCGCGGATCGGTGAACAAGACGCTGACATAACCGTAGTTGACGAACAGAAGCACGCCGAACAGCAGGAATGGCAGCACTCCGATGATGAGCGCGCTCGCGCGCGCCTCGGACGACATGGCCTTGACCTTCAACTTCATCTGCAGGCGCTTGCGCAGAATGTCGGAGAGGTTATCCAGCGTTTCCGCAAGGTTACCGCCGGTCTCTTTCTGGATGGAGATGGCGATGACGAAGAATTTAAAGTCGGGCGTCGAAATCCGGTTGGCGGCGTCGTCCAGCGCATCTTCGATCGGCTTGCCGAGTTTCACGTTGTCGCTGATGCGGCGGAACTCGATGCCGATGGGATCTTCCATTTCCTGGCCAACCGAGCTGATCGATTCCGTGATCGGCAGACCGGAGCGAAGGCCGCGGACGATAAGGTCGATCGCGTCGGGAAACAGCTTGGTGAATTTCTCGATCCGCTTCACGATGAGTTTGTTGATGACCATGTGGGGCAGGCCGACGCCCACGATGACGCCGGCGAGCAGGTCGATCGCAATGCCGGTATGAAAGAACACCCAGGCGAGTCCGGCGGCAAAAATTCCGACGCCAACGTTGGCGACCATATAGTTCGCCAGGGTGATGTTCATGCCGGTTTGTTGAAGTCGCTTGCGCATTTCGGTCGGGCGCGGGATCAGCCGACGGGCGAGAAGTTCCAAGCCTCTCGCCGAGTTGTCGGCCGCGATACGCCGCACGTTCGCGCTCGGGTCGAATCTGGCCGACGGCGAATGGCGGGCCCGGATCTTGGTCATCCGCTTGGCCAGCTGGCGCTGCGGCCCGCTGAACATGTTGACGGCGACGACGCCCGCGCCGATCAGCACGAACATGCCGATAAAGACGGCCGTGGTGACGATCAATGTATTTGTTGCCGGGTCCATCGCCGTTTCCTAAATCGCAGACACGAGCGCGCGGTGCAGGCCGAAATACTCCGCGCGCGGGGTGAAATGGGGGCGCAGACCGCCCGAGACGAAATCACCCTTCAAGGTGCCGTCGTCGTGTTCGCCGTCGTAGCGGTAGGTAAAGAGGTCCTGGGTCGTGATGACGTCGCCTTCCATTCCGACGATCTCGGTGATCTGCTGGATGCGCCGGACGCCGTCGCGCATACGGGCGATCTGGACAATCATATTCACGGCAGAGGCGATCTGGGTGCGGATCGCTTTGCTCGGCAGGTTGATGCCACCCATGCCGACCATGTTCTCAAGACGAGTCAGCGCCTCGCGCGGACGGTTGGCGTGGATCGTGGTCATCGAACCGTCGTGGCCGGTGTTCATGGCCTGCAATACATCGAGGGCTTCCTCACCACGAATTTCGCCCAGGATGATGCGGTCCGGCCGCATACGCAGAGCGTTCTTGACAAGGTCGCGCATGTCGATCTTGCCTTCGCCTTCGAGGTTGGCGGGCCGCGTTTCGAGCCGCACCACGTGAGGCTGTTGCAGTTGCAGTTCGGCGGCGTCCTCGATGGTGACGACGCGTTCCGTGGGATCAATCATGCGGCTCATTGCGTTGAGCAGCGTGGTCTTACCCGAACCGGTACCGCCGGAGATCAGGATGTTCAGCCGGCAGGCCGCCGCGATCTTCAGGATCGTGCACATCTGGCGCGAGAGGTTCTGGGTCTCGACCATCTTGTCGAGCGTGATCGATTTCTTGGAGAATTTACGAATGGAGATCGAGGCGCCGTCGATGGCGAGCGGCGGGATAATGACGTTGACACGGCTGCCGTCCGCCAGGCGGGCGTCGCAAAGCGGACTGGTCTCGTCCACCCGGCGGCCGACCTGGGTGACGATTCTCTGAGCGATGTTCATCAGATGAGAATTGTCGCGGAAGATGACGTCGGTCAGAGTCAGCTTGCCCTTGCGCTCGACATAGACCTGCTTGGGCCCGTTGACCATGATGTCGGTGACGCTCTCGTCCGCGAGCAGAGGCTCCAGCGGCCCGAGACCCAGCATGTCGTTGAGCAGCACGGTGACGAGTTCACGCTGCTCCTTGAGGTTCAGGTTGATTTTCTCGGCGACCAGAAGCTCGCCGACGATGTCGCCGATCTGTTCGGCGAGTTCCTGGCGCGTGAGTTCGGCTGCGGCCGACGCATCGATATGCTCCATCAGGCGCGGCTGGATCTTCTCCTTGGCCGCTTCGATCGTGGCGTTTTCGGAGCTGACATCGCGCGAACCGCTCGCGAGCAAAGGGTCGTGATCCGCGATTCTCGCCGTGCTGACCACGTCATTCAGCAGAACGGTCGTGACCTCACGCATCTCCGAGGCATTTAGCTCTATCGCCTGGTCGGCGCAGAGCTGCGAGATGATTTTTTCAAGTTCCTTGGCGAGTTCGCCGCGCGAAAGCGAGCGAATTTCTTCGGGGCTCAGAAGCTCGGCGACTTTAGGACCTATCGTTTCGATAGCCTGATCGATGCGGTCTGCGTCATTGGCAGGCCGGTCCCCGCTGTCCGGCATCACTTTGCCGGCCAGTAATTCCTCGATCGATTCTGCTGAGCCGTGCCCACGGACCTGGGACCCTGCATTTTGTCCAAAGGTCGCTGCGCCTGCTCCTTTATTATCCGTGGCACGCCTACCAAACTGGTTAGGCTTCATTCTTTCGAGCCTTGAAACAACCTACTCAATACACTTTGCTTCTTCTTCACGCCGCTTTCGCCCGAGATCTCTTTGGCCATCCGCCTCAGAGTTCCGGTCGGCTTCGAAGTCTTGGCGGCCAGCGGCAAGGGCTTGCCCGACTTCGCCGCCAGAACCAGGGACTTCCGGTCGAGAGGAATGATCCAGTCGAAAGACCGCTCGACGGCCTTCTCGAAATCGGCCTTGGAGACTTCGTCGTTATCGGTCTGCTTATTGCAGATCAGCTTGACCGTTACGGCCGGAGCGACATCCTTGCAGAGCGCGAGAAGACGGATCACATCGCGCATCGACGGCAGGGAGAGATCCGTAACGATGTCGATCTCCTGCGCGTCGGTCAGAAGGAAGGTATGCTCCGCCGCCAGGTGACGCGGCAGATCGATCAGGACCGAGGCGAAGTTTCCACGAAGTTCCTGGACGAGATGGGCCAAAGCTGCCGGATCCGGCGTCATGACTTCGCTGAGCGCGGCTTCGGAACCCAGAATCGAGAGATTCGGGCTTTCCTTCACCATCGCACGTTCGATAAAGAGCCCGTCCACCCGGCTCGGATTCTCCAGGGCGTCACATAAGCCGCGGCCGGGCTCGAGATCGAAGGCGAGCGTCGACGTGCCGTAATGGATGTCCAGATCCAGCAGGGCCGTCTTGCGTCCGAACTCGTGGGCGCTCAGCCAGGACATGCTGATGGCAACAGTGCTGGCGCCAACACCGCCCCGCGCCCCGATGATCGGGATGACGCGTCCACCGGCCGCCTTCACGGGCTCGTCCGTGGGCATGGTATTCGCCATATTGTCCGCCACGGCCAGGCAGTCCATCAGGACTTCGGTGGTGACCGGTTTGATCAGATAGTCGTGAATGCCTGTCGCCAGCAGATCCCTGTAGAGGCTGACGTCGTTAATGACGCCGATCGCGACGACGATCGTCCCGGGCTCGCACACTTCCGCCAGTGCGCTGATATCAGCCCGCGGATTCTCTGAATCCGACAGATCGACCACCAGATATTGCGGTGACGGTGCGAGGGCGAGAGACCGCACCGCGTTGGCGATGCCGCCGCCCTGAATTCTGTTGGACGACCAGCCGCGTTCCTCGACGATTGGCGCCAGGGCGTGGCGCGTGTCCTCGTCGGTTACGAAAGCCGAAAACGCCTCACGCGCCACATCCTGGCCGGCGTCGACAGAAAGACTGGCTGTAGCGCTCATTTGCTGCCCCCACTATTGCCGCCCGAACCACCGGAGCCTGATTGAGTCGCTACGGCCTTCGGGTCGGGGACCTTGTCCTCACGATAATTTTGAACCGCCTTGGCGGCCGCCGCGGCGTCGCTTGGGCCGAGAGACCGTCCCGCCACCAGATCCCGCGGATTGGCGACCATCAGGCCCAGATTGGTCTCGGTCGCGCAGCCGAAATTGCTGCCGACCTGATTGTTGAAGTCCGTCGTCGCGGGTTTGCGCCAATCCGGGCACGGCGGCGGCGTGACGACATAGCGGTTGAGGATCAGCCGCACCGCATTGGGCGCGACCGAACCGCCGAAGGCCGCCGGCTGAAGGGAGACCTCGAGTCCGCGCGCCCGGAGATAGGACGCGATCGCCTCGCGCCGGTCCTC
>Ga0102944_1001398_pt1 | contig 16042 bp, 13 predicted proteins | sample SalPonD_shore_MG_FD_78172 | JGI IMG/M metagenome (GOLD analysis project Ga0102944, IMG submission 78172) | Salt pond soil microbial communities from South San Francisco under conditions of wetland restoration - Salt Pond MetaG... | ecosystem: Environmental > Aquatic > Marine > Intertidal zone >...
TCCGCCCTCCCGGCTCGCCCGTCCCGCCCCTGGCCGGCTCCGGCGCCCAGCCAGTTGCCCATGGGGCGGCCAGGCCAGGGGCGGGACGCCTTGCTCCGAACCGGCGCAGGAAGCTCAGAAATGGAACGAACTTCTGAGACAGGACACCAGGGTATCCCGCCGCGGTTACGGAATTCTTTCGCCGTCGCCGGCGGGCTGGAAACGGTCGCGGGCCCGCCTCCCGCGCCGCTCGTCCACGCCGGCGAGCAGCGCCAGGCCCACCAGGAAGAAGCCGGCAGTCACCAGCAGGGCGCTGCGGTAGTCGCCGCCCGAGAGGTAGGTGAGCAGGCCGTAGACCGGCGGCCCGACGATGGCGGCCAGCTTGAGCGCCACCCCCCACAGACCGAAGAAGGCGCCCTCGTGACCCGCCGGCGACAGCAGGGCCACCAGCGCCCGGCCGCTGGACTGGCTGGCGCCGATGCACAGCCCCACCAGCGCCGCCGCCACCCAGAACAGCGCCGCCGAGCGCGCCAGATAGGCCACCACCAGGGCGGCGGTCCACGCCACCAGGGTCAGGGCCACGGTGCGCACCGCCCCCAGGCGGTCGTGCACCGGCCCCAGGGCGAAGGCCCCGGCCGCCGCGGCGGCGTTCACCACCAGGATCATGCCCAGGGTCTGACTGGTGGTGAAGCCCATGGCCTGATCGGCGTACACCGCGGCCAGGGCCACCACGGTCTGGATGCCGCAGTAGTAGATCCCCAGGCACACCAGGAAGCGGGCCAGATCCGGCAGCCGGCGGGCGTCCCGCCAGGCCCGCAGCATGCGCTGCCAGGGGCCGGTGCGGTAGCCGCTCCGGGCCAATGGCCCCGGCCGCTCGCGCACGCGCAGGAAGGTGGGCAGGGCGGCCAGGGCGAAGATCACGGCCACCAGGACCATGGCCACCGGCACGAAGTCGGTCATGGCGCCGCCGCGGGCGCGCGACCAGAAGACGTAGGCCAGGCACAGGGCGAGGGTGAGCATGCCGCCCAGGTAGCCGATGCCCCAGCCCAGCGCCGAGGTGCGGCCCAGCCGGTCGGGCGGCACCAGGCGCGGCAGGAAGGCGGCGATGAGGTTCTCGCCCAGGCCGAAGCCCACCGTGGCGACGACCACCACCGCCCCGCCCCACACCACCTCGCCGGGCCCGACGCTGGCCAGGGCCAGTGTGCCGGCCACGCACAGCGCGGTGGACGCGGCCAGCCAGGGCTTGATCCGGCCGCTCTCGTCCGCCGACTGGCCCACCCACGGGCCGGCCAGCAGCACCAGGGCGTTGGCCGCGGACAGCGCGCCGGTCCAGGCCAGCGCACCCCAGTCGGCGCCGCCCGCCACCACCCGCACGAAGTACATGTTGAACAGGGCGGTGGTGACCACCGTGGTGTAGCCGGAGTTGGCGAAATCGTAGAAGGCCCAGGCCAGGACCTCGCCCGGCCCGGCCCAGCCCGCCCCCGACGAGCTAGGCCGGGAGCGCATAGATGGCGTCCACGATGCGCCGAGCGGCCTCCTCCACCGCCGCGCGCGACTCCCCGGACTCCCCGCCGGCGGCCAGGGGATCGGTGTCCGCGGAGCGGGCCGCCTTGGCCGCCCGGTAGCGGCGACGGAGGTCGTCCAGGGGGACCGGGGGGCCGTAGCGCAGCCCCACCCGGCGTGGACGCAGGAAGGTCCACAGGTCGCTGCCGGGCAGCTGCCGGATGCCGGACACCCGCGCCGGCACCACCGGGGCGCCGCTTTCCAGGGCCAGGAGGGCGGCGCCGGGCTTGGGCCGCACCCGCTTCCCCGGGGGATGGATGCCGCCCTCGGGGAAGATGCCCACCACCCGGCCGGCCTCCAGACGCTCGCGCATGCCGCGCAGGGCGGAGGCGGTGACCCGCCGGCGGTCCACCGGCACGCACCCCACCCGCGCCAGCAGCCAGTTCAGGGCCCGCACCCGGTAGTACTCGGCGGCGATCAGGAAGGACAGCAGGCGCCGGTTGGTGGCGATCAGGAACAGCGGATCCGGTCCGGCATGGTGGTTGGCCACCAGGATGGCGCCGCCCTCGGCCGGGACGGTGGACGGGTCGCTCCGCAGCCGGAACACCAGCCGGCAGTGGGCGCGGATCAGGGCATGTATCGTCCGCGCCCACAGGGGCCAGTGGCGGGCGTTGTCGGGGAGGATCGGGGGCAACGCGGGGCTCCCGGCCGCGGCAAGGGAGTCCAACCATACCCGGACACCCATGCGCACGGAAGCGGCAGCCACGCTCCTCCGCCTCCCTCCCGGGTCTTGGGCCCTCTCGCCGCTTCTGACAAACTGCCCCTAGGGAGCGGGGCCGTTCCGCCCCCGCACAAGCGAGGCAGGGACACCATGGCCAAGGAGCGCACCCCGACCGCCCGCGACGCCGCCAGCGAGGCCATGCAGCGCGCGCTCGACGCCGAGGAGCAGGCCCGCGAGGCGGTGGAGGGCTGCCGCGCCCAGGCCGAGCAGATCCACCAGGCGGCCCGCGACGATGCCGAGCGCATCCAGCAACGGGCGGAGGCCCGCATCGAATGGGTCCACCGCCACTGCGCCGAGGTTCTGGAGGAGCGTCTGGCGGCCCTGCGCGACGAGGAGCCGGAAGACAGCGACGAGGACACCCCGTGGGCGGACGACGCCACCCTGGAGGCGGCGGCCCGGGCCCTGGCGGCGGCCCTGGCCGCCCCCGACGGCCGCGAGGGCGGCGGGGAGGCGGACCGGGAGTGAGCCGCTCCGAGCTGTTCACCTACAGCGGCACGCGCATCCTCGCCCGCCACGGCCGGCGTCCGGGGGAGGCGGACTGGGAGCGGCTGGAGCGCGTCGCCGACTTCGGTCATTTCCTCCAGAACGCCCGCGAGACGGGACTGGAACCCTTTGTCCGCCATCTCGCGGGCAGCGCCGACGCCCACGAGGTGGAGCGGTCGCTGCGCGGCGCGTGGGCCACCTACATCGACGAGGTCGCCGGCTGGCAGCCCGCGCCCTGGCGGCCGGCGGCCCGCTGGCTGGCCGTCCTCGCCGAGCTCCCCCCCCTCGCCCACCTGCGGGCCGGGGACGCCTCCCACCGCTGGATGGAGCGACTCCCCGCCCTCGGTCCGGCCATCGAGTCCGGCGACGGCCTGCGTCCCCGCCTGCTGGCGCGCGGCCGGCTGGGGCCCGTGGTCGCCGAGGACGCCCCCGCGGAGCCCCTGGAGGCCTGGCTGCGCCACTGGCACCACCTGCTGCCCGCGGGCCCGGGCCGCTTTCTGCCGCCGCTGGAAGAGATCGCCGGCCACCTGCGGACCTACCGCGCGGCCGTGGCGGACGGCGACGGGGACGCCGAGGAAACCCTGGAGCGCCGCCTGGTGCGGACCCTGCGCCGCCACGGGCGGGAACCGGCGGGGGCCTACGCCCACCTCGGCCTGGTGGCCCTGGACGTCCAGCGCCTGCGCCGCGACCTGCTGCTGCGGCGCCTGCTGCCGGAGCAGGCGGCATGAGCCTGCACACCGTTCCCGCCCGCTGGTTCGAGGTGCTCACCCTGCCGGAGCTCATCCCGAGGGCGGTGGAGGCCCTCGCCCGCACCGGCTCGGTGGAGCTGGAAACGCCGGGGGTGGGCGCTCCCGCCATGGCCCTGCCCGACCTCCAGGACCGCATGACCGCCTACCGCCAGCTGGCCGAGCGCTACGCGGACCACTGGCCCGAGCCCGAGTTCGCCGCCGGCGGGGAGCCGGCCTCGGTGGTGGCAAGCCTGGACGGCGCCCTGGAGGCCCTGCGGGCGTGGGCCCGGGACGCCGAGCCCCATGTGCGCGCCCTCGAGGGCCTGCGCCGCGACCGCCGGGACCTGGGCCTGCTGCAGGGATTTTTGAGCGCCCTGGGACCCGATGCCGAGCTGGACCTGGGCCGCACCGCCCGCGCCGGTCCCAGCCTGGCCAGCTCCCTGCTGGTGCTCGCCGCCGACGCCTCCACGCCGGCGACCGCCCGCCGCGTCCTGGTGCAGCGGGTGCGGACGGCGGAGCACCTGTACCTGCTGACCCTCGGTCCGCCCGCCACCATCGCCGCCCTGCGCGAGGAGCTTTCCGGGCGCGAGGCGCGCCCGGTGGCCATCCCGGAGTGGCTGAGCGGGCCACCCGGCGAGGCCATGGCCGCCATCACCGACCGCCTGGCCGAGCTCGAGGAGCGCGAGGCGGAGCAGCGCCGGACCATCGAGCACCTCAACCGTGACCACGGGGTGGCCGCCGCCCTCGGTGATGTCCACCGCCTGGAATGGCTGGTGGGACACATGCCGAGCGTGCCCCAGAGCGAGCACTTCGCCTGGGTCACCGGCTGGACCGACGACTGGTCGGGGCAGGCCCTGCCGCCGGCTTTGGCCGACCTGCCGGCCCTGATCCATTTCCCGCCACCCCCGCCGGATCGCGAGGCGCCGTTGCTGCTGCGCAACCCGCCCTGGGTGCGGCCCTTCGAGCTGTTCGCCCGGCTCATCGGCATGCCCGGCCGCAATCAGGCGGACCCCAGCCTGGCCGTGGCGCTCATCGCCCCCCTGATGTTCGGCTACATGTTCGGCGACAGCGGCCAGGCCCTGGTGCTGATCGCCGCCGGGTGGCTGCTGCGCCACCGCATGCCCACCCTGCGCCTGCTGATCCCCGGCGGCCTGGCGGCGATGGTCTTCGGTCTGGCCTTCGGCAGCCTGTTCTCGCTGGAGGGCGTGATCCCGGCGCTGTGGGTGCACCCGCTGGCCGAGCCCCTGCCCGTCCTGGCCGTCCCGCTGGCCTTCGGGGCCGTCCTGCTGCTGCTCAGCATGCTGCTGGAGGCGGTGCAGGAGACCTGGCTGGGCCGGCTGCGCCGCTGGCTGGCCGTCGATGCCGGCCTGGTGGCCCTCTACGTTGGCCTGCTGTCCAGCTTCTGGTTCCCGGCCGGCCTCTGGCTGGCCGTCGGCGGCCTGGCCTGGTTCCTGGCCGGCAAGACCTGGCTGAACCGCGACCGCCGCTGGCTGGCCCCCTTCTCGGCTGCGGGCGAGCTGGCCGAGCGCGGCCTGCAGCTGCTGGTCAACACCCTTTCCTTCGCCCGGGTGGGGGCGTTTACCCTGGCCCATGCCGGGCTCTCGCAGGCGGTGACGGGCCTCGCCGCGGCTGCCGGGTGGGGCCTGCTCGGCGGCCTGATCCTGGTGGTCGGCAACGCCGTCATCATCGCCCTGGAAGGGCTGGTGGTGTCGGTGCAGACCACCCGCCTGGTGCTGTTCGAGTTCTTCGTCCGCTTCCTGCACGGCGGCGGCCGGCCGTTCACCCCCATCGAGCCGCCCGCCGCCCGCGCCCTGATCGAAGCCCAAGGAGACCGCCATGCCGCGACTACCCGCTAAGGCCCTACTGCCCACCGCCCTCACCGGCCTGCTCGCCCTGGCCGGTACCGGCCTGCTGCTGGCGGGCCGGGCCTTTGCCGAGGAGGCCGCCGCCCGCGCCGGCATGGATCCGGAGGTGCTCAAGTGGGGCTTCCTCGCCGCCGCCCTGGCCACCGGCCTGTCGGCCCTGGCCGCCGGCTACGCGGTGGCCCACGTGGGCAGCGCGGCGGTGGGGGCGCTGGCCGAGAAGCCCGACCTCATGGGCCGCGTTCTGGTGCTGGTGGGCCTGGCCGAGGGCATCGCCATCTACGGCCTGATCATCTCCATCCTGATCCTCAACCAGCTGGGCTGAGGCACCCATGGACCGCCCCCTGTTCATCGGCGACGAGACCACCGCCGCCGGCTATCGGCTCGCCGGCCTGGAGGTGCGCAGCCCGTCGCCCGAGGCCGCCGCGGCGGAGCTGGACCGGGCCCGCGACCGCTGGCCGCCGCTGATCCTGATCACCGCCGAGTACGCCGCCCACCTGCAGCCGGCGGAGCTGGAGCGGTTCCTGAGCCGCGCCGAACCGCCGCTGCAGGTGGTCACCGACGCCGCCGGGCGGGTGCCGGTGCCGGACCTGGCGGCGCGCATCCGCGCCCGGGTGGGGGTGGAATCGTGACACCGCCGGCCGACGGCAACGGCTCCGCTCCCCTCGCCACCCTCCTGGCGCGGGTGGAGCAGGACCGCGAGCGGCGCTGCCGGGAGATCCTGCAGGCCGCCCGGCAGCAGGCGGATGCGCTGCGCGCCGAGGCCTACGGCCAAGGGCGACGGCGCCTGCACGAGGCGGTGCGCGAGGAGCGCCACCGGGTCGAGCACGCCCTGGACTCGGCCCGCGCCGAGCAGGAGACGCGCCAGCGCCACCGCCGCCACCGGCGGGTCAACGCCGCCCTGGAGCGGGTCTGGCCCATGCTGGAACAGGCCCTGGCGGAGCGCTGGCGCACGGCGGACGGGCGCCGCCAGTGGCTGGACGGGGCCCTGGAGGAGGCCCGCCGCTTCCTGCCCCGCGGCACCTGGACGGTGCACCATCCCCGCGACCTGGAGCCCGGCGAGATCGACGCCGGCCGCGCCGGACTTGAGCCGGAGCAGGTCAGCCTGGAAACCGCGCCCGAGGACGGGCTGGACACCGGCGTGCGCATCGTCTGCGGCGATGCCGAGGTCGACGCCACCCCCCGGGGCCTGCTGGCCGACCGCGAGCGCGTGCGGTCCTGGCTGCTGGCGGCGGTGGCGGCGCACCGCCAGGAGGCGGCCCCGTGAGCCAGGCCCGCATCAGCCACATCCGCGGCCCGGTGCTGCAGGCCCAGGCGGAGGGGCCCTTCCGCATCAACGAGGCGGTGCGCATCGGCCGCCACGACCTGCTCGGCGAGGTGCTGCGCGCCGACGGCGACCGCGTCACCGTGCAGGTCTACGAGGACACCACCAACCTGCGCCCCGGCGATCCCGTCCGGGGGAGCGGTCAGCCGCTGGCGGTGCGCCTGGGGCCGGGGGTCCTGGGCGGCATCTTCGACGGCCTGCTGCGGCCGCTGTCCGGCACCGGCTCGGATTTCGTGCAGGCGGGCATGTACGCGGCCGAGCCAGAGGAGCGGCCCTTCGAGCCCCTCGTGGGCGAGGGCGACCGGCTCGCCCCGGGCCAGGCCTTCGGCCGGGTGGCGGCGGAGGGGGCCCGCCCCCAGCGCTGTCTGGTGCCGCCGGATGCCGGCGGCGAGGTGACCGCGGTGGAGCCGGCGGGGAGCTATCGCGAGGATGCGGTGGTGCTGCGCCTGCGCGATGACCGCGGCAGCGAGCACGAGCTGGCCATGGGTCACGTCTGGCCCATCCGCCGGCCGCGCCCGGTGCACCGGCGCACCGCGCTGGAGCGGCCGCTGCTCACCGGCCAGCGCATCCTCGACGGCCTGTTCCCGGTGGCCCGCGGCGGCACCGCGGCCATGCCCGGCGGCTTCGGCACCGGCAAGACGGTGCTGCAGCAGAGCCTGGCCAAGTGGTGCGAGGCCGACGTCATCATCTACGTGGGCTGCGGCGAGCGCGGCAACGAGATGACCGAGGTGCTGCACGAGTTCCCGCAGCTGGAGGACCCGCGCAGCGGCCGGCCGCTGCTGGAGCGCTCGGTGATCATCGCCAACACCTCCAATATGCCGGTGGCGGCCCGCGAGGCCAGCATCTACACGGGGGTGACGGTGGCCGAATACTTCCGCGACCAGGGCCTGCACGTGGCCCTCATGGCCGACTCCACCAGCCGCTGGGCGGAGGCCCTGCGCGAGATCTCCGGCCGGCTCGGCGAGCTGCCGGCGGAGGGCGGCTACCCGGCCTACCTGCCCAGCCGCCTGGCCGAATTCTACGAGCGCGCCGCGCCGGTGGAGACCCTGGGCGGTGATGCGGGCTCGGTCACCCTGATCGGGGCGGTGAGCCCGCCGGGCGGCGACTTCTCCGAGCCGGTGACGGTCCAGACCAAGCGCTTCACGCGCTGCTTCTGGCCACTCGACCGCGACCGCGCCCGCTCGCGCTTCTTCCCCGCGGTCAATCCGCTGCAGGCCTATTCCGAGGACGTGGCCGAGCTGGCGCCGTGGTGGCGGGAGCACGAGCACCCCGATTGGGACCGCCAGCGCCGGCGCTTCCTGGGCCTGCTGGAGGAGGAGCAGCGCCTGCAGCGCATGGCCCGGATCGTCGGCAAGGAGTCGCTGCCGGCCCGGCAACAGCTGACCCTGCTGTGCGCCGAGCTGGTCAACGAGGCCTTCCTGCGCCAGTCCGCCTTCCACGAGGTGGACCGCTACACCTCCCCGGCCCGTCAGGCGGCCATGATGCGCACCATCGACCGCTTCCTGGACCGTGCCGAGGAGGCGGTGGCCGATGGCGTGGCGGTGAGCCGCATCAGCGGGCTGGGGCTGCTGCGCCGGCTGCGGCGCATGGGCGAGGAGATCGGCGAGGACGAGGCCGACGCCTTCGAGGAGCTGGGCCGCCGCATCGACGACGACTTCGACCGGCTCGGCCAGCAGGACGGGGAGGACACCCAGGATGCGGGCTGAGGTCACCCTGCGCGGCGCGGCGAGCCGCCTGGACGGGCCCCTGCTCTACCTCCGGCGGGACGTGGAGGTGGGCCTCAACCAGGCGGTGGAGGTCATCGGCGCCGACGGCGAGCCGCGCCTGGGCCGGGTGGCGGCGGTGGACCGCGAGCGCATGATCGTCGAGGTGCTCGAGCCCACCGCCAACCTGTCCCTGGCCGAGACCCGCGTGCGCCTGCACGGCGAGCCGCTGCGCTTCGGCGTCGGGCCGGGCCTGCTGGGGCGGGTGTTCAACGGCATCGGCGAGGTCACCGACGAGGGGCCGCCGATCCCCGCGGAGGACCGCCTGCCCATCGAGGGCCGGCCCATCAACCCGGTGCGCCGGGAGATCCCGCGCGAGTTCATCGAGACCGGCATCACCGCCATCGACCTGCTCAACAGCCTGGTGCGCGGCCAGAAGCTGCCCATCTTCTCCGGCAGCGGCCTGCCCCACGACCGCCTGGCCATCCAGCTCACCCAGTGGTCGCGCCTGCTGGGCGGCGACGGCGGCGACTTCGCCATCGTCTTCGTCGGCATGGGCGTGCCCTACGTGACCGCCGAGGCCTTCCGCAAGGCCATGGAGGATTCCGGCGCGCTGGGGCGCACCGCCATGTTCCTCAACCTGGCCAGCGATTCCGCCACCCAGCGCCTGCTGACGCCGCGCTACGCCCTCACCGCCGCCGAGTACCTGGCCTTCGAGGAGGGCCGCCACGTGCTGGTGGTCATGACCGACATGACCAACTACTGCGAGGCCCTGCGCCAGGTCTCCTCCAGCCACGGCGAGGTCCCCAGCCGCAAGGGCTTCCCCGGCCACATGTACTCGGACCTGGCCTCCATCTACGAGCGCGCCGGCCGCATCCAGGGCCGCGAAGGCAGCCTCACCCAGGTGCCGCTGCTGACCATGCCGGGCGACGACATCACCCACCCCATCCCCGACCTCACCGGCTACATCACCGAGGGCCAGATCGTCCTCGACCGCGACCTGGCGCGCAAGGACATCTACCCCCCCATCGACGTGCTGCCGTCGCTGTCCCGGCTCATGGCCGAAGGCACCGGCTCGGGCTTCACCGACCCCGACCACCCGGACCTGGCCAAGCAGGTCTACGCCGCCTATGCCCGCTGCCTGCAGGTGCGCACCCTGGCCAGCGTCCTGGGCGAGGAGGGCCTGCCCGAGCTGGACCGCACCTACCTCGAGCTCGGCGACGCCTTCGAGGCCGAGGTCCTCCACCAGGACGATCGCCGCACCCTGGCGGAGAGCCTGGAGCTGGGCTGGAAGGTCCTGCGCCACCTGCCCCGGGAGGAGCTCAACCGCCTGAGCGACGAGCAGATCGAGCGGCATTTCGGGGGCGGGGAGAAGTCCGGGGGCCCGGAGGAGCGGGGATAGCCGAAGGGCACGTGGGCATTTGGCAAGTTTTAAGTGTTCAGTTTTAAGTTTTAAGTGACGGCGAAGACAAAAAGAAAGGGCCCAGATTTTCGTTTTTTTACTTAATACTTAACACTGAAAACTGAAAACTTCCCAGGCGCTCTCTGAAGTTCCGAGCCGCCGCTCCCGCCGGGAAAGACCCGGGAGGACTCCGCCATGGCCGACGACTACAGCGACCGTCCCGTCTCCCGCGCCAGCCTGATGGAGATCCAGGCCGACCGGGAGGTCATCGAGGAAGGCTACAGCTTCCTGGACGAGAAGCTGGTGCTGCTGGCCCAGGAGCTGCTGCGCCGGCTGGAGACCTACGAGGAGAGCCGGGCGCGGTTCCGGGAGCTGGAGCAGGCCGCCTTCGGGGCGCTGGCGGCGGCGGTGGGCCGGCACGGCCTGGAGGGGCTGCAGGTCTATCCGCCGCAGGGCCCGCCGGGAGGGCGGTTGCGCTGGCGCGACCGCGACTTCCTGGGGGTGCCCCTGCGCGACGAGGCGCGGCTGGAAACGGAGGAGGACGGCGAGCGACGGCCGGCGGTGCGGCCGTCGGCGGAGGCCGAAGCCTGCGCCGCCCGCTTCGGCGAGCTGCGGGATGCCACCGCGGCGCTGGCGGTGGAGGCGGCCAACCTGCGGCGGCTGCTGGCCGAGTACGAGCGCACGGAGCAGCGCGCCCGCGCCCTGGACAATGTGGTCCTGCCGGAGGTGCGGGAGGCGGAGCGGCGCATGGGCGAGCGCCTCACCGAGTCGGAGCAGGAGGAGGCAGTGCGCATCCGCCTGTTCGCCCCGGGCCCCGGCTAGTCCCCGGCCTCCAGATCGCGGGGGCCCACGAAGGCGGTGAGGGTGGCGCAGCCCGGGCCCAGGTCGCCCCAGCGCCCCACCTCGGCGTCGAGCACGGCCAGCGCCGCGGTGGGGAACTTGGCGCGCATGGCGGCGTAGAGGTCGGGATCCCCGGTGCCGGCCAGATCCAGCGCCGCCTGCTGGATGGCCGGATTGTGGCCCACCAGGAGCACGCTTTCCTCGTCGTCCGGGAGGCGGCGCAGGCGCTCCAGCAGGTCGCCGGCATCGGCGCCGTAGAGGTCGCTCTCCACCTGGGCCGGCGGCTGCTCGGGCCAGTCCCGCCACAGCCCCTCGACGGTGTCGCGGGCGCGGCGGGCCGCCGAGCACAGGACCCGCTGCGGCAGCCAGCCGGCCCCGGCCATGTAGGCGCCCATGCGGGGCGCGGCGGCCTGCCCCCGATGGTTCAGGGGGCGGTCGAAATCCGAGGCGTCGGCCTCGGCGTGACTGGATTTGGCATGGCGCAGCAGCAGGATGCGTTTCAACGCCGCTCCTCCGGAAATGCGGGAATGCCCAAGATGGGAGTGTAACCCGGCCATGGCCAACACCGAACCCGCCGCCAGCCAGACCCCCGCCTGGCACGCCCTCGAGCCGGAGGCCGTCCTGGAACGCCTGGAAACCGGCGATCAGGGGCTGTCGGCCGCGGCCGTGCGCCAGCGGCTCGCCCGCCACGGGCCCAACCGCCTCACCCCGCCCCGCCGGCGGGGCCCCCTGCGCCGCCTCCTGGCCCAGTTCCACAACGTGCTGATCTACGTCCTGCTGGGGGCGGCCGCGGTCACCGCCGCCCTCCACCACTGGGTAGACACCGGCGTGATCATCGCCGTGGTGGGGATCAACGCCCTCATCGGCTTCCTCCAGGAGGGCAAGGCCGAACGCGCCCTGGACGCCATCCGCAACCTGCTCTCGCCCCGGGCGAGCGTCCTGCGCGACGGCCACCGCACCACCCTGCCCGCCGAGGAGCTGGTGCCGGGGGACATCGTGTTCCTGCAGTCGGGGGACAAGGTCCCCGCCGATCTCCGCCTGCTGCGGGGGCGCAACCTGCACGCCGACGAGGCCGCCCTCACCGGGGAGTCGGTGCCGGTGGCCAAGCACACCGACGCGGTCGCCGCCGGGGCGGGGGTGGCCGACCGCCGGTGCATGGCCTTCTCCGGAACCCTGGTGAGCTACGGCCAGGGCACGGGGGTGGTGGTGGCCACCGGCGACGCCACCGAGCTGGGCCGAATCAGCGCCCTGCTGGCCGAGGTCACCACCCTGCAGACCCCGCTGCTGACCCAGATGGCCCGCTTCGGGCGCTGGCTGAGCGCCGCCATCCTGGCCGTGGCCGCGCTCCTGTTCGCCTTCGGCACCGGTATCCGGGACTACCCCGCCGCCGACATGTTCCTGGCCGCGGTGGGGCTGGCGGTGGCTGCCATCCCGGAGGGCCTGCCCGCCATCGTCACCATCACCCTGGCGGTGGGGGTCCAGGCCATGGCCCGCCGGCAGGCCATCATCCGGCGTCTGCCGGCGGTGGAAACCCTGGGCTCGGTGACGGTGATCTGCTCGGACAAGACCGGCACCCTCACCCGCAACGAGATGACCGTGACCACCGTGGCCACCGCCGCCCACACCTTCGCCGTCAGCGGCGCCGGCTACGATCCCCACGGCGGCTTCAGCGACGGCGGCGCCGACGTAACGCCGGCAAACCACCCGGAGCTGCTGGAGATCGCGCGCGCCGGCCTGCTGTGCAACGACGCCAGCGTCGAGCACGACGGCCAGGCCTGGCGCATGGACGGCGACCCGACCGAGGCGGCCCTGGTCACCCTGGCGCGCAAGGCCGGGCTGGACCCCCGGCTGGAGACCGAGGAGCGGCCGCGCACCGACACCCTCCCCTTCGAGTCCGAGCACCGCTTCATGGCCACCCTGCACCACGACCACGCCGGCCACGGCTTCGTGTTCGTCAAGGGCGCCCCGGAGCGCATCCTGGCCATGTGCTCCCGCCAGCGCCGGGCCGGCGAGGACGAGCCCCTGGACGCCGGGGTCTGGCAGCGGCGGGCCGAGGCCATCGCCGGCGAGGGCCAGCGGGTGCTGGCGCTGGCCTTCGCCGCCGCCCAACCGGAGCGCCGCGAGCTGGGCTTCGGCGAGGTGGAGAGCGGGCTCACGCTGCTCGGCCTGGTGGGCATGATCGACCCGCCCCGGGAGGATGCCATCCACGCCGCCGAGGATTGCCGCAAGGCCGGCATCCGGGTGGCCATGATCACCGGCGACCACGCGGCCACCGCCCGGGCCGTGGGCAGCCGGCTGGGCATCGGCGACGGCCGGGCCGCTCTGACCGGCGCCGAGCTCGACCGCATGGATCCCGGCGAGCTGCGCCGGGCGGCGGCGGAGGTGGACGTGTTCGCCCGCGTCAGCCCGGAGCACAAGCTCCGGCTGGTGGAGGCCCTGCAGCAACGGGGGGAGGTGGTGGCCATGACCGGCGACGGCGTCAACGACGCGCCCGCCCTCAAGCGCGCCAATGTCGGGGTGGCCATGGGCCGGAAGGGCACCGAGGTGGCCAAGGAGGCATCCGAGATGGTGCTCGCGGACGACAACTTCGCCTCCATTGCCGCCGCCATCCGCGAGGGGCGGACCGTCTACGACAACATCAAGAAATCCATCCTGTTCATCCTGCCCACCAACGGCGGCGAGGCCCTTACCATCCTGGCCGCCATCCTGCTCGGCCGCGAGCTGCCCATCACGCCGGTGCAGATCCTGTGGGTGAACATGATCACCGCGGTCACCCTGGGCCTTTCGCTGGCCTTCGAGCCCACCGAGCCCGGGGTCATGCGCCGGCCGCCACGGGACCCGGGGGAGCCCGTGCTGTCCCCCTTCATGGTGTTCCGCATCGCGTTCGTGTCGACCATCCTGGTGGCGGGGACCTTCGGCCTGTTCCTGTGGGAGCGCCTGCACGGGGCGCCGCTGGCCCTGGGGCAGACGGTGGCGGTGAACACCCTGGTAGCCTTCGAGGCCTTCTACCTGCTCAACACCCGGCGCATCCGCGCCCCGCTGGCCAGCCTCGACGATCTTCTGGGCAACCGCTACGTGCTCTACGCCATCGGCGCCGTGGCCGCTTTCCAGCTGCTGCTCACCTACCTGCCCGTGCTCCAGCACCTGTTCGGCACCGTTCCCCTGGGGCCCCTGGCCTGGGCGCGCATCCTGGGGGTCGCCGCGCTGGTGTTCGTGCTGGTGGAGGCCGAGAAGGCGGTGGCGGTGGCGCTGGGGCGGGGCGGCGGCGAGGGCGGCAGGCGGCCGCGGTAGGGGGTTGCCGACCCTCCGCTGGCGGGTCAGAATCCATGCGGGGGCGGGAACCGCAGCCCGGCCCTTCTGGGGGGTCCCCATTTCCCGGAGGTGCCCAACTCCTTGCCCCGGCCTCGACTCTCACAACCGGCCCGCCGCGCCCTTTCCAGCCTGCCGGGACGCTACCTGCTGGGCGCCCTCCTGCTCCTCGGGGTGCTGGTGGCCTCCGCATGGGTGGTCAGCGCCTACATGGAGGCGGCCAGCACCACCCGCTCGGCCCACCTGCAGCAGCGTCAGCAGGCCCTGCGCCAGCTGCAGGGCATCCGCGGCGCCCTGTGGCGCGCCGAGCACAACCTCCTGGCCTATTCCCTCACTCCGGCCCCCCATTTCCGCAACCAGGCCATGGACGCCATCTCGGAGGGCCGTCGTGACGCCCGCGCCCTGGCGCAAATGCGCTGGTCCCGGCGCAGCGGCCAGAGCGAGCGGGCTCGTCGGGTGGCCCGGGGGTTCGATCACCTGGAACGGGCCGCGGGCAAGCTGATCACCATCCGCAACGACCCGGTGCGGCTGTACCCCGCGCTGGAGCTCATGCGCTCCCCCCTCGGCCCCACCAGCCGGCGCTTCCTGGAGAACGCCCAGCAGGCCCTGTCCGCCCTGGCCGGCGAGGACACCCCCGCCGCCCGCCGCGCCCGCAGCCTGTTCAGCCGGGCGCGCTACTACTGGAGCCGCATGGTGGGCGAGTTCCGGCTGTACATGACCGCCCGCGTCGGCCTCCTCGGCGGCACCCAGGACCAGAGCCGGCGGGCCAACCTGCGCAGCTTCCACGCCGCCCTGGGCGATGTCCTGGACCGGCTGGAGGCCCTCGACGGCGAGCCGGGCCTCGGGCTCTCCGCCAGCCAGGCCCTCGACCGCATGCGGGCCCTGCGCCAGACCTGGTTCGACGCCTTCCTGGAGGTGGAGGAGCTGTACGCCAACCGCAACTGGCGCGCCGACTTCCCGCTCATCACCGACACCCTGTACCCGCTGTACGAGGGGATCCATGCCGATCTGCGGCGGATCAACCACGGCCTGGAGACCTCCACCCGCGCCGAGATGGCCACCCTGTCCCGGGCCGCCCGGCGCATCGCCCTGTTGCCATGGGCCCTGGTGGGACTGCACATCGTGGTGGTGACCGCCGGCTTCCTCTACCTGCGGCGCCGCGTGCTGACCCCCCTGTCGGGCCTGGCGCGGGCGCTGCACCGGGAGGCCGAGGGCAAGGCCGCGGCCCTCACCCTGACCGGCGGCCCCACCGAGCTGCAGGATCTGAGCGCCGCCTTCCGCCGCATGCGGCGGGAGGTGCGCAGCCGCCAGGGGGCGCTGGAGCACCAGGCCTTCCACGACGCCCTCACCGGGCTGCCCAACCGCGCCCTGCTCGAGGACCGCCTGGAGCAGGCGATCCTCCGCAGCCATCGCTCCGGCACGGGCGGCGCCCTGATGATGCTGGACCTGGATTTCTTCAAGGAGATCAACGACACCTTCGGCCACCCCGCGGGCGACAGCGTTCTCCAGCTGGTGGCCGAGCGGCTGCGCCAGGAGGTGCGGGCATCGGACACGGTGGCCCGCTTCGGCGGCGATGAGTTCGGCCTCCTGTTGCCGGGCCTGGACCGGGACCAGGCGGGCGAGACCGCCGACCGCCTGCTGGCGGGGCTCCGTCCCCAGCTGCGGGTGGGCGACCATTCCTTCCATGTCAGCGGCAGCATCGGCATGGTGCTGTTCCCGGACCACGGCGAGGACGCCGAGACCCTGATCCGACGGGCCGACATGGCCATGTACCAGGCCAAGGACAAGCGCCAGGGCTGGGCCCTGTTCCAGCCCCATCAGGACACCGGCGCCCCCCAGCAGGTTACCCGCCGGGCCGAGCTCTACGACGACGTCCAGGCCGACCGGGTGCCGCTCCACTTCCAGTCCCAGTGGGATCTCGCCGACAACCGCCTTACCGGCGGCGAGGCCCTGCTGCGCTGGGCCCCGCCGGGGGCGGAATCCCTGCCGCCGCCGGAGGTGCTGGTGATGGCGCAGCGCGCGGGCATCCTGCAGCTGCTGACCCGGCGCATCGTCAACACCGCCATGCGCGAGGCCGCCGGCTGGACAGGGAGCCCGGAACGCTGGCGGCTGGCGCTCAACCTGACCA
>Ga0102944_1001399_pt1 | contig 16039 bp, 12 predicted proteins | sample SalPonD_shore_MG_FD_78172 | JGI IMG/M metagenome (GOLD analysis project Ga0102944, IMG submission 78172) | Salt pond soil microbial communities from South San Francisco under conditions of wetland restoration - Salt Pond MetaG... | ecosystem: Environmental > Aquatic > Marine > Intertidal zone >...
CTAAGTCACAACAGTTTATTGCAGGGAGCGATGTTGAGCCGTGCCACCTTCAGAAGGTTCCGGCATAGCGATATGGATCACCTGGAGCAGCAATTGCAAAAGGCCAAATCTGAGAATTTTGATCGAATCCTGATTATAACCGAGACTATTTTTAGTATGGATGGCGATCGAAGTGATGTGGATCTTTTGATTGAATTGGCCGACAAACATAATGCCCTGTTATATGTTGACGATGCACATGCAGTTGGCGTATGGGGAGAAAATGGGTATGGATTGACCACAGGGAAAACGGGTATCGACCTCATGATCGGGACCTTCGGAAAAGCCTATGGAAGTTTTGGAGCTTTTGTGGCGTGCTCCAGGGAGATGAAAGATTATTTGATAAATTTCTGTCCGGGTTTTATTTATACCACGGCGCTACCTCCGGCGGTTATTGGCTCCATTGAGGCGGCCGTGGAGCTCATTCCGCAGTTAAAAGACGATCGTACCTACTTGCACCAACAATCGCGGTCGCTGAAAAAGAAATTACAGAACATGGGATTCAATACAGATCCGTCAACTACGCAAATTATCCCCATAACCATTGGGGAAGAAGAGAAAACCATTCAGTTGTCGGAATGGCTGGAACAAAACGGGATATTGGCAACGGCGATTCGTCCGCCCACGGTAGAAAAAGACAAATCCAGGATTCGGATTACCCTCTCCAGTAAACATAAACCTGAACATATCGAACATTTTTTGAACGTGCTCAACCAGTGGAATGAATCAGAAAGCTGAAGTTATCGCTTATCACGGCTGGGGATTCGAAGGTGAAATTTGGGATCTCTGGCAAACTTACCTGGAACCCGGATACCGCCTGAAAAAATTCAATCGTGGATATTTTGGAAGTGAAAATAATCTGGAATTTGAAAAAGACTCATTTAAGAAAATAATTTTTACACATTCGTTCGGTCTGCATTTATGCCCGGTTGAACAGTTTGATCAAGCCGATCTGCTGATCATCTTCAGTGGCTTCGGAACGTTTCATCCCCATGCTCCGCAGTTTAAAAAACGGTCGCGATACATTGTAGGGCAGATGTTGAAAAAATTCAGAAAAAATCCGGGTGAAGTGGTCGAAGCTTTCAAACAGAACTGTTATTTTCCAGAGCCGTATTCGAAAGACGAAAATGACGATATGAATACTAAAAAACTGGAAAAAGATTTACAGGCTCTGAACGATAGTCAGATCGATATCGAAAACCTGAAAAAGGTGCCCAGAATTTGTATCCTTCACGGGGCGAAAGATACTATTGTTCCCAAGACAAAGGGCCGGATTTTGTTTGATAAATTGAAAGATCGGAGCCAATATTTTGAAATTAAGGAAGCTGGCCACGCCTTGCCATTTACCCACACTCAGAAATGCTGGTCATTCCTGAAACCTGAATTTGAAAGTCTAATAAACAATTGATGAATCAATTGAAGGAAATCAGCAATCCTAGAAAAGAGCACATTGCTGAAAATTTTGGAAAATCTGTACAACACTATCATGAAAATGCCCACGTGCAAAAACAAAGCGCACAGCGGCTCTTAGCCTCTCTCAAACCCTGGACGGGCATTATACCGTCAGGCCCCATCCTGGAAATAGGGTGTGGCACCGGTTTTGTAACCCGTGGACTATATGATCTGTTTACCAATCGCGATATTGAGGTAACCGACTTGTCGCCAGAGATGGTCGAATTTTGCAAAAATCACGTGGAAATCCCGGAAAAATTTGATGGAAACGTAACCTTCGAGCAACGTGATGGTGAATTCCTGCAGGGCGAGAAAGAGCACTATGGTTTGATCATTAGTGGATTCGTAGCCCAGTGGTTTAAAGATCCTGCGTATAGTATGGGGCGTATGCTCGAAATGTTGAAACCCGGTGGGTTGCTCCTGGCTTCTTTTCCGGGACAAGATACGTTTAAAGAATGGAAACATCATTGCGAATCCCTGGATCTGCCTTATACCGGCAATGAGCTTCCGGATACCGAAGAGATGGTGATCAAGCTTTCAGTTGGACCGGTGCAGGTCGATTTTTATGAAGACCATGTCACCGATGAATTCGAAAATGCTACTGCGTTTTTCCGGCACTTGAAGAAAACCGGCGTATCCACGAATCAGAACGACAGGCAGCTGAGTTCGTCAGAGTTGCGTCAGCTCATTCGGCATTGGGATTCCATTGCTCCCAACGGAGTTAAGGTAAGTTATCATACCGTGTTTATTGCTGCAAAACGGGACGATTGAACATTCAAAGAATTTTAATTATGACATCATTGATAATCATAATCAATGATGTCATTTGAACCTTGATGACACTTATTTAATAAAGCAATGCAAAAAAAAAGTAATGCAATTTTCCCTTCAAAATTTTTTGTAACCGGTACTGATACCGGTATCGGGAAAACGGTGGTCTCAGCAATGTTGACGCTGGGACTGAGAGCACGTTATTGGAAACCCGTTCAATCGGGTTTGGAAGAACAGACGGATACAGAATTTGTCCGCGAATTAACAGGATTGGGCGATGATTATTTTACTGAAGAAACCTTCCGGCTGAATGAGCCCATGTCGCCCCATGCATCTGCCGAGATTGACGGGGTGAACATTCACCTTGATGATTTTGCTTCCCCTGAAGCCGGATCCAATGGAAGGTTAATTGTTGAAGGTGCCGGCGGATTATATGTCCCGCTCAATGATCAGGATATCATGACGGATTTAATACAGTATTTAAACCTGCCGGCGTTAATTGTGGCCCGGAGCGAACTGGGAACATTGAATCATACCCTCCTTTCCATTGAGCATCTTCGTAACCGGGATATCCCAATAATTGGCGTGATTATGAATGGCCCCAAGCACGAAAGTAATCGTAAGACGATTGAGCACTTTGGTGAAGTACCTGTCATTGCAGAGATTGAAAAAATAGATAATATGAGCCCGGAAACGTTGAAAGCTCTATTTAATGAACTATTTGAAACTGTTTAATCTGGGAAATTATTTATGTCACAAGTAGAAACGGGAATGCATCCCAATATTTGGTATCCCTTTACAGCCGTTAAGGATTCTCCCATTCCCCAGAAAGTGCTGTCGGGAGAAGGAGCCTGGCTGAACCTGGAAGGAGACAAGCATATTCTCGATTTGATCTCCAGTTGGTGGGTCAACACGCACGGTCACGCGCGCCCGGAAATTGCGGAGGCGATCTATAAACAGGCGCAGGAACTGGAACAAGTAATTTTTGCCGGTTTTACACACAATCCGGCGGAACAGGTTGCCGAAACCCTGGCGGATAAATTGCCTGGTGATTTAAACCGGTTCTTTTTTTCCGATAACGGATCTACGGCGGTGGAAATTTCGCTGAAACTGGCCTATCAATACTGGGTAAATAGAGGTGAACCCCGTAAAACTTTTATCAGCTTCGAAGGCGCTTATCACGGCGATACGTTCGGGGCAATGTCGGTGGGATCGCGTTCGGTCTTTACCGATGTGTTTAAAGATTTGCTCTTTGATGTGGAATTCCTGCCTTATCCGACGACATGGATCGGAGATGAAGAAGCCGGCGACAAAGAAGATAAAATCATCGAACAACTGGAAAATCTTCTGGATGAAAATCCGGATAAGTATGCCGGTATCATCATCGAACCGTTGATTCAGGGGGCAGGAGGGATGCGCATGTGTAGTGAAGAATTTCTGCAGAAGCTGCACTGGGTCAATCGTCAATACAACACCCTGCTCATTTTTGATGAAGTAATGACCGGATTTGGCCGAACGGGTGAATGGTTTGCCGCCGATCGTGCCCAGGTACAACCCGACCTGATGTGCCTTTCCAAAGGAATTACCGGTGGATTTCTGCCGTTAGCTGTAACCGCCTGTACCGATGAGCTCTATGAAGAGTTTGACAGCCGGGATCCCATGAAAACCTTTTATCACGGGCATAGCTACACGGCCAATCCATTAGGCTGTGCGGCAGCTATCGCCTCTCTCAAACTGATGGATGAAAGTGAATCCTCTTTCAAAAACATGGAAGCCATACATCGCGAACATTTAAACCGGCTGGCTGATCATCCCAGAGTGGAGAAAACAAGAGTGACCGGGACGGTTGCGGCCATGGATATCGTAACAGAAGAAGGAGCCGGTTATCTCAATAAAGTGGCTGGAGCTATCAAAGAGAAAGCTTTTGATGAAGGTTTGCTAATACGCCCGCTTGGTAATGTGTTGTACCTGCTTCCCCCATACTGTATAACTCATGATGAGTTAGATTGGGCGTATGAGAAGATCGAAAAGATTCTGGATGAGATTTAAGAAAAGGTCTTTGGAGTCTGTCGGACTTAGGAAATTTTAACGAAAATTTGTCAATTTGAGACAGATTCCGGGGGCTTTTGAGGCAAATAGTGGTTCTATTTAACGAAAAAGCCCCCGGAATCTGGCCAAATCTGACGAATTTGCAGTAGATTTAGCTAAGTCCGACAGGCTCCTAGAAATAATAAACCTTTCCAAGGTTTCAAACCTTGGAAAGGTTGTATTTAAAACTTTGCTTATTCAGCTACCGGAGCATTTTCAGGGATATGCTTGGGTTTGGCATCCTTGAAAGCCTCTCGTGGTTTCAGACCCAAAATATCGAACATCTGTTGATCTTGATCCAGATCATTATTATCCGTGGTGAGAAGCTTTTCTCCCGTAAAGATGGAATTGGCGCCCGCCATAAAACAGAGAGCCTGCTCTTCCATCGACATATTTACACGCCCGGCCGAGAGTCGCACCATAGAATCGGGCATAGTGATTCGGGCTGTGGCAATCATGCGAACCATGTCCCAAACCGGCACTTTTGGTTGATCTTCCATCGGGGTACCCGGAACAGCGATCAAGGCGTTGATCGGCACTGATTCAGGATGTTCGGGCAGGGTCGCAAGATTGTAAATCAGGTCGATTCGATCCTGATCCGTTTCGCCCATCCCGATAATACCGCCGCAACAAACCGAGATGTCGTTATCCCGCAATTTTTCCAGGGTATCCAGGCGGTCGTCGTAGGTGCGGGTGGTGATAATTTTTTTGTAATAATCTTCGCTGGTATCCAGGTTGTGGTTGTAGGCGTATAACCCGGCTTCCTTGAGCTTGCGGGCCTGCTCATCATCGAGCATACCCAGTGTGCAGCATACTTCCAACCCCATGTCGGTAATATTCTTGATCATTTCGAGAACATGATCGAATTCTTGCTTTTTATGGGGATTTTTCCAGGCTGCTCCCATGCAAAAACGGGTACTACCTGCTTCTTTGGCCTTGCGGGCTGCTCCCAGAATTTCTTCTGAATCGAGTAACCCTTCCCGGTCAACGTCCGTTTCGTAGTGGGCCGACTGCGGACAATAAGCGCAATCTTCCGGACATCCACCGGTTTTAATGGAAAGCAGGGTACAGACTTGAACTTCTCCGGTTTCCTGATGTTCGCGGTGCACGGTGGCTGCACGATATACCAGGTCCATCAGAGGAGTTTTATAGATATCCCTGATTTCTTCTTTCGTCCAATCTGTTTTAATAATAGCCATATGAAGTACTAATAGTTGTAATTAAATTTGATGCACTAATTTAAGATCAAAAATCGGCAATTAACAAAAAAAAGAACATTAAAAAGGGTCTGAATTGAAATAAACAAATTCAAATTTGGCTATATGCATAATCTGTAATACCTTGAGCCACTTAAATAGAGATTCAGTGTAATCGGTGTTTAGTACAATTTTTTGCTACGGCTTAAATTTTGTAAAATACCAGCTTCTTTACGGCTCTTAATAACTTGTGCAATTCCCTCATGGTCCTACAAATTTCAAATTCATAATTGAAATGAATCCCGATTGGAATTAATTAATGATATTCTGTTGTTGAAGTCAACTGTTTACTATATTCACTTGGTTTTGCGACGGTACAGATAAATAGGTTTTACATATATCAGAATTCCCCTGTTTATAATAGATTGATGCCGATTATTTCTGTTAAAATTGTGAATTACATAAAGTTTTTCAAAGTTCCCGGTAATTATTTACGGACATGAAATTATCTAATAAATGGAAACGGCGGCTGTCTGTTTTTCGCAGTAAGTGGCGGAAACAAATGAAACAGCTCAAACTTGGCTACAAAGGGGTAGAAGTTGAGCTTTACGATATCAACAAAAAGGCCGAGCCCTATTTCCGGTATTTCAGTGCTTTCCTGCTTATTGTAGCGACGTTCAGCATCATCCTATCCGTTGGATTTAATCTGACGCCGTACTATCAACGGTTAAACGAAAAATTGGATATCGCCGTAATTCTCGGGTTCGTATTCCTGTTTATGGGTAGACTGTTGTTGACCACGCGAAAAATAGATCTGCTTAAATATCGCCTCTTTGAAACCATACTTTTTGGTTTTATTCTCATCCTGGGATTAAGCTATCTTTTTAATAAGGATGCAGTCGTTCAGTTTTTTAGTACTACCTTTGGCATAACCAATGCCTACCAGATGTTTGCTACCTTCACCAAGGTATACCTGGTGCTCATTATCCTGGCTAAATTTATTCAGATTACACCGGCCCTGTTCCAGATGCAGCAACACCCGGGGCGCATACTGACTGGCAGTTTCATGGGCATTATTTTGATCGGTGCCCTCATGCTGATGCTGCCCCGAACGACTGTCGACGGACAGGGACTTGATTTCATCGATGCGCTCTTTACCTCCACCAGCGCCGTATGTGTTACTGGTTTAATTGTGGTGGATACGGCCACCAAATTCACGACTATGGGTCAGGTCATTATCATGATTCTCATTCAGCTGGGGGGAATCGGAATTGTAACCTTTGCAACCTTTTTTGCACTGTTTATAAGCAGTGGACTGGGAATCGGGCAGATGAATTTTTTGAAAGATATCGTCCAGGAAGAAAAAGTCAGCGAAACGATTACAACCATCCGCAAGATTATCGGGTTAACGCTGGGAGTTGAATTCATCGGAGCCGTTGGATACTTCATTAGCTGGCGAAATACCTTTCCCGATGTGGGTGAACGCATGTTTTATTCCATGTTTCATGCGGTTTCTGCTTTCTGTAATGCGGGCTTTGCTCTATTTACCAATAATTTCGCTGATCCCAACAATACCCTGAACTGGGGGGTCAATATCACAACTATTTGTATGATCGTGATCGGTGGACTCGGATTTACCACCCTGTGGGAAATTTTTTTGGGGAGGCGACAGCGGCATATTCGTCATCGTAAATATTCCATTCATACCCAACTAGTCATTAAAACAACGGCTATCTTAATCATTGGCGGAACCCTGCTCATCTTGTGGCTTGAATGGGGTAATACGCTGCAGGGATATAGCATTTCCGATAAAATTATGATCTCCCTGTTTCAAAGCGTAACACCCCGTACCGCCGGATTTAACACGATCCCGATTGATCAGCTTACTGTCAGTACCACGATGGTGATCCTGCTCTTGATGGCTATCGGGGCCTCACCGGCATCTACCGGGGGCGGGATTAAAACCACGAGTATAGCCGTGTTGTTTTTGGCAGTGTCTACCACCATCAGGGGGCACGACCGGATCGAATATTCGAAAAAGACGATTCCGCGACACATTATTTATACCGCAATCACCGCTTTAATGCTGGCGGCGGTCAGCCTGTTTGTGAGCACCATGCTGCTGACGATTACCGAAAATAAACCGTTTATGGATTTATTGTTTGAGGAAATATCGGCATATTCGACCGTTGGTTTATCGCGGGGTATTACGGCCTCATTAACCGACTGGGGAAAGTTGATTATCATTTTATCCATGTTTATCGGACGGGTGGGCAGTGTTACGGTGGCTGCGGCATTTGCGGAACGACAGGAGAAAAAACGACAATATCAGTATCCTGCTGAATCAGTAATAGTAGCTTAAATTTTTAAAGAGTTTTGTAGATTATCATGAATGGTAATGGAAACAATCAATTTTGTGTAATAGGTCTCGGCGCCTACGGTTTCTCTTTGGCTAAAACATTGTCTGAAAAAGGAGCCTATGTGCTGGCTGTGGACCATGACATCAATAGGGTAGAGGCGATTCAGAGTCATGTCTCGGAAGCCGTTCAATTTGATGGCACGGATGCCGATCAGCTTGCTGAACACGGGGTATTCAATGCCGATATTGTAGTAGTGGCCATTGGTGAAGCCTTTGAGCCGGTGGTGCTGATTGCCATGGAGTTGCTCAAGGAAAATGTGAAACGCATCATTGCAAGAGCCAGTAATGACACGCAGGAAGCTATCTTGAAACGGATTGGCATTAAGGAAGTGATTCATCCCGAAAAAGATGAAGGGGAACGGATGGCGGCTTCACTGTTGCGTTCATCAATCAGTGATTATTTCGAGCTCAGCGAAGATGTGGCCATATTTGAGATAGATGCCCCGAAATCGATGTATGGTTTTACGCTGAGTGAATTAAAACTGCGGAAAAGGTATAATGTCAATCTGCTTACCATCAAACGGCCCAAGCGGAAACCCAGTGGTTACAATATTGAAGAGAAGGATTCCAAGCGGGATTATATCATTCTAGGGGTGTTAGATGCCAATACGAAAATTCTGAAAGGCGATCGTCTGGTAATTATGGGTACGCATGAGACCATCGATAAATTGATTGATACCAACTGATCAAATAAATAAAACAGGGGAGAAAAAGAAGTTTAATGGAAGATATTTTAGTAAGCGGACGGGCCTCATTTCAAATTGAAGTGCCTTATAAACTGATTGAAACTGGTAAGAAAGAAGAAAAACCATTAATTATCTATTTACACGGATTTAATCAGAATTTAAAAATTGCTGAAGAACAATTTAGCCTTTTAAAAGATCTGGAAGCATATCACCTCTACATTCAGGCTCCATACCCGATCTATGATCGTTCCCGTAAGAAAAAGCTAGAAGACTGGGGACGTGCCTGGTATTTGTACGATGGAGAAGCCGATACGTTTATTGAATCCATGGAAGCGGCTTCTTCCTTTATTCAACAAATACTGGATCGGTTGACTCAAAACATCGATGTGAACAGAGTTGCAGTGGTCGGTTATTCGATGGGAGGGTACCTGGCCGGTTATTTTGCTTTTACCCGATGGAAACATGTTATAGATGTTGTGGTCATAGGCGGACGTATTAAAACGGAACCGTTTGAAGACCGATTTCATCATTTAAAACATTTAAATATACTGGCTCTGCACGGGAAACATGATAAACGCGTTGAAAAAAGCAATCAAGAGCGGTCGGTGGAAAAACTGATAGATCAAGGTTTGAATGCAGAGTTTAGGGTGATAGATGGAAAACATGAGTTAACGGATACTTACATTCGTGAAGCTAAACACTGGCTGACGGATTTGGGGTATTAGATTAAAGGTGACGGTCAGATTTATAATTATTATCTGCAGATAATAGTTTTTTCTCGCCAAAATATCCCAAGTCTAATAAATTCCTGGATGAATTTGATCCGGTGAATAGACATTATATATTTCACATAATAATGTTTTAGGTCGTAAATGGGGAATTTTTAAAAATTTAGTGGTTTTATTTGGCAAAATGTTATATTTATTATTTTAATATTTGTAAATAGCTCATATAAAAAGTTATATTGATGAGAGTTTTTGGGTGCGAACTCTATTCAAATTCAGTCTACAGCATTAAAAGACTTAATAATCAGATAGTTTATGAATGTATTAGTAATTGAAGATGATCCATCTGTACGTACATTAGTCAGAGCTGTTCTGGAGCATAATGGCAACGCGGTTGCACTTGCCGACAATGCTGCTGACGGGGAGCAGAAAGCGTTAGATACTGAACACGATATTATTATATTGGATCTGGGATTGCCTGATGGTAATGGTTTAGAATTGTGTGAGAAATTAAGGAAAAAAGATATTTCAACACCTATTCTGATTCTCTCGGCCAAACAGGATACCGATGTGAAGATCAAAGGCCTACACAGCGGGGCTGATGATTATTTAACCAAGCCGTTCAATACGGAAGAGCTGATGGCTCGTATTGAAGCGATTACGCGACGGTCAAGAGATAAATTTTCCAAAAATCAAGAGCTGCGCTGTAATGAATTGTACGTGAACCTGATTGAACGCACCTTTATGGTGAACGGGGAGGATGTTTCGTTGACTAATAATGAGTTCAACCTGATCGTGTATCTGATACAAAATAAAAACCGGACCATCAGCCACGAAGAGCTTGCCGAAAATGTCTGGGATATTCATTTTGATACGCAGACGAATTATATCAATGTGTATGTGAGTTACCTGCGTAAAAAAATTCGCCAGCATACCGATAGCGATTATATTGAAACGGTACGGAAAAAAGGCTTTGCGCTGCGCTGTCCTGAATAAATCGGAATCGGATCACAGATTTGAGATAAAATTCTTTATAATCGTACAGAATCGTCTGTCAATATTCTGAATTCTGACCGTTATTCACTGTTCGTGATGTTTCTTTCATTGCATTTAATTAGAATGACGGCTGTCCCTCAATTTTTTTCTATCTAATACACAGATCTAATATTCATTTTTGGCCATTTTCCCAACTTTTGGATAATTATTGATCATTTGGAATATCGAGGTAATGTTTGGGGCATATCGGCAACCACATAAGCCATGACGGCCATTGATGCTATACATTTGGAAAAATCATCCGCATTCAGTTTATCAATGGTATCGGCCTTTGAATGATGGTACCAGAAGTATTTTGATCCGTCTGCAATCAAGCCCATTCCAGGAACACCATCTCGCATTAAAGGGGAAATATCTGCTCCACCGCCTCCACGCGTAATGTGTCCGGCTTCAATGGGATTCAGCAAATTTCCAATGGCAGAGACCATTTGATAAGCACGAATAGATCCCGAAAAGCCATAACCCACAGGTTTAAAAACACCGCCGTCTGACTCAATGGCAAGAACATGATTTTGTACTGAATCGTAACTCATTTGATCATAATAAGTCCGGGCACCACGCAATCCATTTTCTTCATTGGTCCACATGACGAGCCGGATGGTTCGCCGGGGTTTCAAATCCAATGATTTAATGAGTCGTACAGCTTCCCAGGCGGCGAAACAGCCTCCCGCATCATCAATGGCTCCCTGACCAACATCCCATGAATCAATGTGCCCCCCTAAAACTACAATTTCGTCCGGGCGCTCGGTACCCGTTATCTGGGCTACGATGTTTCGGGAATCCGCATCAGGCAAGGTTTGAGTCTCCATTTTCAGGCGTACAAGAATAGGCTGCCCCCGATTTTGGAAACGCTGCATCATTTCAGCATCTTCTATAGTTATAGCTGCTGTTGGTATTTTGGGAATCCCGACTTGGTATTCGCTTGAACCCGTGTGGGGCGTACCCAGGGAGTAGGGAGTAACCGAACGGATTAAACTCGCAACGGCGCCGGCCTTTGCTGCTTCAATGGCCCCTCGCATCCTGTATTTTACGGTTTTTCCATAGGAAGTGAAGGGCGTATTGTATAAAACAATTTTTCCTTTAGCCTGCTCTGCATTTTGCCTGAGTTCACGAAAATCTCGCACCACCAGCACAGGGGCGGTAATACCTTTTCGGGAGGTTCCGATGCTTCCCCCAAGTCCCAGCATGGGTAATTCCTTGTGCCGCGGCTGCAGTAAAGTTACTGATTCTTCACCGCGCACCCAATGGGGAACTTTAACCTTCTGAGTATGAACCTTGTCGAGCGCTCCCTGCTTCATCTGTGCGACAATCCAATCGATCGCCAGTTCAAGGTTTTCTGAACCACTTAACCGCGGGCCGAAAGTATCCGAAAAATAAGCCAATCGCGAAAAAGCACTGTCATTGGCCATAGCTTGTTCTATGATGCGATCGCTAATAGATTTGTACTCTTGTATAACAGAATCATAATGAGATTGTTGGGCTTGAAGCCGATAGGTTAAAAGCAGAAGAAATAGAACCGGGAAGTGCCATCTAAAGATTTTTTTATACTTTCTGGGATTCATATAATTCCATTTCAAAGCCGTAATTTAATCTCCCGATATTTTCGGCTAAAAGGGTAATGAGCCGATCTTTCAAACCGAAATGAAGCAGTTTATAGAGGGTTTTGCAAAGTTCTCTTTATAATAATTCATCTATTACAAAGATATAAAATTGTTGATAAATTCTATTGATTATTTGGAATAACACGACTTCTACCTCTAGTTTTATTACTAGAGGGCTTTGAAAAAACGTTCTTATGATCAATATTTATGTTATCGAAATTTTGAAATCCTCACATATGGTGAATATTCTGCGTTTTCAAATTTCTCTTCCCGGGCGTTCGGGATGACCAGAAGTCTGGCTTTTTCAAAGCTTTTTTAAAATAAAATAAGGCCACGTTGACAGGACGCAGCCTTTTATATAAAATTTTCATAGAATCATCTCTACTCGTTACGACGCTCTGCGGCGTAACGCCACCTGGACGTTCTGCGTCCAACCTAAAAATTTGACCTGAATCCATGAACGGGATGCGACGTTCCTTTTCAATAATCAATGAACAAGGTGTGATTTGAAGATCTCTACTTAGTGCCTATGTGCCTTTAATACATGCGAATAAATTTTTTCCAGCGTAAAGGATCTTTAAGATATTACTGACCAAAACTCTCGTTACATGGCGTTGCCATGTAATGCAATCCTGAAGGCTCCGCCTTCTACCTGTTAATACCTATCATTACTGCTTGTTACCCATTACCACACTTATTTGAAACCCATTCCTGTCCCATTACCCTTTTCAGTGGAAAAGGGAAGGGGGAACTTTGTGCTACGTTCATCATAATGAACATAAAAAAGCAATCAAAACGTCATGGTGAGCGCAGGGCGGTGCTTTTTCGCCCGAATTCGAACCATGCTTCGGGGCAACAAACATGGAAAAAATAAGTAACAAACCCGACTACCGATGACAGAGGGCGGGATTATATATTGAAAATCCCATCAGCCCATTAAATCCCGAAGGCCCTGCCTATATTTACGATATCGAAGCATTCCGCAAGCGGGAGGGGACCTCCCTTTTAGCATAGCTGTTATTCGCGATGGGCTCCACCCGCTTTTTGGGTGGGGTCCATCTAGTCGGGAATAAACCTGGGAAACAGGATTTTCGGGATTTACAATTTAGTTTACACGGATTCCACGGTAGCATTATAATTGCTTACAGCGCTCTGTCGGTGTCGTTCTTACAGGATTTTCGCATAAGTGGTCGCCTCTTTATTCCCCGGGTTGAAACCCGGGGCTACTATATGTCGCCCTGCTGGGGCTTTTGTCCTCGCTTCGCTCGAAAAAAACAATGAAATTAACCTCACCTTTCCAGGGTTTCCGACCCCTGGAAACGTTTTTCAAAACTGATATTCCAATTCATAGCAATATTCATTTGGTCATATCATATATTTTCAGGTGTTCATTTTTAAGGCGAAAAACCCCTCCTAAGGGGGTTCAACATGGCAGAGACCATTATTTACGTGCAGATCCGCAAAGTCTTCGAAGACTTTGCGGATCTTGAACCACACATCAAGGATATTCAGCTAAACCTTCAAGGTTTTTGAAACCTCGAAGGTTTTCGGACTCACCTCATCAATGATGGCAGATTTACTGTCACTTCTAAAATAGTATCCCCTTTTTGGCTGCATGAATGGCTCGCAATGAGATACTATGATGGACTAGTCAAACACAAAACTCGTAATATTGATTATTTAGAATAGCACTACTTCTCTTGCAAGACGATTTCAGATTGATAGATTTATGGAATAGAAAAGATGAACTACAAAAATAAAAAAAGGCCACGTCGATGAGATGTAGCCTTTTGAATTAAAAACCTGTAAGCAGGAATCCTAATCCATTGAATTGGGATTATTCTTTGCTATTTCCTGGTACATGGCATACTCATCCGGGGTAATATCTCCAAAGAGATAATTTAGCGGATCAACCGGTTTTCCATTTTTCATAACCTGGTAGTGCAAGTGCGGTCCTTCAGTGAGTCCGCTACTGCCGGTAAATGCTACAACCTCACCACGTTTAACTTTGGTCCCGGGTTTAATGCCCTTTTTAAATGCTGATAAGTGTGCGTAAGACGACTTCAGGCCGAATCCATGGTCAATGACCAGGTAACGGCCGAACGTGCCTTTACGCTTGGCATACTTAACGATGCCATCGCCGGTAGCATGAACCGGTGTGCCCACTTTTGCGCGGAAATCAACACCTTCGTGCATGCGGCGGTATTTAAGAATGGGATGGTAGCGCATGCCGAATCCACTCAAAATGATGCCTTTAACAGGCCGGATGGCCGGAATGTGCATCATCTTATTCCTATTGTTGTTGTAATACTTTTTAACTTCCTCGAAACTGGTTTTTTGTATATTGATGCGCCGTTCCAGGTTATCCAGGTTGTTGGCCGTCCACTTTAAAATCTGCGAGGTTTCTTCATCGTAGACGTCAAAATTGGAATAGATATCGGCACCACCGGCACCCGCTTTACGCTCGTCGTAGGAAATGGCATCCATACCGAGCATGCTGCGGAATATTTCATTGTCGGTTTCAGCCAGATTACTGACTTTGTTGTCCAATCCCTCGATCGTAGATTTAGTCTTTTTAAGTTGTTTAACCAATTCCTGGTTTTCGGCCTTCAGGGCAATTTCGGAAGGCGTTCCCGCGAAGGAAGACAGAGATACGATTGCAACACCGGCAAACACTACTCCGCATAAAATCCAGAGTGAAGCCGTAAATGCCATTCGTTCAAGGCCTTGATAATGCACCGGAACAAATTTGCAATCCTCCTCATCATAAAAGTAGTAATTATTATATGCCATATATACAGGTTGTTTACCTTATAATAGAGCCGTAATTCGCTGACTAATTTATTAAGTATTTTTGCCTTTTTAAAATACTAAATTGTCCATACCCAAGACAATAGATGATATTTATCTCTGTAGCAATCAGTTATAAAATTTTATGAGATTATAAAACCAACGCTATTAAAATACAATTTTAATTTAAAATATCCCTCATTGATTTAATATCACTCTGAAAATGTAAAATAACCCCATTTAACCCGGATATTTCACCAAGAAATTTTTTTATCAGCAACCCCGCCCCGAAAGTGTTCGGGATCGGGAGAAGGGCTAAAATGGGGACGGAATCGCCCCGAAAGGTTCGGGACGTTGAGTAAACCATTTTAACTTCAAGGCAGCGGAGGGAAAAATTTCGCAGCGTTCTACACCGTGTATTTAATTTTTCAAACGTAAAAATAGATATAACTGTAGTTGCATCAATAAATTAATTCATTATAATATAATTTTCTGTGAAATATCCGGGTTAGCTGCTAAATTTATTCTACATCCCCTTCAAAATATTCAACCGCCCGTTTGGGCATATCTGACGCTGCTTTCTTCTTGGCTATATGCGATTTAACCTTTTCCTGGAAAGCTTCGGCCGCATCGTACCCATAATGCGAGAGCAGATGGTTCATGGCAATCACTTCGGCAATAACCGTAATATTTTTGCCGGGTGTGATGGGCAGATGGATCAATGGGATATTTACATCGAGCATGGTAATATGATCCTGATCAAGGCCGGTGCGTTCAATATCCTTAGTTTCATCCCAAATAGAAAGCTCCAGCACGACTTCCAGCCTTTTCTGATAGCGTACCGCTCGAATACCGAACATCGACATGATGTCTATGATGCCAAGGCCGCGAATTTCCATAAAATGTTTGTTCATTTCGGTGGCTGAAGCCATTAAGACATTACTTTTTTTCGTCAAAATGACTACATCATCCGCTACCAGGCGATGTCCGCGTTCTACGAGGTCCAGCGCCACTTCACTTTTGCCGATTCCCGATTTACCGGCTATTAATATTCCAATACCATAAACATCCACCATAGACCCGTGTACCATGGTTTGAAAAGCAAATTGATCTTCCAGGAAATCCCGCAGCAGAAACATAAATTTAGTGGTTTCAATACTGGTACTGAAAATGGGAATTCCGGCTTCTTCGGCCATATCCAACAAGGAGTCGGGCA
>Ga0102944_1001401_pt1 | contig 16027 bp, 16 predicted proteins | sample SalPonD_shore_MG_FD_78172 | JGI IMG/M metagenome (GOLD analysis project Ga0102944, IMG submission 78172) | Salt pond soil microbial communities from South San Francisco under conditions of wetland restoration - Salt Pond MetaG... | ecosystem: Environmental > Aquatic > Marine > Intertidal zone >...
GCGATGGTCAGGCCGGTCAGCGCCACGCGCAGGCGGTTCCCCGGCGGCTCGTTCATCTGGCCGTAGACCAGGGACACCTTGTCGAGCACCTCCGACTCCTTCATCTCGTAGTAGAAGTCGTTGCCCTCGCGGGTGCGCTCGCCCACGCCGGCGAACACGGAGTAGCCGGAGTGCTCGATGGCGATGTTCCGGATCAGCTCCATCATGTTCACCGTCTTGCCCACGCCGGCGCCGCCGAACAGGCCCACCTTGCCGCCCCGGGCGAAGGGGCACATGAGGTCGATCACCTTGATGCCCGTCTCGAGGATTTCGGCGGTGGCCGAGAGCTCGTCGTATGAGGGCGGCTTGGCGTGGATGGGCGCGGTCTCGGACTTGTCGACCGGGCCCACCTCGTCGATGGGGTTGCCCAGGACGTCCATCATCCGGCCCAGGGTGTTCTCCCCCACCGGCACGGTGATCGGGGCGCCGGTGCCCTTCACTTCCATGCCCCGCTTGAGGCCGTCGGTGGAGCCCATGGCGATGCAGCGTACGGTGCCGTCGCCGGTGTGCTGCTGGACCTCGAGGACGAGGTCCCCGTCAACCAGCTCCAGGGCGTCGTAGACCTCGGGCATTTCGCCCGCCTCGAAGTCCACGTCCACCACCGGGCCGATGATCTGGACGATCTTGCCAGTTCCAGTGGATTCGCTCATTTTCGTGCCCGTTTCCTATGGCTTGGGAATTCGGTCGCCGCCTGCCTCAGCCTTCCAGGGCCGCCGCGCCGGAGGTGATCTCCGCCAGCTCGGCGGTAATGGCCGCCTGGCGCGCTTTGTTGTAGGACAGCTTGAGGTCCTCGATGAGGTCCTCGGCGTTGTCCGACGCGCTCTTCATGGCGACCATCCGGGCCGCCTGTTCCGAGGCGATGTTCTCCACCAGCCCGTGGAAGACCAGGGACTCCACGTAGCGCGCCATGAGGCCGTCGATAACCTCCTGCGGCTCGGGCTCGTAGATATAGTCCCAGTGCAGCTCGTCGGGCTCGCTGAGCCCGGTGATGGGCAGGATCTGCTCGGCATGGACGGTCTGGGTCATGGTGTTCACGAACTGGTTGTAGACCAGGTAGACCTGGTCCAGCTCGCCTTCCATGTAGGCGTCCATCACCACCTTGGCCGTCCCGGTGATTTCGGTGACCTCCGGGGCGTCGCCCAGATCCGATCGCTCGGCCAGGATGTCCACCCCGAGCCGGTTGAGCAGCGGCAGGCTCTTCTTGCCGATGGCGGCCGCCCGATAGCCGATGCCCTGTTCCTTGAGCTCGCTCATGAGGTTGACGGCCTCGCGCAGGGCGTTGGTGTTCAGCCCCCCGCACAGGCCCCGGTCCGAGGTGATGATGATGATCCCGGCGTTCTTCGCCTCCCGCTCCTCCATGAAGGGGTGGGTGTACTCCGGGTGGGCCTTGCCGATGTGCCCGATCACCTGCCGCATCTTGTCGGCGTACGGCCGCGTCGCATGCATGCGGGCCTCCGCCTTGCGCATCTTGGAGGCCGCGACCATCTCCATCGCCGAAGTGATCTTCTTCGTGTTCTCGATGGAGCCGATCTGCTTCTTGATTTCCTTGGAGCTCGGCATCCCGTTCTCCGCTCGTTGGCAGCCTGGCTAACGGCGCGCGTTAGTAGGCGTGCTTCTCCTTGAAGTCCTTGAGGGCCTCGTGCAGCCCGGACTTGATCTCGTCGGTCAGCTTGAGCTCCGAGGCGATCTGGTCCATGAGCGCCTTCTGCTGCGAGTGCATGTACTCGTGCAGGGCCTTCTCGGTGTCCACGATCTTCTCCACCTCGATGTCGTCGAGGTAGCCCTCGTTGGCGGCGAACAGGGACACGGCCATCTCCGGCACCGACAGCGGCTGGTACTGGCCCTGCTTCATCAGCTCGGTGACGCGCTTGCCGCGCTCGATCTGGTTGCGGGTGGCCTCGTCCAGGTCCGAGGCGAACTGGGCGAAGGCCGCCAGCTCGCGGTACTGGGCGAGGTCGGTGCGGATGCCGCCGGCCAGCTTCTTGATGATGCCGGTCTGGGCCGAACCGCCCACGCGGGACACCGACAGGCCGGCGTTGATGGCGGGCCGGATGCCGGAGTTGAACAGGTCCGACTCCAGGTAGATCTGGCCGTCGGTGATGGAGATGACGTTGGTCGGCACGAAGGCGGACACGTCGCCGGCCTGCGTCTCGATAATGGGCAGCGCGGTCAGCGATCCGGTCTGGCCCTTCACCTCGCCGCCGGTCTTCTCCTCCACGAAGTCGGCGTTGACCCGGGCGGCGCGCTCCAGCAGGCGGCTGTGGAGGTAGAAGATGTCGCCGGGGTACGCCTCGCGGCCGGGCGGGCGCCGCAGCAGCAGGGACACCTGGCGGTAGGCCCAGGCCTGCTTGGTGAGGTCGTCGTAGACGATCATGGCGTCCTCGCCGCGGTCCCGGAAGTACTCGCCCATGGAGCAGCCGGCATACGGGGCGATGTACTGCAGGGTGGCGGACTCGGAGGCGTTGGCGGCGACCACGATGGTGTGGTCCATGGCGCCCTCTTCCTCCAGCTTGGCCACCACCTGCGCCACCGACGAGGCCTTCTGGCCGACGGCGACGTAGATACAGGTCACGCCCGTATCCTTCTGGTTGATGATGGTGTCCACCGCCACCGCGGTCTTGCCGGTCTGGCGGTCGCCGATGATCAGCTCGCGCTGGCCGCGGCCGATCGGCACCATGGCGTCGAGCGCCTTGATGCCGGTCTGCAGCGGCTGGTCGACGCCCTCACGGGCGATCACGCCGGGCGCGATCTTCTCGATGGGCTCGTGGCCGTCGGCCTCGATCGGGCCCTTGCCGTCGATGGGCTGACCCAGCGGGTTGACCACGCGGCCGACCATGTTCTTGCCCACCGGCACCTGCATGATGCGGCCGGTGGCCTTGACCGTGTCGCCCTCGCGGATGTGGGTGTAGTCGCCGAGGACCACGCCGCCCACCGCGTCGCGCTCGAGGTTGAGCGCCATGCCGAAGGTGTTGTTGGGGAATTCCAGCATCTCCCCCTGCATGACGTCCTCGATGCCGTGGGCCTTGATGATGCCGTCCTGGACGGCCACCACCGTGCCCTCGCTGCGGGCTTCGAGGTCCTGCTCGAAGCCCTGGATCTGCTTACGGATCAGCTCACTGATTTCCGAGGTGTTCAGTTGCACCGTCGATCCCCTATCCTCGCGGCCTGGCAGGCGTTTCCCTGTTCAGGCTTTCAATTGGTTGCGGAGCTGCTCCAGCCCGCCACGGATGGAGCCGTCGATCACCAGGTCGCCGGCCCGGATCACCAGCCCCGCCATCAGGGACTCGTCCACCCGGCTCTCCACGGTGACCTTCTGGCCCAGGCGCTTCTCAAGGCGATCGGCGATGGCCTGCTCCTTGTCCTCCGACAGCGGCTGCGCCGCGGTCACCACCGCGTGCACCTCGCCCTCGGCGTTGCGCCGCAGGTCCCGGTAGATCTCCAGGACCTCGGGGAGGAAGGCCACCCGGTCGTTGGCGAACAGGGCGTCGAGGAGCCGGCCGGCCTCCGTCCCCAGGCGGTCCCCGGCGACCTCGCGGAAGACCTTCTCCTTGCGGTCGCGGGGAACCCGCGGATTGCCCAGCAGCTTGTCCATCTGCTCGTCGCTGCTGATGGCGGCCAGCAGCTCCAGGGTGTCCTCCCAGTCCTGGAAGCTGCCGTGCTCCTTGGCCAGCTCGAAGATCGCCTCGGCGTAGGGCCGGGCAATGGTATGGGCGTCGGCCATGGGGGCCTCCTTACAGGCGCTCTACCAAGCGGTCGAGGACGTCGGAGTGGGCCTTGGCGTCGATCTCGCGCTCCAGGATCTTCTCCGCGCCTTCCACCGCCAGGTCCGCGACCTTCTGCTTGAGCTCCTGGCGCGCCCGGTTCATGTCCTGCTCGGTCTCTTCCCGGGCATTGGCCAGAATGCGGTCGGCCTCCTGGCGGGCTTCGCTGGCGGCCTCCTCACGGATCTCGTTGGCGCGCCGCTCCGCGGCGGACACCATCTCGTTGGCCTTGTCCTTGGCCTCGTGGATGGTCTCCTTGGCCCGCTTCTCGGCGAGCTCCTGCTCCTTCTCGCCCTTCTCGGCCGCCTCCAGGCCCTCCTGGATCTTCTGCTGCCGGTTCTTCAGGGCAGCATTGATGGGGGCGTAGACGTACCGCTGGAACAGCCAGATGAAGATCACGAAGGTGATCGCCTGGCCGATCAGGGTCAGATTCAGGTTCACGGTCGTACCCCTATGATTGGTCCCGAACTAGCCGGCCGGACGGCACGCGGCCGCCCGGTCGCCGGGAGTGTCCGTTAGCCCAGGAACGGGTTGGCGAACACGAACCACAGGGCCAGCGCCAGCACGATGAACGGGAACGACTCCATCAGGCCGGCGAAGATGAAGGTGTTGGTCAGCAGCTGCGGGCGCATCTCGGGCTGGCGGGCGATGCCCTCCAGGGCCTTGGAGGTGATCATGCCCCAGCCCAGGGCGGAGCCCAGGCCGGCGGCGCCGAGGATGATGCCCACGGCGATGGCGGTAGCGGCGGTAATGATGGTGGCAGGTTCCATCGAATCCTCCTGCGGTTAGCGAAGCGTGGAAGTTAGAAGGTCGGCATCCGGTCGGCTCAGTGGTCCGAGGAGACGGCCATGGCCAGGTACACGATCGACAGCACCATGAAGATGAAGGCCTGCAGCACGATGACCAGGACGTGGAACAGGGTCCACGGCAGCCCCCCCAGGAAGTGCAGCCACCAGGGGATCAGGGCAGCGATCAGCAGGTAGATCAGCTCGCCGGCGAACAGGTTGCCGAACAGCCGCAGCCCCAGGGAGAGCGGCTTGGCCAGCTCCTCGACCAGCTTCATGATGATGTTGATGGGGAACAGGAACTTCCCGAAGGGGTGGGTGAGGAACTCCATTGTGAACTCGGAGCCCTTCACCTTGAAGCTGTAGAACATGGTGAGCACGAAGATCACCAGGGCCATGCCCATGGGCACATTCAGGTCAGCCGTCGCCACCGCTCGGAAGTTGTCCGCGCCCATGGCCTCCGCGATCCCGGGGATGAGGTCCACCGGGATGATGTCGAAGAAGTTCATGAGGAAGATCCACAGGAACACCGTGATGGCGATGGGCGCCACGATGGGGTTGTGGCCGGGGAAGTTGTCGTCGACGTTCTTGTTGACGAACTCCACCACCATTTCCATGAAGTTCTGCGTACCGGTCGGGACCCCTTCGGTGATGCGCTTCTGCACGTAGCGGCCGAGCAGGAGGATGAGCACGCCGCACAGGACCGACATGATCATGGAATCAAGGTTGATGGCCATGAAGCCGTCGCCGAAGGTCCAGTTGGTAATGTGGTGCTCGATGTACTCCCCGGAGGTCAAAGGCCCCCCGTGGCTGGCCTCCCCGGCGCCGTGGACCGCGGCTCCTGCCTGGGTTCCGTGCTCGTTCCCGGTGCTCACCGTTGGCTCCCTAATCCCGATGTTATTCGGTTCGACCCTTGGTCGAGCGGCGCGGCCCATACAGGCGGGCCGCCTCGATGAAGCTAACGACGTGGGCCAGGATCAGGCCCAGGACCACGCCGCCGATGTTCAGGTGCAGGATGGTGGCGGCGGCGATCACCGCCGCCACCACCACCACGAAGCGCTCTACCGCCCCGCGGTAGAGAACCGCCGCCCCGCCCTCGTCGCTGCGCTCGCCGGCGCGCTGGACGCTGGCCGAAAGCATGGCCGCCAGGAGCACCGCCAGCCCGCCGCCGTAGGCCAGCCCCTTGGCCCAGCCGGGCTCGCCCTGCCAGACCAGGATCCCGGCCGCCACAGCGACCGCGAGGACCTGGCTGGCGATGAGGCGGGCGGTCTGGTTGATCAGCTGCCGCTGATGGTCCACGGGGCCTCTCCGGAGGTCGCACAGGCCGCACCGCTGCTGCGACCGGGAGGACCGGCGACCCGCAGGCAACGAGCCCGCCCGCGCCCCGCGCTCGAACTTGGGATTGGGCGCGGGGCCCGGCCGCCCTGTTTCTGGCGTTGCAGGCGTCTGGGTACGCGGTTCGAAATCCGGCGCGGATACTAAGGGAGTGCACCGGGGAAGTCAATCATCCCTCGCCGGCGCGCCGGCCGTCGGCGCTAGCGGATGCGCTCCACGATACCCTCGAGCTCCTCGAGGGAGGCGTACTCGATCTCCAGGCGGCCGCGGTTCTTGCGCTGGGTGATGCGCACCTTGGCACCGAGGCGCTCGCCGAGGTCCTGCTCCAGGCGCTCCACATCCGGATCCTTGCGGTTGGCCGCCGGCTTGGCGGGGGTCTCCCCGGCCGCGGGCTCCTTGGTGGCCTTGCGCACCCGGTCCTCGGCGGCCCGCACCGACAGGCCCTTCTTGATCACCTCGTGGGCGACCTCGCCGAGCCGGTCGTCGCCCTCCAGGGCCAGCAGGGCGCGCGCATGCCCCATGCGCAGCGCGCCCTCGTCGAGGGCCTGCTGGACCTCGCGCGGCAGGCGCAGGAGCCGGAGGGTGTTGGAGATGGTGGTGCGCTTGCGCCCGACCGCCTCGGCCAGGGCGTCGTGGGTCAGGCCGAACTCCTTGGTCAGGCGCTCGAAGGCGCGCGCCTCCTCCACCGGGGTCAGCTCCTCGCGCTGGATGTTCTCGATCAGCGCGATTTCCAGGGCCTGGTCGTCGGACAGCTCCCGGATCATGGCCGGGATGCTGTCCAGGCCGGCGAGCTGGGCGGCCCGCCAGCGGCGCTCGCCGGCGATCAGCTCGTAATCGCCGCGCTCGGGATCGGCGCGCACCAGCACCGGCTGCACGATGCCCTGGGCGCGGATGGATTCCGCCAGCTCCTGCAGGGCGCCGTCGTCCATCTGCTGGCGCGGCTGGAAGGCGCCGGGGCGGATCATGTCCACCGGCAGCTGCTGCACCCCTTCGCCCCCGCCGCCGGGCTCCTCCCCGTAGTCCTCGCTCAGCAGGGCATCGAGTCCCCGTCCCAGGCGGCGCTTGCTCATGCCGGGACTCCGAGGTCCATGATCTCGTTGGCCAGATCCATGTAGGAGCGCGAGCCCCTGCACAGGGCATCGTAATAGATTACCGGCATGCCGTAGCTGGGGGCCTCCCCGAGGCGCACGTTGCGGGGAATCACGGTCTCGTAGACCTTGCGGCCGAAGTGGCTGCGCACCTCCTCCGAGACCTGGTTGGCCAGGTTGTTGCGGTTGTCGTACATGGTCAGGAGCAGGCCCTCGATGCGCAGCTGGGGATTGGATCGGCGCCGGATCTTCTGGATCACCTCCATCAGCTGGGACAGGCCCTCGAGGGCGTAGTACTCGGTCTGGATGGGGATGAGGACCGAATGGGCCGCCACCAGCGCGTTGACCGTGAGCAGGTTCAGCGACGGCGGGCAATCGATGAGGATGAAGTCGTAGGCATCGTGGAGCTCGGCAAGGGCTCGGCGCAGGCGGCGCTCCCGGTTTTCCTGGTCCACCAGCTCCACCTCCGCCCCGGAGAGGTTGCTGTTGCTCGGGATCAGATCGGGGGTGCGGTGGCCGCCATCCTCCGCGTGCAGGATGGCATCGGCGATGGGCACCTCCCCCATGAGGACCTGGTAGGCGGTGGTTTCCTGCGCCTTTTTGTCGTAGCCCAGGCCCATGGTGGCATTGCCCTGCGGGTCGATGTCCACCACCAGCACCCGCTGCTCGGCCACCGCCAGCGAGGCGGCCAGGTTGACGGACGTGGTGGTCTTGCCCACCCCGCCCTTCTGATTGGTTACCGCGATCACCTTGGCCATTTGCACTCCTTGGAAGTGGCAGCCGCCGGGGTCGGCGCGCGACGGGTTCCACGTGGAACGATGGGCGCCGAAATCCTGGGTAGCATACCCCCCCATCGCGCCCGGCGCCAAGCCTCTGCCAGGCCCCGTCGCGCCGGGACTATTCTGGCAAGTATCTGAATTCCGGGAAGGAAAGCCTTGGGGCGGCGGGGGCCGCCGGGCGGAAAAATTGCCGCCGTCGGGTTGCCACGTGACGGAAAGGGGCGGCCTCTAGCCGGCCAGACGCTTGCTGTGAACCAGCAACAGGTTCAGGGCCGCCGGCGTCATCCCCTGGATGCGGCTGGCCTGGTCCAGGGTCCGCGGTCGGGCCGCCTCCAGGCGCTGGACCACCTCATTGGAAAGGCCCCCCACCTGGCGGTAGTCGATGCCCTCGGGAATGGCACGCTGGAGCTCGGCATTCAGCCGATTGTTCTCGTCGCGGTCGCGCTCGATGTAGCCGGCATACTTCACCTCGATCTCGGCCCGCTCCCGCACCGCGGGCTCGTAGCCGTCGGCTTCCAGCGGCGGCCATAGCCGCGCCACATCAGCCAGCCCCACCCGGGGCCGGCGCAGCAGATCCGACAGGCGGCTGGGCTTGGACAGCGGCGTCCCCAGCACCTCCTCGGCGAAGCCGGCCTCCACCTGCTGCGGATCGATCCAGTGGTTGTCGAGGTAACCGATCAGGGCCGCCACGGCCTCCTCCCGCTCCCGGAAGCGGGTCCAGCGTTCCCCGCCCACCAGGCCCAGCTCCCGCCCCAAGGGGGTGAGGCGGCTCTCGGCATTGTCTTCCCGCAGGACCAGGCGGTGCTCGGCCCGCGAGGTGAACATGCGGTACGGCTCGTCCACGCCCCGGGTGACCAGATCGTCCACCAGCACCCCGAGGTAAGCCTCGTCCCGCCGGGGGAACCATTCCCCCCGCCCCGCCACCGCCAGGGCCGCGTTGACACCGGCCAGCAGACCCTGGGCCGCCGCCTCCTCGTAGCCGGTGGTGCCGTTGATCTGGCCGGCCAGGTACAGCCCGCCACACTCCTTCAGGGCAAGGCTGGGATGCAGCTGGCGCGGATCGAGGAAGTCGTACTCGATGGCGTAGCCGTAACGGGTGATGCGGGCCTGCTCCAGGCCGGGGATGGTGGCCACCAGCTCCTCCTGCACGGCCCGCGGCAGGCTGGTGGAGATGCCGTTGGGATAGACCTCCGGGGTATGGAGGCCTTCCGGCTCCAGGAATACGGTGTGGTGGTCGCGGTCGGCGAAGCGCACCACCTTGTCCTCGATGGACGGGCAGTAGCGGGGACCGCTGCTCTCGATGGCTCCCGAGTACATGGGGGAGCGGTCCAGGGCGGAGCGCACGATCTCATGCCCCGCCGGAACGGTCCCGGTCAGGAAGCAGGGCACCTGGGGCAGGCGCCGTTCCGGGGGCAGCGACGACAAAGCCGGCAGGGGCTCCTCCCCGGGCTGCGCCTGCAGGCGGTCCCAGTCGATGGATCGGCCGTCGAGACGCGGCGGGGTCCCCGTCTTCAGACGTTCCACGTGGAACCCCTGGGCGCGCAGCCACTCGGCCAGACCGAGGGAGGGGGCCTCGCCGGCCCGGCCGGCGTCGTGGCGGTCCTCGCCCATGTGCACCCGGCCGGCAAGGAAGGTGCCGGTCGTCAGCACCACGCTCTCGGCATCGATGGTCTCGCCGCCGGCCAGGACCACACCCCGGGCCCGGTCCCCCTGGATGCGGATGCGCTCCACACTGGCCTGCAGCAGCTCCAGGCCCGGCTGGGCGAATACGGCGGCCTGCACGGCCCGCCGATACTCCAGGCGGTCGGTCTGGGCCCGGGTGGCCCGTACCGCCGGTCCCTTGCGGCGGTTGAGGACGCGCACCTGGATGGCGGCCCGGTCGGCGGCGCGGGCCATGACCCCGTCCATGGCATCCACCTCGCGTACCAGCTGGGACTTGCCCAGCCCGCCGATGGCGGGATTGCAGGACATCTGGCCGATGGTGTCGAGGTTGTGGGTAACCAGCAGGGTGCGCGCCCCCATGCGGGCGGCGGCGGCGGCCGCCTCCACCCCGGCGTGGCCGCCGCCGACAACGAGAACGTCAAAGGGCTGCGGATTCATGGCCGCTCCCGGTTCACTTGCCGATGCAGAAAGTGGAAAAGATCCGCCCCAGGAGGTCATCGGAATGCATGCGCCCGGTGATCTCCCCCAGGGCCTCCTGGGCCCAGCGAAGGTCCTGGCCAGCCAGGTCGCCGCTGCCATGCTCGGCGAGCGTGGCCCGCGCGGTTTCCAGGTGGCCCCGCACCCGATCGAGGACCTCCAGGTGCCGTTGACGGGCACCCAGGGCGTCGCCGGCGTCGTCCCCGGCCAGCCGTTCCCGTAGGACTTCGATCAGGGGCTCCACGCCCGGTTCCGTGATGGTGGAAATGGCGGTCTCCCCGGCCGGTACCGCGCCAAGATCCGCCTTGGACCAGACCCGAATCCGGGTTCCCTCGGGCAGCCGCTGCCATTCCGTACGGTCCGCCTCGGACCAGCCCTCGCCGGCGTCGGCCAGGAACACCACGAGATCGGCGGCGGCCACCAGGTCCCGCGCCCGCCGGACCCCTTCCCTCTCCACCACATCCTCGGTTTGCCGCAGGCCAGCGGTATCCACCAGCTCCACCGGGTAGCCCCCGACCTCCACCGATTCCCGCAAAACGTCCCGGGTGGTCCCGGCACGCTCGGTGACGATGGCGCTTTCCCGGCCCGAGAGGGCGTTCAGCAGGCTCGACTTTCCGGCGTTGGGCCGCCCCGCCAGGACCACCCGGAAGCCGCGCTCGAGGCGCACGCCGGTGCCGGCCCGCCGGCGGATCTCCGCCAGCCGGCCGAGCAGCCCGTCCACCTGCTCCTGGATCCCGGCCTCGGCCAGCCAGTCGATGTCCTCGTCGGGAAAGTCCAGCGAGCCCTCGATAAACACGCGCAGCTCGGTGAGGGATTCGGCCAGCTCCCCCACCAGCCGTCCCAGCTCGCCTTCCAGGGAGCGCAGGGCGGCACGGGCGGCGGTAACGTGCTCGGCCTCGATGAGGGCCGCGACCGCCTCGGCCTGGGACAGGTCCATGCGGCCGTTGAGAAAGGCCCGCTGGGTGAACTCCCCGGGTCCGGCGGCCGCGGCTCCGGCTTCCAGCACCACCCGCAGGAGCTCGCGCATGACCCCCGGGCCACCGTGACCCTGGAGCTCGATCACGTCCTCGCCGGTATAGGAATGGGGGGCGGGAAAGTGGACCACCAGGCCCTGATCCACCTCCGCCCCGGAGCTATCGCGGAAGATCGCCAAATGACAGTGCCGGGGGGTGAAGGCGGAGCGGCCGCAAACGGCGGCGGCCACGGCGGCGGCGTCGGTTCCGGAAACCCGCACCACCCCCACCCCGCCCCGTCCGGGCGGGGTGGCGATGGCGGCGATGGTTCGCCGCTTCAGCCGACCTTCCGCATGATCCACCACTGCTGGCCGATGGAGAAGAGGTTATTGGACACCCAGTAGAGCACCAGGCCGGCTGGGAACTGCATGAAGAACAGCGTGAACACCACCGGCAGACCCATCATCACCTTCTTCTGGATAGGATCCATGGGAGCCGGGTTCATCAGCTGCTGGACCACCATGGAGGCGCCCATGAGGATGGGCAGCACATAGAACGGGTCCTGGCTGGTGAGGTCGGTGATCCACAGCAGGAAGGGCTCGTGGCGCAGCTCGACGCTCTCCAGCAAGACCCAGTACAGGGAGATGAACACCGGGATCTGCACCACGATGGGCAGGCAGCCGCCGAGGGGGTTGACCTTCTCCTCGCGGTACAGCCGCATCATCTCCTCATTGAGCTTCTGACGGTCATCGCCGAACTGTTCGCGCAGCCGCTTCAGCTCGGGCTGGACCTTGCGCATCTTGGCCATGGCCCGGTAGCTGATGGAGAACAGCGGGAAGAAGATCAGCTTGATGGTGAGGGTCACCAGGATGATGGCGAAGCCGTAGTTGCCGACCACGCTGTGGAAGAACTGCAGCACCTCGAACAGCGGGATGGCCAGGAAGGACAGGATGCCGTAATCCACCGCCCGGCGCAGGTGGCGGCCGGCGCCGTCGAGGACCGCCTGGTCCTTGGGGCCCAGGAACAGGGTCTGGGTGACGCTGGCCTGCTGACCCGGGGCGACTGCGGGGAAGGGGCTGTAGAAGCCGGCGAAGCTGCTGGGCCCGGCGGCGCGGGCAAAGATGGTGTTGCCCTGCTCGGCATCCGGCACCCAGGCCGCCATGAAGTAGCGGGACATGATCCCGCCCCAGCCCTTGGCATCGGCCTTCTGGAAGCCCTCGGCGCCCTCTTCCTTGAGGTCGTCATGGGCCAGGGTCTGCATGCTGTCGCCGGTGAACACCACCGGGCCGTCGTAGCTGAAACGGGACAGCACGAAGTTGCCGCCGGACTTGGAGCCACGCTCCTTCAGCTGGCCGTAGAGGTGGCCCTGCCAGGGACGGTCACCGTGGTTGACCACCGTGTAGTCGACGCGAACCTCGTAGGACCCCCGGCGGAAGTGGTAGGTCTTGCGGAACTCCAGCCCGTCGGCCCGGTGGGTGTAGGTCACGCTTATCCGGTCCTGGCCCCGGTTCAGGGTCAGGGGCCCCTGGGCATCGGTCCGGAACCGGGCCTGGTGAGAGGGGGAAGGCAGGCCCTGGGCCAGCCAGCCGCTCTGGGCCACCACCAGCCGCCGCTCGCCGGGCTGGAGAACGGCGACCGGGGCGCTGTCGGCGCGGTCCTTCTTGCGGTAGCGCAGGAGGCGTGCCTCGAGCGGATCCCCGCTGCGGGCGCCGAACGCCACCCGCAGGACGTCCGTGGTTACCGTCAGGCCCCGCTCGTCGACCGCGGCCTTGCCCTCTCCTTGCGGCTCAGGGGTAGCCTGGCCATCGCTTTCCGCAGGGGCGGGGCGGTTAACCTCCGGGACGCCCGCCTGCCCGGAAGTGCCGGCCGCCGGCGTCCCCCCGCCTCCGCTGGAGGGCGCCGGCGCGGGGGCCTTGGCGCTGGTGCCGTCGGCCCCGGACCCAGCCTGCTGTCCGGCCTGCTGTTCGGCCACCTGGTCACCCTGGGAGTAGCCCGGGTACTGGTATTCCAGCCAGGCCTGATACAGCCAGAGGACCAGCAGGGTCAGGCCGATTGCGAGCAGGAAGCGTTTGGTATCCATGGGCCTCGTGTGCCGCTGATGTTGGGGACCGGAACGGCTTCAGGGAACCGGGTCGTGGCCCCCGGGGTGCAAGGGATGGCAGCGAAGGATCCGGCGCAGCGCCAGCCACCCGCCCCGCAACAGCCCATGGCGCTCCAGGGCGGTCACGGCGTAGCGGCTGCAGGTGGGCTCGAACCGGCAGTTGCGGCCGAGCCAGGGGCTGACGAGCCAGGAGTAGGCTCGCACCAGGAGGATGACCGGTCGTTCAAGCATGGGAAACCCGCTTCCAGAGGGAACGCAGGTCGCGGACAAGCTCATCCCGGCCGGCGTTTGCGGCGGAGGTGCGGGCAACCACCACCAGCTCGCGGCGACCAAGGCCGCAGGCCTGGCGGAACTCCTCCCGGATCACGCGCTTGATGCGGTTGCGGCGGACGGCGTTACCCACCTTGCGGCTTACCGCCACTCCCAGGCGGGCAGGACCGCCGTCCACGGGACGGGCGAAGACCACGAAGAAACGGCCGACGGCCTTGCTGCCCTGGTCGAAGACCCGCCGAAACTCCTCGGGGCGCTTGAGCCGCTGGGCTTGAGGAAAGCCCCGGGAAGCCGACTCAGTCCCCGGCACGGGCGTCAGGCCGACAGGCGCTTGCGGCCCTTGGCGCGGCGGTTCTTGATCACGCGGCGGCCGGCCTTGGTGGCCATGCGGGCGCGGAAGCCGTGGCGCCGCTTGCGGCGGATGCGGCTGGGCTGGTAGGTGCGTTTCATGCTGCGGCCTCTGCTCTGGATGGGGGCGTCGTGCCCTGAAAAAGGCAATCCCAGAAAAACGCGTAAACATACTTCCTTGCGGGCCTGGCTGTCAATTGAAGAGGCAGGGGGGCGTCCTTCGGGGTTTAGAGCTGTAGTAAGGGTTTTTCTTTTTTAAAAGACTTGTTGTTACTTATTGGGGAGCCCCCCGGCCTGGGGACGGATTCCCTTGAGCGCTGAGAAGGCGGACAAAAAAGGGGCGTGCGGGCTGTGGGGAACCGGCGTAGGGGCCTGGGGGGCGAGCGGTGGAACATTGGGGAGAAAAGCGGGGACCCCCTAAACCCCTGTGGAGAAACCGGCGCTCTGTCCACAGGTTTTCCCGGCTTTTGCCGTCCGGGCTGGGGACAGGGGACCCGGCCGGGGGGAAAATTCGGCTCGACCGACCCGACCGCTTTTGGGTTAGAATCCCTCCCCTGGCAATTGGATCTGTTCCTTGGTGCGCGCTTCGGGGGCCCGCGGTTGGCGGAATCGGCGGTTTGGAAACTGTGTCTGGAGCGGCTGAGCGAGGAGCTCTCCTCCCAGCAGTTCAACACCTGGATCCGGCCCATCCAGGCGGAGGAGGCCAGCGAGGCCCTCACCCTGCGGGTTTCCAACCGCTTCTTCTACGACTGGATCCGGGAGCGCTTCCTGGCCCGCATCGCCGAGCTCGTCGAGCACTTCAGCGAGGGCCGAATGGCGGTTGACCTGGAGGTGGCCGAGGCCCCCGAGCCGGAGCCCGAGACCGCGCCGCGGCAGCCGGCCGCCGCCCCGGAACGGGCGGAGAGTCCGCGCGCCGCCCGGCCGCGCGACATGCTGGACGCCCAGTTCACCTTCGAGACCTTCGTCGAAGGCAAGTCCAATCAGCTGGCCCTGGCCGCCTCCCGGCAGGTCGCCGAGAACCCCGGCGGCGCCTACAACCCCCTCTTCATCTACGGCGGCACCGGCCTGGGCAAGACCCACCTGATGCAGGCCATCGGCAACCTGGTGCGCCAGCGCGAGCCGGAGGCCAAGGTCCGCTACATCACTGCCCACCGGTTCGTGAACGAGATGGTGCGCTCCATCCAGCACAACGCCATCGAGGAGTTCAACCAGCGCTACCGCAGCCTGGACGTGCTCCTGATCGACGACATCCAGTTCTTCGCCGGCAAGGACCGGACCCAGGAGGAGCTGTTCCACACCTTCAACACCCTGATGGACCTGAACAGCCAGATCGGCATCTCCTGCGACCGCTACCCGAAGGAGGTGGAGGGCCTGGAGGAGCGCCTGCGCTCGCGTTTCGGCTGGGGGCTCACGGTGGCCATCGAGCCGCCGGAGCTGGAGACGCGCATGGCGATCCTGATGCGCAAGGCGGCAACCTCCGGGGTGGAGCTGCCGGAGGAGGTGGCCTTCTTCATCTCCGAGCGCATCCAGTCCAACGTCCGCGACCTGGAGGGCGCCTTCAATCGGGTGGTCGCCCATGCCCGCTTCCTGGGCCGGCCGGTGGACATGGACCTGGCCAAGGAGGCCCTGGCCGACCTGCTGGAGATGCAGACCCGGCTGATCACCATCGAGAACATCCAGAAGACGGTGGCCAACTACTTCAACATCCGGGTTTCGGACATGCGCTCCAAGAAGCGCTCCAGGGCCATCGCGGTGCCGCGGCAGGTGGCCATGAGCCTGGCCAAGCAGCTCACCGACCACAGTCTGCCGGAGATCGGCGAGGCCTTCGGCGGCCGCGACCACACCACCGTCCTCTACGGCTGCCGCAAGATCGAGGAGCGCGGGCGGGAGGATCCGCGCCTTCGCGATGACCTCAACAACCTCAAGCGGGTCCTGACCGGCTAGGCCCGCGGGGAGCGAAGGGAGACGCCGTGCGTTTTCGATCCAGCAAGGAAGACCTGTTGAGCGCCCTCAGCCCGGCGGCGTCGGTGGTGGAGAGCCGCCAGACCCTGCCCATCCTGGGCCATCTCCACCTCGACGCCGGCGAGCAGGGGCTGCGCCTGACCGGCACCGACCTCGAGGTGGAGCTGCAGGCGGCCTGCCCGGCCGAGGTGGAGGAGTCGGGAACGGCCACCGTCCCTGCCCGCAAGCTCCTGGACATCGTGCGCTCCCTGCCCGACGAGACCACGGTGGAGGTGGCCAGCGAGGGCGAGCGGGTGCAGGTGGTGGCCGGGCGCGGGCGCTTCAACCTGGCCGGCCTGCCGGCCGGGGATTTCCCCCGGCTGGAGCTGGGCGCCGAGCAGAATCAGGTGGACCTGCCCCAGGGGGCCCTCAAGGCCCTTCTGGAACGGACCTCCTTCGCCATGGCGCGGGACGACGTGCGCTACTAC
>Ga0102944_1001402_pt1 | contig 16026 bp, 16 predicted proteins | sample SalPonD_shore_MG_FD_78172 | JGI IMG/M metagenome (GOLD analysis project Ga0102944, IMG submission 78172) | Salt pond soil microbial communities from South San Francisco under conditions of wetland restoration - Salt Pond MetaG... | ecosystem: Environmental > Aquatic > Marine > Intertidal zone >...
CATCTCCTGACGCCGACCTATCCCCTGTTCCCCGAGATCGCGACAGAGGTCACGGAAACACGCCTGCGCCCCGACGACGACTTCCGATTCGACATCCGCGAGTTACGCGTGCCCCCGGAGACGTCGCTCGTCGTCATCGTCAACGCGAACAATCCCAACGGGGGTGCGTTCGACGTCGATGCGGTTCCCGAACTGCTCGAATCGCACCCGGATACCAGGTTCCTGGTCGACGAGGCGTTCGTGGATTTCGTCGACGAATCGGTCGCCCACCTCGTCCCGGACTACGACAACCTCCTCGTGACGCGCACCTTCTCGAAAGCGCATAGTCTGGCGGGCTTCCGGGTGGGGTACGCCGTCCTCCCCGCACCCCTCGCCGCCGGATTGAACGCCGCCAACGACGCCTACCCGCTCGCGAGGCCGAGTCAAGCGGCCGCGCTCGCAACGCTCGAACACCACGACCGGATTCGAGAGCGGATCGACCGACTCCGTTCGTGGACGGCCGAACTGGCGACGGCGCTGCAATCCCTGGGCGTCAGGACGTTCCCGACGGAGACGTACTTCTTCCTCGCGGACTTCAGCCCCCACAAGGCCGCCGACATCGCGGCGCAGTTGCGAACCCGGAACATCTTCATCAAACCGCTCGACGATGTCCGGCTCGGCCCCGGCTACATGCGCGTGACGACGGCGCGACCGGAGGAGAACGAGCAGGTGATCGACGCACTCCGCGATATCCTGCAGTGAGACCGTTCCACTCCGGGACGGATGGGGCACACGAGTTATGGTAATGGAAAGAATATAACTAGTATGGACCCAATCCGTAGTAGCCTCGGCGGCGGGGCGGTCGCGTCGATCGTCCTCCTTGTGGTGCTTCGAATCGCGGACGCCGTTCTCAGCGGGATGAACCTCTTCGTGTTCGCGACGTTCATGAGCCTGTGTGAATTCGGTGGCCAGCCGTACTGCGAGCTCGGGAGTCCGATGGCAGCGTTCTTGACGTATTTCTGGTTCGGAGTCCTGTTCGTGGTGGCGTGGCCCCTGATCTTCGGTGCCATCACGTGGGGACTTCCCGGCGAATCCGGCATCCTTCACGGACTGGTGTTCGGCGTGGTGCTGTGGTCGGGGTACGTCGTCGTCCTGCTGTTCGACGTTCGATTGATGGGTGAGACGGTCGCCGAAAACCTCCCGATGCTACTCGTCACCCTCGGGGCCTACGTCGTCTATGGCCTCGTCCTCGGTGGCGTCTACGACTACCTCGCCGAGCATCGAACCTTCCTCACACAGGAGGCGGTCGCGTAGGAAATGGGTTCGGGCGGATTCGAACCTGAGCCAGACGGTCGCTCTCACTTCGTTCGAGCGCTGCGACTGGCAGGGCTCGAATCCACAGGCCCCCTCTGCTCCGAGGAACCGCCGAGCGCGCCCGCTGGCGCACTCGGCTTCGGGAAGATGCAGTGGGTTCGGGCGGATTCGAACCGGAGGAAGACTCGTTACACTCGTCTTCCAGGGCTCGAATCTGCATGCCCCCACTGCGCCGAGGAACCGCCGAGCGCGGTCGCTACCGCGCTCGGCTTCGGGAAGATGCAGTGGGTTCGGGCGGATTCGAACCGAAATCACTTCGCTCGCTTTCACTCACTCGTGATAGGGTTCCAATCCGCAGACCCATTTCTCACGAGAGACCGCGCCGAGCGACCACAGTCGCTCGACGCTTTGAATGAGTGAGAAAATGGGTTCGGGCGGATTCGAACCACGGTCGTTACGCTCCCCTCCGGTCGCTCCACTCTCTGATTCGAATCCGCTCACCATTTTCGATGGGTGTCGAGCCGAGCGACCGCCGTCGCTCGGCTCTTATGGGGTCGAAAATGGGTTCGGGCGGAAACGGCTCGCACCCGGTACGTCCTCTTCTCCCGGAATTCGAACAATAGCAACCTCCTCACGGCCTTCCGTGAGACAAATGCGCACGGCAAACGACGACCTCGAACCGATAGAGCCGCGCACCGCGCAGGATCTGTACCTGAAACACAAAGAGACGGAGTATAGCCCCAAAACCATCCGGACACATCGGTACCGGACGAAATATTTCATCCAGTGGTGTGATGAGAACGATATTGACAATCTGAATGAGCTATCCGGTCGGGATTTGCAGAACTATCGGCTGTGGTTGGACGATGAGGCTGATTTGAGCAAGATTTCACTGAATCAGCAGCTCAGTACGATCCGAGTCTTTTTAAAATGGGCAGCGTCCATCGAGGCTGTCCCTGCAGACCTCTTTGAGAAGTTGATGGTTCCACGCGTCAAACCCGAGGAGGAACGCCGTGAGGAGACGCTCGACTCCGAGAATGCTCAGGCAATACTCGAGTATCTGGAGACGTATCACTACGCCTCTGTCAAACACGCAGTTATTGCTCTACTCTGGGAGACGGGGATCCGTCTTGGTGCGGCGAATTCGTTGGATCTGAAGGACTTTGATCCGGAAACTGAACGCATTGACCTGGTCCATCGGCCGGACCAGGGTACGCAATTGAAGAATGGCAAGCAGGGTGAGCGGCCAATTGCAATCACGTCGGAACTCGCCTCATTATTGGAAGGCTATGTGTCCAATAATCGAAACGAGCTAACCGACGAACACGGCCGCGAACCTCTCATTACCTCACGACAGGGCCGGATGCACCATACGTCGATACGGCGTTTGGTATACCAAGTGACTGCCCCGTGCTATCGGAATGAATCTTGTCCCGGATGTACTGAAAATGGCGATGAGAAGTGCCCTGAAGCAGTAAGCCCCCATGCCATTCGTCGAGGTAGTATCACGCACTTTCTCACTCAAGATGTCCCCGAGGATGTTGTGGGTGACCGGATGAATGTGAGTCGAGATGTGCTAGAAAAACACTATGATAAGCGGTCTGAGGAGGTTAAATTGGAGCAACGAAGGGCGTATTTGAACAATCTATAGACAATAGTCACTCTTGGGGAGAAATATACCGCCCAGATTTTCTCGATTGAGGGACAAAATTTGGCAAATGTTTCTCAAGGCAAGATAGCCTACATGAGCAACATTTTTCAACTAAGGGCGGAAACAATAGATTGTGATGAGCGCCACCACTAATGGAAATGACGAGGGTAAGTTGCAGCTGGGTCATCTAAGTGGCGCTGTTCTTAGGTACAAAGACTCAGATGGAGAGACAGTCACCGTCGAGTTTGAAGAATAGATATTTGATTCAGGTATTTCTCTCAATTGTCTCCACTCCCTAGCCGTATGGCCTCTACACCAAACAATCGACTGAACTTCCAAGTAGCAGATTGATCTTCGCCAACCAAGAGTTTGGCATCATCGAGTTCTATTGCTAGATTTAACGCTATGTAGTCTTCAACGGTCAGTAAACCACCTCTTGGACCAGAATCAATGGATTCTTCAATTAGATTCTGTAGATGGGAATTCCCCGATCCAAGTGCTGATTTGGCTTGATATTCAATTGTTTTTGTCCGGCGCAATTCCAGCAATTTGGTGTTGAAGTCAGATGGGCTTTTGTCTGGTTTGGCTTCTTTCGCAATGTATTCAATAGGGACATGAAGGTTCACATTTGGGAATTCATCAGACCCAATTGGGTCTTGGGATCCTTCGAATTCGAGAAGCTGCTTATACTGCCCATTTAGAAGGTTTGTGTCATTGTCAACGTGACTAACTAACTGAGGAACTGCGTCCATGGTCGGTACAATGCTCAAGTCAGTCCGCTGTGCATAACATACCTCGTCCTCAGTTGGTGAATAATAGGGAATTATGTGTTCTTGAGATACCCATTTATCCACTATTGACCCAGGGTCGAAAGGTGAGGCTTGACTCCCTTCCACGGGAGGAAGAATCGAATCCGTGTTGAGTATTTTCTCAATTTCTTCAACTATTGTTGACCTCGTATTGAGTTCTGACCCAATTAAAGGTAGGATCTCTTCTTCTGGCAAAGATCCCTCAAATGGTGCAGAATATGTTTTCAAGTCAGCTACATTTATTGCGCGAGTCTCTACCAAATTTGACAGTTCCTCAAGTGTGTGATCGCCCGTAATTAGTGTTCCACCAACCTCTTGAGCGTATGCGAGTATGTGAATATCGGCAATATCCCCAATGTTCAGTCCGCCATCAATTTGCTCAGGGAAATCTTGGATCGAAACTGAAAGATAACCAAGCCTCTCAAGAGAGTGCAACATGGCCAAATTCTCTATTCCTTGGCGATTCGTTCGATTGGTCCCTTTGCCTGGGTCTGCATGCTTGTTGAACTCGAAAATAACTGGCCAGGGTATTTTCACGTCTGTTCCCTCAAAGAATGGATGAGCCATTACAGTGTGGAGGATTGCTGAGGGCTCGTCTCCGACGTGATCGTGGTAAAGAGAATTAGTATCAAAAACCCAACTGTCTTCATCCAATCTATGGTATTGAGGTTCGGTAGGTTCCTCTAGCTCATGAGACTCCAAATCCAGTTGTGATTCAATCATTCCGTTAACGGCAGATGTGAATGTATCTAACTTTGAAACCTCCGCAGGCCGTTGCCAATCCACCGAATTGCCGCGTGGCGTGAGAACTAATGTTACTTGGTCGAAAAGGAAACTAAGCGAATCACCATCGCGGCGAATAGGAAAATCACTCTCAACACTACCTCGGGTAGCTTTCAACATGTCAAACTCTGGTTCCGCATTTTGTATGGCATTATAGATGGTTTCAACGTCCAAACCACTGACTTGGGCCCCATCGCTATCGTAGAATCGGACGGTTTGGGTCACTCCGGGTACAAGTTGAAGTGCATCTGATGTTAAACGAATGACATCATCTGTTACGTCCGTTGTCGTGGGCCCAACTAATGATCCCGTACCCGGTTGGGCATAATTCCAGCTGGACTTAAAGAATTCTTGGCTCAGCAAATCCTCTTTGAGTTCCTCTTCTTGTGATTCGGTGAGCCTCTCTCCATAGAGTGTAAAGAATACTTCCTCCGGTTCTTGCGGGTTCTCGGCGACTAATTGGATGTCTTCAATTGTTGGAAAATTACCAGTTACATAATCGGCAAAGTAGCCTTTTTCAAATGTAAAGTAAGGTGTTGACATGAGATCTGTGGGATCCCTGTGCCCATGGATTATCTCTAAGATCCCAGCACCAATCAGTATGGTTGGCTCAAGCTGGGAAAGCATTTCACTAAAGTCCTGGCGAGTATGTTGAAGCAGTTTCTGAAAGTCACTATTTGTCTTTGGATTAGCTTGGCCATCGGATAGAGTGCGAATTTCATCAAACCGTTCGGTGTTTGATTCTCGTAAATTACCTGCCGAAAAATATGAGCCCGACACGCGTGCTCCTTCTTCTTTCGATAGTATTTCCGGATCGAATTTCTGCACTTTGCCAAAAGTAACCTCTTCTTTCCCCCCATAGGTACCTTCGAGTTTGAGCAGGTCCCCTTCTTTTAATGAGAAATAGTCGAGTGAATCTTCTTGGAATATGATAGAATACGGTTCACAAAAAATCGGCATTTGCTCCGCATTAGCCAACTCACTAGCCCTTTGGATCCGTTCTTCATAATCTCGCTTGATCTTTCGAACGTACGATGCCGAGCAATCTAGAACGTCAGCAATTTCCTCCGCAGAATCTAGGCCGGATGCGATTGTATGTATAATTCTTCGTTGTAGATTAGTCAAACTAGATTCCGATTCATTTGGCATTAGATTTGATATACCACGACACTCCAATAAAGATACTGTGTTGATACATAGCCAGAAGCCCAGTGATGGAATGTTCTGGTTTCCCAACTTGGAGGTAATTGAATTCCGATCGAACCCATTCAAAATTCAGATTCGTCTGTTGAATCCTTCTACAGACATCACCGATGCCTTGACTTACTCATTTGCTGCCAATAACTCCGTGCTGAATACAAGGCGCATATACTGCATTATTTAGGGTTATCTGGACCCTGTTGAATCGCTTGACAGCGTCGGAATCAGCAATCAGAACTGGCGAGTTGAAGCAAGAAATCAGCGAGGATCCTATTTTTCATATCCGAACTGGATGTTTCTACACTCACAATGAATCCATCGGTGATCCCCGTCACGCGAATAGGACAGCCAGCTACCACAGCTATCACAGGTTAGAAGATCATCGATATCTTTCCACTGATTAAGAACTCCCCGGAGGTCTTCGGCACCCAGCTGGCCCCACTCTTCCCTATTGTAGTGGATCATCCTATTCAATTCATTCAGGGGTGCATCTCCCAGAATATCACTACGTGCGTCATCTATCTCTTTGGCCTTCTCCCACATCTCTGTACCATCATCGTGTTGACCCTTAGTTTTAGATGCCGTGTTACTTATTCTGGAGTTAATTTCACTAATATAGTCTCCAAGAGAGTATCGTGATTTGAACTCCATTTCCACCTTGAGCCGTAGCGCTAGTATCCGCCCTACTTTCTCCGCAGTTCGACGAAGGTGGGCTGCGGCGCCATGGGGGTCCCCATCATCCAGTTTTTCTTCGATAAGGCCCCAATTCCCCCAAGACATCACTGGCCCCGTCGATAACTCCCAGTCGGCGATCTCGATGGCGTTATTTTTGGGAATGATTCCCCGTTCTCGGAGCTGATCTGCCCACACTTCATCATGAGTCGCAAGGATAGCCTGTGTCCCGGCATCAAAATAATCTGCAAGTAGTCTTGCCACTCCTCTACGATGGTTCTTATCGATAGACATCACAATATCATCTAGAAGCACAATGTCTGGGGCTGATGTGTCAAGCTCTTCTCGAAGCGCGAGGAATAGACAGATTCCCATCGTATCCAGATGCCCTTCGCTATGGAATGCTAACGGGCTGTCCCGCCGGTCACCATGTTGTGCCTCTATATCCACGGAGTCCGTCCCATCATAATCGAGTGTTAAGTCGATTTCTTCCTCATCGGGATTTATCGTCGTATAGTACTGATTGAAATTATCCTCAATCGAGGAGTACAATTCATCCAAGGTTTCTTCTCTAGCTTCAGCGAAAAGAGATACAACTGTCTCTAATTCGGTTTCCAGTTCTCGGAGCTCTTCTAACTCCGGTTCCAGCGAATGTATTTCGGCGATCGAATCTCGGACTCGAACCAGATCCGCGTGGGCATCCGTATACTCGCCCCTTGGTTCGAGACCGCTGATGTATTCCATGATGGATTCAAGGGACGAATGTGGTCCGCGTATATCGAAAGTGACATCTTCAACGGAGAATTCACGTATCATAAGCTCATCCTCCTCGTCGCGTTGAACCAGTGGAGTCTCGATTTTGGACCTAATTGAAGAAACCTTGTCAGTGAACTCCGACAGTCCGTCTACATTGTTTTCAATCTCATCGTGGTCACCCACATCTAACCCGTCATACAATTCATCCACCAGCTCTACTGACTCTTCTTCTAGGGAGCGAATGTCAGATTTCAGCTCGACACGAAGGGTTTCAGTTTCCTCCCGTAGATTCTCAAGTTCGGAAAGCGTCTCCAATTGTTTCTGAACTCGCGTTTGTAGATAGTGTTCAGAGTGGTGTTCGCCGCAAAGCGGACAATTCTGCGTCCTGGAATCGACTAAGCGGTCTGCAGTTCTAAAGAGGTCAAGCCGGTCTAATTCGTCAAGATCATAACTGAGAATTTCTTCCCGTTTCGCAGATAGTTCTTGAAGACGTTCCTCGAGATTCTCAAATTCCTCTAAATTTGTGAGAACCGATTCGACTCGATCACCTGTAGCTGTTTGGTAAAACGAGTCCTGAACCTCGCCAGATACCTCGAGGTCGATGGTTTCCATCGCATCGTCAAGTTCGGATAACGAAGAAATGTTGTCGGCCTGTAGAATGTCCAATCTCTCGTTTAGCTCCTCGACTATCGGAGCTCGGTGGTCTTCATGAATCGGGAATCCAACATTCAAACCCAAGCTCGAACCGATATCGCTTGCGTTTCTACGGCATTCATCCGCCACCTCACCTCCTCTCTGTTCAACCGTCTCTTTAACCTGACTGAACCCTTCAGTCCGGTTTCTCACACCTCTTAGATTAAGTAAGTTCGATAGCTCTTCTCCCCGATTTCGAGGTGTAGCTTCGACAAATTGGAGTAGCTCACCACGAGTCAGAATAAGATGGTCATCATTCCACTGAGATACATCCACGTCGTCTGTGTCGATGTCACCATCCACTTCCACTAATTCTGAAGAATCACTCGCAAACCTTCGAACAGTTCCAGTATCCCCGTCTTCGGTCTCGAATCTTCCCTCAACATAGCACTCATCCGCAGTTGCGTCTTGGTGTGGGGCATGGTCACTGAGACTCAGTGATCCTGTTCCTTCACCACTAAGATGTGTGAGGCTTCCAGAAAGAAGAAACTCTACCGCAGCCAGAATCGAGCTCTTTCCTGTCCCATTGTCTCCAACTACAGCTACGTTATCCCCGTTAAATTGGAATGTCTGCTCTTCTGGAGGAAACGCACGAAAACCATGAACTTTTAGCTCAGTCAGACGCATCGATTCGATCCTCGATAATTGCTTCCGCAATTTCTTCTGCGGCGCCGCGGTGAGAAATCGTCGTTCTTTCTAAGCTACCCTCAATCGCCTCGGTTACATCATCGGATACCTCTTCGGAATCTTCGAGCTTCTCCTCGAACGTTCCTAATATTTCTACTTCAAATTCTGACCTAGCTCGGTATGACATCGTTTTAGAGTCTACAGGGTGACATATTAAAGTTATTCATGAATAACTGTCTTGAATAGACATTTGCCCACTGTTTTCGAGCGAAACGGCTCTGGTGATTTGCTGACTACAAAGTCTATATTCAACACAGCTGAAAAATCTAATCAGGAATATGGCAATATCTATGTGGATTACTGGTATTCTTCATCTACCTCCCGTCCCCCGTCCGTCATTGCATACTGATTCAAATGCGACTCCAAAGCTTCCCTCCGCCGCCGAGACTTCCGCGCCTCACTCCGCTGGTCGTAGTGCTTGTCCAACACTGGCACGGAAACGTCCACTCGATCGCTCAAAATTTCCTTTGGGAGTCCCGAGTCCAACTGGGACATAATAGACCACTTCCGGAGGGGATGAGTGCTAAATGACGACGGACACTCGGCTGCCTTGCCGCTCTTCGTCGCCTCACAACTCGATACCTCCTGACCATGGGGACAGTTTGGATCGTATTCACAGGTCCGTGTGAGCTTGTAGAAATCCCTGCGGATCGTAGCGGTCGCCACACGCCCTCTCTTCGAAGTGAACAGCGGCTCTCGCCCGAACCGATCCGTCACACCGAACCGATTGTGCTCGATGTAGTCCCCGATGAGTTCCGTAAGCTCGGGGGAGACGTTGATGATCCGCTCACCATCGGCCCCGTTCTTGAGCGGCGTCCCATACTCCCCGGGCTCCTCGGGGCGGTGCTCAAGAAGGATCACCTGCTTTTCATCGTCGAGATCCTCGAGATCGATCCCCCGAACCGCCCCGAGGCGTATCCCGACCTCGGCGACCAGCTCGAACTCCGTATGCTGCCGGGAGGCATACTCGAACCGGCGATAGTAGTCTCGAATCGCTTTCACCGATTCGTCCTCGGGGACGTCCTCCTTCACCTCCTCGTTGGGGGGCACATTCGGGAGGGGTACACGATCGGCCAGCCCATCCTCCACAGCCTCGATTGTCTCACAGAACCGGAGGAATCGCTGGAGAACCCCGAGGGTCCCGTTGAGGCTGACCGTGTTGATTTCTGTTTCTGACTTCCGCCAGGTTTTGAACGCCATCAGCTCCCGGCCGGCAAGGTTGTTCAAATTGGCGATCCCCCGTTCTTCGGTCCAGTCAAGGAAGATGCCGAGAGAGTAGCGGTGGGTTCGACGGGTAGCCTCCCGTAACTCGTCGTGGCGATGCTCGAGGTACCAGTCGACGGCATCCTCGGGGGTGATTGGTTCCAAGTCCTCTCCACTCATTTCCCCACCAACCTCCTGGTGAGTGAGTGATGGGATGGGCCCAACTCCCCCGTGATTGCCGGGGCAAGTGATCCTTGGTCCGCACCGATGTGATTCATCGTAGCAAACTCTGGGTGCTTGAATGACTTATAGAATGGTGAAAACAAGGGCATACGTTCAAGAAAACCCTAAAAAATTGCGATTATAGGCAAAAGAAGCAAATAGTGACACAGATGGGAAAATTCGGCACCTTACTCGGTTTAACATCTTGCTTCACTCGCCTTTAGGAATTTCACATTCATTCAGTACACCAATTCAAGCTATCAATTACAGATAACGACACCCTATCTAAGTTGCCAATATCAACCCGCTATAACTGGATTTCATCAATTACAATTTAGGTGATATATCCCATTCTGAGCGCCATTATCACAACGCTTGATGGGGATTATGGCTACGAGAAATTGCCATTTTCGCCTTCACGTCTTGCGATTAGTGGCCCGTATCTACCCCTCACAATTGCCGATATCCCGATTTACCTCGGACCGCTTCACATAATCTCACACTCCAGTGGAACCAGCTGGATCCTGCATGTAGTGGGAATCTCCCTCGTTAGTTGGAGTAAACGTTGCGTCAGCAGAATAGGGGGTCCCACGTGTAACGCCCATGCATCGGTATCGGGGTGGCCACGGGGAAACACCGGGGCGATTGAGCCCCTCGGAATTGAGATCTCGTTAGGTTGCAGATCCACCATTAGAGGTGTTTGATTATCCTCTTCGGTATCTTCACTCCCGGGGATCCCGGTGGGGAGTCGGGGGGACAGAGCGGGGGCGCCCGGGATGTCCACCGGACGCGATAATCGGGGACAGGAGGAATTTCTTGCGGTAAGGTATGTCCCCGCCATTGCGGAACCCCTGTCGAAGGATCCATCCGGGGGGGGGATTTGGGGAAATCTAATCACAGCTGGGCGGGGGAGTATTGGCGGAATTAGGAAAGCTGATTCGCCCCGGGAATTAACGCCTGATTTTCAGCCCCGTCCTGGATCCAGTATTCCCCGGGAAAGTAGCGGGGCAGCAATAGAGTTCGACACGGGGAACTCACGGGGAAATTGACACTGAAAATTCATAACTATCGCCGTGGTCCATTATCGGCCCCGTAGGAGGTGGGAATTCCGCGTGTTTCACCGGGGACTGCTGGGGGAAGGGAGAGATGAATATCATTTGCCCGTGCCACGAGTCAATTTTCGCCCCTGATGCGATCCATTCCCCGTGCGAATTACGGGGAGATCACGGGGAATTATAGGGAGAATCAGCATCCGAATTTCAAAGGGACGATTCGAACCTAAGGGTGGTCTCAACACTGGGGGAGGCAATCGCCCCGTAACCTTCGGGGATAGTCGGGGAGATTCTGGGGGAAACTCCCATTCCCCTGTTGATATTCACTATCGCCAATGCTCTCGGGCAGAAGATTTCCTAGGAGTATGGGTCCATTCAGGGGCTGTATCCGGGGCCTCCGGGGATAGTATCCCTAATCCATCGTCGCTTCTGGCGGATGCTATACAGTTCATATGCTGGCTTGGGTAATGTCCCGGGAATCTGGGGGATTGTAACGGCTGAATGGTCAGATCTGCCATAACACGTTGAGTCCAACGCTCGGCTGCTGACACAAATTGTCCTCCTATAGTGCTCTTCAGTACACATCGGGGAGGTGCAGTGGTCGAATGATCAACCGACCCACTGCAGATCCGAGCTGTCGTACGAGTACTGCTTTATCCCATTATCGTCGCAATAGCCGGCCAATTTGGAGGGAAAGATATTTTCGTCATCTAACTGCCCTTCATATACCACTGTGACTGAGTTTCCATCTGATCCGCCAATCTCGATTACCACGGCGGTATCGGGGTCTTTGTGGCTTTCTTTGACCACCCGATCACCGGGGGCAAACGGATTCGTTGCGAAGTCCAAATTGGTATGTTTGTAGGAATATAGCTTGATATCCTGGTCGTAGCAATACGATGAAAGAAGAGCCGGGTTGATATCCCGCCAATCGCCTGCTCCTCCATCAAGAGAACTCGGGAAGGCGACATTGACTGCTTCTCCCTCCATTGTCTGGCCATACACACCAACCTCTTTCTCGGGTGGAAGGACCTCGACCACCACCGCAACTGATGCGTCTTCATCTGCAGATTTCACCACGCGATCCCCCGGTGAGAACGGATTCTGAGGTTTCTGATTCATGTGCGCGGTGTTCGGACCCAGATCCATCAGCTCGTTCATCGGCCTAGCAGCCAAGTGGTCCAATTTCTCGGGCTCGTTCCCCGAGAACTCTTCCTGGGTTTCGGCCTTCGACTTCAAGGTTTCAACCCGCTCCCAACCTAAGAGAATGAGTCCGTCTTCTTTGTCTCGATGCCAGACCATGACGATAATCTCGTCATCAGGATCCTGCTCGAGCAATTTTTCGGGGCGGAACGCGGAGACGTCTCTCGATGTTTTAACGTCGATTTCGTACCCAAATACCTCGAAATCGAATGCAGAGAAACTTTCAGGGTTGCACTTTCGGAGTGCTTCCTCGTTCTTCCAGGTCCAGAACTGCACGGGGAGGAACTCTCTGCAGAATTGTTCGAACGCGAGTTCCCCGAGATTTCCCCGGCGTTTCGTCGGGACGTCATCTGCCTCCTGTTTTACTGCCTGATGATGTGCGCGTTTCCTATCGATCTCATCGGGAGTATAGAGATACACATTTGCGACGATTCATGGTATCGTGATGAAATTATCGAATATTCTGGGGGAAGTCTCTGACAATCAATGGCCGCCGATTATGCGTTACGAATTGCTCAGTTCGACCGATATGTTCGATTCCTCGGGCTCCGGGGCACACTAGTAGTTAACATTTGGCAGGATGAATTAATTCAATATGCCTGATTTCGACCCTCTTATCCCCGAGGATGTTCGGTCACACTGGACTTATGAGGATCGTGAGTTCACTCCCTGGCTAGCGGATGAAATCGAGTCAGAGGGGTCGAGCAATCTAGAGGATGCACTGGGTATCGACCTGGAAATCATCGAGCGTGAAAAGAGCGTGGGCAAATACAAAGTTGACATTTTTGCACGAGTCGTGGATGATGGCCGAAACGTCGTTATCGAAAATCAACTCGGGAGTTCGGACCACGATCATTTGGGAAAGGCAATTGCCTATGCGGCTGGTTTGGACGCTGACATCATCGTCTGGGTTGCGCCAGAGTTCAACGATGAACATCGCGATGCGATTCAGTGGTTGAACACGAATAGTAGAGAAGGGGTGGACCTATTCGCGATAAAGCTGGAAGTATGGAGAATTGGGGAATCCGCCCCTGCAGTCCGTCTCAACCCGGTTGAAAAACCGAGCGAGTGGAAAGATAAGGCGAAACGGTCCCGGGGCGAATTGTCGGAGAGAGACGAGCGTCGTGAAGAGTTTTGGACCGCCTTCCGTGACGAAATCGAAGAGGTATCAACTCCACTTAGCCCACGAAAACCGCAGCCACGACATTATTATTCGAATCCCATAGGGGTCGGAGGATTCCATATAGCCTTCTACATCGATGAAGATGCTGGAGAGTTAGGCGTCGAATTGATAATTTCGGATGATGCCGGAGCCTATCGTGAACTCAAAGATCAGGCCGGGAAGATTGAGGATACGTTAGGAGATATGGGTGAGGTATATTGGGGAGAACTTCGGGAAACCAGAGCGGGGAACATGCGTAGTGAACTCGGTGTGAAACGAGAGGCGGATATCGAGGAGCGGGATGCTTGGGAGGAATACTTCGAGTGGATGCTAGAAGTTGGGAGCCAGTTCCACGACTTCTTCCCGCAGCGATTGCGTGAATTGTCCTCCTGACATATGACCAGGCGGTCTGGTTTGGCTATCTGAATACCCTGGTTAGCGATACTCATTCGAATCAAAGTCGTCACAGAGGCTCGGTATCCTCAATTGCCTGTTCTAACCGGTCGAGGAACGCAGGATCGTAGGACTCTTCGACGTGATTTACGTTCCAAAGACCTGAGTTCCGGATCTCCTCACTGGGGCTGTTCTTTCCAAGCCAGTCCTCTAACCGGGAGTCTATCGACGGTTTTTCATAGTTGCTGACGAGGGCAATGGCATTTCGTTCCAGATATGCCCGGTCACTATTTGGGCCCGGCTCATCGTCCACAGCTACCCACAAGAACGGAAGTTCCCGAATGTATCCACTCACCCGTCTTTCGAGTTCGAGTTCGCTGAGACGCCGCTCTCGGCCCGCACTACTCCCGTGCCCCCACTCGGGATACTTTTTCTGGAGACCATGGCGCTCGATCAATGCTTCTCCGACTCGCTCGCGGAACACTGAGCCACGATGGTTGCCTCCTCCCTCGTAGGTTCCGCTGAGGGCACCCCGGTGCGTTCGAAGTCGGTTCCACAATGTCGTACTGCTCCCTTCGGAGACGGCATGGGTCCCAACCCGGGTAAGTCGTAGTTGGTCGCCGTGGGCTCGGTGTTCGTCGTCGGCGAAAAAAAAGTAGACTCCTCGGTCTGGCCAGTCCATATAGCCATCGCAGTCCTTGAGCTGTTGTTTTCCATCTACCCGATTTTCCAATTGGCTGAGTATCTGATAGAATCTGTCGAGGTCCTCCTTGCGGTTCATTATGACGTCGACTGATTTTGGAGACACGCATAAAGAACTTCTTGGTTGCCTGAGGACTCTACCTATGGAGATCCTCGTCGTCTCGGCATGTTCAGGAGATAAGCTCTATGACGACCCACCGATTAGGTGTGATGGGACTGATTCGGACATGAGAGGGGAATTGATGCGAAAATATCCCGATTACGTGGCCCCGGCAGCAGAGATGTATGTCGGAGATGAGCATCAAATAGTCCGAGAAGCGGCGGATAATTTGCGGGAGCATGGCGAAGTCTCGTGGCGAATACTATCTGCTGGCTATGGGCTCATTTCCGAGAACGAAGAGATCGTTGCCTACGACTGTTCCCTGAGTGATATCGCACCGGTCCGTGACAGAGTTGAACGTTTGGGCTATAATCCGGGCTCTTTGACTATAGATGAAACTAGGCGCGTCATCGGAAGGGAAACAGGGGCTGTGCCCGACTTAATGAAGGCTCTAAATGATGGATTCGATCTTGTATTTCTCACTCTGAGCGAACCGTACTTGGTAGCAATCTCGGAGGCACTGTCTGATGTTCCAAAGGATGTGACCGTTATTTCCTTTGCTTCGAAGGGTTCTCGGAGTTATACTGGTGATGCCTATTGGGTTCCCGCAACAGAGAGCATTCGATCTGAGCTCGGTTCTTCCTGGTTTACAGTTCGAGGAGAGTTGTTACGGAATCTTGCAGGAGTGGCGGATACATCTACGTTAGAAAGGATTGCCTCGGATCCCGCATCCGTAGAAGATTCTCTTGATGTACCCTTGAAGCGATAGCGATTGAATGGATTGCAGAGAAACTCATTGATTCCGATTGTATCAATAACGACCCAACCACGATAAGTAGAAATTCTAAGAATAAGAAATGAATTACTGATGTTCTTCGGTGAGCAGTTTGGTTATTTTCATAACATCCTGCGGCGGGAGATAGTAGCCTAGAAGGTGGTGTTCGTCTCCAGACTGTGTGAGTGCGATCATGTCACCTGCACCCTGTAGGTCTTCGGCCCCTGGTTGATCGAGTATGACCCGTGAGTCCGTGTTCGACGGAAGTCGGAAGCTGATGCGACACGGGAAATTGGTTTTGATGTTCCCCGAGACGATGTCCGCAGATGGACGTTGGGTTGCCAGGAGTACGATTACACCCATTGCCCGACCAATCTGTGCAATCCGGGCGACCGCGTCTTCAAACTCGTCTTGTCTTTCATCAAGTGACATTACGAGATCAGCGTATTCATCGATGATGATCACTTCATAAGGCAGTGGGTCTCCCTCGAGGACGTCTGTATGTTCGTTGAGCTCTTGGATTGATGACGCGCCTGACTTTCGGAGGTGCTGTTTCCGTTCAGGGAGAACCTCATTGACAACCTGCCAGAGATACTGTGTGCAGGCTTCTGGGGAATCGAGATACCTTCCTTTCTGAACATGCGGCAGAGACTCGAACCGGCCGAAGTCA
>Ga0102944_1001403_pt1 | contig 16008 bp, 14 predicted proteins | sample SalPonD_shore_MG_FD_78172 | JGI IMG/M metagenome (GOLD analysis project Ga0102944, IMG submission 78172) | Salt pond soil microbial communities from South San Francisco under conditions of wetland restoration - Salt Pond MetaG... | ecosystem: Environmental > Aquatic > Marine > Intertidal zone >...
AAAAATATAAAAAACTTTAATTTATTCTTACATATATTAAATAAATAATTAAATACGTATTATTCTATTAATTATAATAATCGAAATTGAAAAAGTGATAATATGTCAAGTTTCAAATTAAAGGTCCTACTAACTGGAGCTGCCGCGGTTGGAAAAACCAGTCTAGTCCAGAGATTTATCAAAAACAGATTCCAGCAGAATTATAAACTCACAGTTGGTGTTGACATCTTAACTAAGGATGTAGAATTTAAGCCGGGTGAAATCGCTACATTATCCATTTGGGATATTGGCGGGCAATCTTAGAAAATTTATTCTAAGACCCAAGACAACGTTTCGAATTCATCCGGAGCACCTTCTATAAAGGAGCGGCAGGAGCTCTCTTAGTATTCGACCTAACCCGAGAACAAACGTATACAGAAACAAGGAAATGGTTAACCGAAATCAGACAATTTGCTGGAGAGAATATTCCATTTATACTAATTGGTAATAAAGCAGATTTGTTAGAAGACGTCGGCAGAGTAATTGACCAAGATGAAGCGAGAAATTTTGCGGAAAATGAAGGAAGTATTTATATTGAAACCTCCGCAAAGACAGGGGACAATGTTGAGGATGCATTTACAGAATTAACTCGCCGTATAATTGAATCCAGAACTCAAGGGCAATAAAACCTCTTTCTTTCCTATAAAATCTTAGTTATATATTAGATTTGAATAAATCTATTTTTAATTTTATCTAGTTATTATAGTCCAAAATCCATCTAAAAAAGAAGTGATTATGTTTAACAGACTATAACCCATATTATATAAATATTTTTAAACCCAGATTTTCATTCTATTATTAAAATGAAAGAAAATAAATTCTAAGAAGGTTGAGCGAATGGATAAACAAAGAATTCTAAAAGAAGCTCAACAATTGGCATCAAAATATTCTTTTTGGATGGTTTCTGGCGATATTTCACATTTATATGGATATATTTATGAAACCCCCAATAAAAAATTTGAATTAGAGATAAAGTTTCCCGAACAATTCCCTCAAAAACCTCCCCAAATAATACCTGATGATGACATTAAAAATTATTTAGGAGAACCTAAGCTTAAAGGAATTTTACAATGGAGACCTGAGAATAATGTTTTGAATATTGTTGATGAGTTATATGAAATGCTTCAAAATGAACTAGAACCTTTAGATTCTCAAGAAAAAGATATGATACAACCTTCCGAAGCCAAGGATCTCTCAACAAGTAAACCTGAAGAAAACAATATTTCTACCAAACCTGGTAAAGATGAAATCGAAGAATATATCACACCAGATTTAAACCAATATCCTCCGGATGATTTTTTAGAACCAGAAGTCATTACTCCTTCGGGAGATGAATTATTTTATGATAAGTCACCTATCTCAACCTCACCATCCCACGAACCAACACAAGATCAAGATGAATATACCATTCCAGAAAATGCAGTCACTTCACCTGAAGAGCTATTTATTTCTCCTGATTCTACAAGTGTAGCAAATAAAACAGAATTAGCCCTTCTCCAACAAGAATATGCATATGACCAAAAAGCGGGAAACCCTGCTAATTTAGTTGTATATCTTACAATTACTTTAACCAGGACCTTTATGATTAATATTGATGTTTCGAACTATCCTGAGAAACCAACAATTTCTTTTCCAGATGAAGTTAGCAGGTTAATTGGAAATCCCTATGAATCGTTGGAATCTTTAAGAAATTGGAATAGTAAAAATCCTCCTCACATAATTGATATTTTTCATGAACTAGAGAAGAAATTATTTACTCTTAAAGATATTGAAGCGCAATTACGTAAAATCTCACAAGAATTTCAAATAGACTCCGATTCGAGAAGCTTAACCATGATAAAAGTACATCTTCTCACCTATGGATTTGATGAATATGTCATTGATGTAGATTTAGAACCTTATCCCAATCCCCCCAAGATTAACATTTCTTCGGAATTGAAGGATATGATTGATATAACTATTGAAGAATTTAATTGTATACAGACCTGGATGAATAATCAATCAGAACCTATCGAAGTGATAAGAGAATTATCGTGGTTAGTTGACAAATATTCCAGAATCAATTTTGAATTAGAATTACTGAAAATTAATTATCAAAACATTTCCTATGATTCCACAGCGGATACTCTTAGGCTTGATATGAAAGGAAAAATGAAAACAGAGGATATAACATTTGAATTCAAAATTCAATTACCAAGAGATTATCCCATGAGTATACCAAAAATCACAGTGATTAATGAATTTGAGTTAGAAACCCATGAAAAAATTAGAGAAGATTTACATCACTCATTTGAAGACTTTTTTGATGAATGGACTCCTTATAATTATCTTGTTGATTTGTTTAACTTAATTTCGAAAAAAATATTCGAAGTTTCTGTTATTGCATGTGTAATTTGTCACGATATTGAATGTCCAACTTGTTCTTTAAAGATTGCTGGCGAGGAGGAAACTTGTCATGTTGCTTGTCCATATTGCGATAGAGTTTACCATAAACATTGTTGGGATCAAACTATAAAATCATTTGGCAAATGCGGTTTTTGTTTAAAAGTTCCTCCCCCCAATATGATGCCCTAACCTCTATAAAAATTAATTTTGATCAATCCGTCTAAAGGGTTCAAAATCACCACATAGATCTTCATGAATGATCTTTATTCCATCCATTAATTTTTCTCTTTCAACAACCAAAGAAAGATTTAATTCATCTTTACTTTGAGAAATTGCTTTAACATTTACATCCTTTTTCCATAAAGCGTTAAAAATTTCCGCTTTTGTTTTATTCTCTAAAATCTTTAATCCAATGATATTAATAATTGATACTTTTTCCCAAGTAATGTCATAAAATTCTGAAAAAAAGTTTTCCTCCTTTAAGGCATTGATGGCTTTTTCTCCATCTTTTCCTGTGACCACGAATGAAGTACTGATTTCTGATGAACTCTGAGCTACAAAAGAAACACTTATCTTATTTTTTCCCATTATTTCAAAAATCTTTGCTAAAATACCGGGAACGTCGACCATGCTTCCCGACGTGATAGTTATTATTGTAGCATCTTCTAAGGTTGAGATTCCTTTTATCTGTTGTTTATTTGTAATATCAGATATCGTAGTAAAATTCTCTTTCTCGAGTGGATTGGCAAAATTGCGTATCTCAAGTGGGATATTACGTTTTTCTATCGCTTCTAAGCATTTAGGATGCAAAACTTTAACTCCAAAATTCGCTATTTGTTTTGCTTCCTTATAATCAATTTGTTTAATTAATAATGACTCTGGTATGTATTTTGGATTAATAGCCAAAAGACCATCAACATCTTTCCATAAAACCACTCTTATATTTTTATCCGATCCCGTGTCGTAAATTGATCTAGCAATAATCGTTGCGCTATAGTCTGACCCTCCTCGTCCTAAAGTTGTGATATATCCAATTTTATTTCTACCAATGAAGCCAGTGATACAAAAGATTGTGTCTTTTTTGGGATTTTCTAAAAGGGGAATAATATGTTTTTTTACGCGATTATTTGTTAAATCATAATGAGGATATGCGTTATTAAATCTATCATCTGTAATAATGATATCTTTGGCGGATATGAATACAGATTCAAACCCTTTACTTAATAGAAATTGAGTGAGAATATATGTGGAGATTCTTTCCCCAAAACTAGCAACATAATCTCTGTAGTAAGGTTCAAGTCCGAATTCTTCGATATCTGATAAACTATCTTCTAATTCACTTAATCTTGCATCAAGCCACTCTTTACTATTATTATAATGGTCTGTATTTTGCTTAAAAATATCTTCAATAACATCCAAATGTTTTTTTTCAATGAGTGTTATATTCCGATCAACATATTTGTCATCTTTTACATTTTCAGCAGTTTTTATTAACATATCTGTAATTCCGTTGAATGCAGAAGCTATATATATTTTTTTCTCATCCTGGTATATTTTTGATATTTCCGCGATTTTTTCAAACGCTTCAGCATTTTGTAAACAACTTCCACCGAACTTCATTACTACTATGGGCATATTTCCGATCTTTAAAATATTCGATATCTTAAAATTTTAATTCTTCTTTCAGAAACAGTAACTCTAATAATTTAAGAAAAGAATCTTTAAATAATATAAAAAAAATAATTCCATAAAAATTAATTTTTAATTTAATCGATATAAATATATTTTCAAAAACTAAAAATATGCTTTTTTATAACAATTTAATATTTCAAGTTTCAGGCATTAGCGCCTTAATAGCGATATGTATCGGATTTATAACAGGATCTATAGTTTTGTATAGAGCTATTAAGACAAAAGAAAGAATTGTTTTTTCATTTTTTTTAGCAGTGATATTCACTTTGTCTCCATGGTTTCCTAGCGGGTTTGGGTATTTAATTTGGTTATTTACTCAAGGTGGATTTTTAGATCAATCTTTTTATATTCTAATTGGCACAATAGCAATTCCGGTAGCGATAATTGCGTGGTTGGATGTATATATGGCTACTATAAGACCGCAAAATAGAAAATTAGTACTCATAATTTTCAGCGGGCTATCAATTATTTTTGAATTTTATTTATTCTATTTTCTCTATTTTTCACCAAACGCGCCATTTTACGAGATATTAGGAATTATTACAGCGGGAGTGAATCCTTTAGACATTGATTATAAAGGTTTTGTATTGGTTTATTTAGCTATAGTGGTTTTTTCTGCATGTGCAACTGGAATACATTTCTCCTATACTTCATTAAAAATTGAAGAAAAAGCAATGAAATGGAAGGGGAGATTCTTGTTTTTGGCATTCTGCTTTTTTGGTATTGCAGCAATATCTGATGCAATGATTGATTTAGGACCGATCTTTATAATTATAATTAGATTAGTCTTAATTTTAGCAAATCTTTTCTTTTACATGGGGTTCTTATTACCCAAATGGGTAAGAAAACTCTTAAATCTGCCTTTACCCTAAAACTCAATTACCATTCTAAATTTCTTTTTTGAAAAAAGTTTTCTTTTTCTTAAAAAAAACTCAGATCTAAAGATTTAATTTCGTTTACTGATTTTATAACTCAAATTAAATCCTATTATTTATTTAATTCTCAAAATTTTAGTGGTTTTTATGAAATTTGCTTTAGTAGATGGTGCTCTTGGCCATACAGGCTCTTTCTTAGTGAGGGAATTAGTAAGAAGAGGATGGAAAGTTGTTGCTACTGATTTACAAAAAACGACTCGAAATAGAGTAATGACAAAGGAAACTTTATTTGATATAAATAAGGAATTCTTAGATTGTAGAAATTGGGAAAATGTAACATATATTTCCTCTGATCTCACTAAAAAGGAAACTCTAAAAAATTTATTTTCAAAGGATTTATTTGAGGGGAGTAAAAAGAATTATGACGTTATTTTTCATCCCGCCTCTTTATATGATTATGGAGCTCCATATGACTTCCTGCATGAAGTTAATTATAACGGACTTAACAATTTATTAGAGGTTATGCTTAATTATAGTCGGAAAATAAACTCCAATCCTCCCAAATTTATCCATTGGTCCACATGCGGAGTATATGGAGAACCAACTTATCAAAAAGATAAAAAGAATTATATTTACCCAGCTGATGAAACTGCGCCTTATGATCCTCCTAATAATTATTCTCAAACAAAGGTGGAACAAGAAAAATTAATATTTAAAATTGCTGAAAATTATAAAGATTTTGAATATATAATATTAAGATCCGCTCCAATTTATGGTCCTTATCAAACATATGGTATGTTCCATATATTTTTTACAATATATATTATGGGATATTTCATATTAGCGAAAATTTATCCAAAAAGAAAGAAATTAATGATGCCTATGATCCATGTAAAAGACTTAGTAAGAGCAGCAATATTTTTATCTCAAAAAGAAGAAGCTGTTTGCGAAATATTTAATGTTATTAACGATTCTCCCCTCCAGGAACACTTTTTAGAATTTCTATATAATGAATTAGGCACTACTTTCTCAGTAATTCCAATGCCCTGGTTTTTATTTAAACTCTTGAGTAAATTTATCTATTTCTTGGCTAAGAGGAAAGAAAAGAAGGCAAATCAATTGGGAATCCGACCAAAATTCGATCTTCCTATGGTAGAATATTTAACACATCAATTTTATTTTTCTAATAAAAAATTAAAAGATTTAGGATTCAATTTTCAATATAATGATTTTAGAAAAGGTATATTCGAGACTATAATGTGGTATAAGAAGCATGGATGGATTCCGTATTTACGAGAAAAATTACCAGATTATGTTAATACCGAACCTAAACCACCTCAATCACCAAAAATAAGATATAAGACCCCGATGGAGGGAGGTGGGATTTTTTAATGGGTTTTGCTTCTAGTCTCATAATTCTTTCCGTATTAGGATTGTTTTCACATTATTTTTATCGAAGATTTGGTATAGCAAAAGGAAAATTAGCATGGATTTTCTATTTTACTCTATTTGTAAATTTAGGCTTTTTAATCTTAGACATTTTAATCTATATGGGGATTTTTAATTTTCTATTCCCGATATTTAATAATCTTCCTTGGGTCTTTATTGAAAATGGACGGGATTTTATGTGGAATTCATTTCAATTGATTGGAATAAACTGGTCGATCTCTTATAATAGTGCTACTTTAAACCCTATAGCAATATTATTATTCATTTCTTATCCTATATGGTTTATGTTTTTTAAAGATTTTTCAAGAAAGATTTTCGGAGGAAATGAAAAACGGCCTTATACGAAGGGAATCAGTTTTTTATTTACCCTTCCTAAAAAGACAAAGAATGAGACAGATTTTACTAAAAAACCAGAATTAGGCGATTAATAAAAAAAAATAATACCTTAAAACTTATGATTGATCTTCATTTACATTCTAATGCTTCCGATGGATTGGATACACCTCAACAATTAGTTCAGAAAGCGAATAATTTAAATTTAAAAGCTATTGCTTTAACAGATCATGATACAATTGATGGAATAGAGGAATTTCTTTTGGCAGGAGAGGAAAAAAGATTAATCACTCTTTCCGGAATAGAATTTTCAATAAAACATGAGCCTGAACGAGAAATACGAGACGTACATATTGTGGGATTAAATATCGATCCCTCCTCATCTTACTTAATAAACATATTAAAAAAGCAAAGAAAGGGAAGGATTCAACAAAAAAAAGAGATTTGTAAAAGATTAGCTCAAGAATTAGGATATAATATCACATTTGAAGAAGTGAAGAACATAGCCCAATCTGATACGATTGGACGTCCCCACATAGTTGAGGTGCTTATTCGCAATAATTCAGAAAGACTTCAAGCATTTACAAAAGACCAAATTTTTAAAATAATCAGTCTTGGAGGAGAGGCGTATGTAGATAGAGAATTCGAAGTTTCTCTAGAAAAATCAATTGAAGTTATAAAAAGAGCACAAGGTATACCCATTTTAGCACATCCCGGTATATATGAGGTCTCTGACAGGAAAAGCTTCGTAGAGCTTTGTATAAATGCTGGTATTGAAGGAATAGAGATCCAATATCCATATAATAAGAATAGACCTTATGTAGGAACTGAGAAAGCAGAGTGGGCACAGCAGTATTTACCAAAATATTACCATAATCTTGTTAATCAGTTTAATCTGATTAAATCTGGGGGTTCTGATTATCATGGGGGTAAAAAGGGTTTAAAAATTGGTGAAGTGGAAGTTCCCGATAGCTATCTAGATGAGATATTAGAAAAATTTTGATTAAAAAATTGAAGAACATTTAGGATTTTAATCCTTAAGGAACGCTTCTAATTCTTTAATTTCTCTACTAATATTTTGTTCCAACGCATCTAATCTGCTCTTTTTCTCATGTAATTCTTCAGCGGTTATTTCTCCCGAAAGTTCTTGCATTTCGAAATCTAAACCCATTTTTGAAACTCTTGCTTTTTTAATTTTTAAATCCATCAGCTCTTTTTTAAGTTGTTTCTTTTGTTCTTCAGAGGCTTTTGTAGATAAAGAACTTGCTATTGTTGGTTTAATTTCTTCTTCTGGTGGTTTTTTAATTTCTGAAGGTGCTTCAGTATACTTAGCTTTATCTGGTGTAATTTCTTTTTTAATGGGTTCCGAAACGAACTCTTCTTTTTCAATTTCTTTTTTTGGAACTTTTTCTACATCAAGTGATTTTTGCAATTTTTCATTAGGTTGCATTTGTCTACTTGAGCTTTCAGGATTTGCAACATGTCCATATGCAGAGGTCTTTAATTTCTTTTTTGCGTCTTTTGGAACTGTTCCAATCTTCTTAGGTCTTTGTTTAATCATAAAATCTTCAGGATTTAATTCTAATCCCAAATCACCCTCATCCACAGTAGGTTGTGCGGCTGGAGCCTCTTGTACATTTGCTTCCTCTTGTAGAATTTCTGGCTCTGAAGCCTCTATATCTTTTTGTTGGGGTTCAATTGGTACCTCCATTTCTTCTGGTTTCTTAATGGTTTTCTCATCATAATGTACTTCAGTTCTTTCTTCTTCCTCTAGCGTCTCCTTTTCAAGTATCTCTTCTTCAATTGCTTCTTCAATTACTTCTTCTTCTATTTTCTCTTCTTCTACTGGTAATTCCTCCTCAATTACCTTTTTCTCTTCCCCAGCCAATCCCGAAAGTTGTGCTTTTATTTTTTCTCCTTTTTTATAAAATTCCTGACTTAGCGAATCGTCGCCTAAATCAATACATAAATCGCTTATTTCTTCAAACAAATCTGCTGCTTTAGCAAAATCAGCATTTTCCAAAGCTTCTTGTGCTTCCTTCATTTTTTCATCTCGTTCTAATAAAGGCTTCAATAAAGGGGATATTTCAGTATTCATTTCTAAAATATCTGCTATGATTTTTATCATCTTATCTCTGTTGTCAGGATCAATTGCAATCATTGAATATGCTTTTAATCCCAATATATCTTCGATTTTATTGGGTTTTAATGCTTTTTCCAAATCCTGTTTATTCGCTATCACTGCTGAATGAGCGTTAGGTGCTTGTTCTTTTATAAGTTCTAAGAAGAATTTACTTTTTTCAACATTCTCTAAAGTAGAATCTGTAATTAATAATGCAGCATCACTTCCTTTAATGAAATTGGACCATAAATAACTGAATTGTTCTTGTCCAGCAAAATCCCATAAGTGAAAATGCAATTTTCCGATCCTAATAGTCGCGATATCTCCGGTTATCGTAGGAATATGCTGCATTGGAATTTCTTCCGCTTTAATTAGTCTTGTTATCGTAGTTTTACCCACTCCAGAAAAACCAATTAAAGAGATTTTAGGACGAAGATTTCTATGAATTGCATCAACTGTTGGGTCAAATACTTCAAATGTTTTTTTATCAAACTTATGTTGGAGAATATCATCGAAAAGATTTAAAAACTCTTTTTTACACCTCCGCAATTCTTTTTGAATGTCCTCGAAATTATCTGTAAGACCTGTAACAAATAAAAATAATAATTTAAGGTCTTTATCCGTTATATATGAGATCCTATATTTATAAAAATCATGATAATCAACCTCATCAGCAGTTTTGCTGAATGCTTCTTCTTCTATTTCATCTATCACAGATGCTAGTGCTTGATCCTTCAAAGCTTTACCAAATTGCCTGTGATATAATAACTCATGTGCTTTATAGATATATACTTGTCGTAAAATAAAAATTCACCATTAGCTTGAAATATATTTTATTAAATCCTTTACTATTGAATAATTATCTTTTTTGTTTTTCTCTTCTTTTATAGATTTTTCCATTTGAGAAAGCTCTTTTGCGAAATCAAAATTAGAAAATTCTATTCTATCTTGTTTGATAATTTTGTTGCTTAAATTTTTAAGAAACATACGGATACTTGGCATAAATTTTGCCAAATTAACATCAAGACCTAGTTTAGAAATCAAGATCAAATCTTCACTAAATGTAAATAAATAATTATATTCTTTTGCCTCTAAGGCGAAAGATGTGATCATATCAAGAGAAAGAACATTAGCGATATCTTGTCGATTTAAAATCAGTTCAAGGATTTTTTGAGGAATTACTTTTCCTTTAGAAAATTCTTCGATTGCTGAACCCAAAATAATTCCATATTTATTAGCTATTGCACACTCAGCGTTCAGTTCATTTTCTAATTGAGTAATTATTTCATCGTAATCTGTATCGATCATAAATTTAAGGAATTAATGTTTTATTAATTTAATAAAATATCATTTATTTATATTTTATCTATATTCTATCGAATAAAAAATCCTATATAGATAATTTTTCCCTAATTGTGAAGCCATATAAAGTTCATTTTACTGAAAAAGAATCAGATATTACAATAATATCTGACTTGAAATCTGCCATAGCTGATGCGAAAAAGGCATTTTATCACCATAGAATGGATTTAGAAAACTATATTTCCAACCATAAGGATTTTTTAACTTCTTTTTCACCTGTATCTGTTAATACCTCTCTCAAAATAATAAATCTTATGGCAGATGCTGCTCATATTTGTGATGTAGGACCAATGGCGGCAGTGGCGGGAGCATTGGCTGATCTTATGTGTGAATCAATGAAAAAAGAAAAAGAAGAACATAAAATTCCCAAAATAGCCTTAGTGGAAAATGGTGGAGAAATTATAATCGATTCAAAAAAATCTTTACGAATTGCTTTATATGCAGGGGATAATGAATTAAATCTCAATATTGGCTTTCTTATTGAAGAAGCAGATTGTCCAATTGGTATCGGGACTAGTTCTGCTACTATTGGCCATGCCATTAGTTTAGGAGAAGCTGATGCTGTTACAGTGTTCGCTGAAAATGCAACGCTTGCAGATGCCTGTGCGACCAGAATAGCAAATATAGTTAAGGGGAATGATATAGAAAAATCTATTAAAAAAGCTTTAGATGCTGCTGATGATTTACAAGAAATTAGAGGAGTGTTTATAAATCGTGAAAATAAAATTGGAAGGACAGGAAAAATACCTAAAATGATTAAAGTTGAAGGAAATAAAAATCAACTTATTCATAAAAAAGCAGAAAATTTATTTATGAATGATTTTGAAATATTTAAATGATCCAGTATATTGGTTTCTCATTTCCAACGGTTGGTTTGGAAGAATAAATTCTATTGAGATAAGATAGATTATAATATTGTTCTACTTCTTGATCAGATAATCCACTATAAAATGTCCACGTTTCGAATCTAAAATAATATCTCGTTAAAAATAGATATACATCTGTCCCATAATCTTCTTTAATCTGCGTTAATCTATTAGTACCATTTTCATACATATGTAATTCTGGTTTCAAATATTGATCATCCATATATATAAAATAATGAATGTCTTTAGCTTCAAAATTTTTATCAGCTATGTTATATGGATAATCATAGTAAAAGAATGGTAATCTTTCACCAAATTCTACAATAACAACTTTTTTATCTGAACTATATTGAGAGAAATCTTGCATAGGCTTTAATTCTTTTTGTTCAAAACTAAACAATTTAGCGAAGTAAGAGATTTCTGAAATTGAAATTAATAGAGAGATGATCATAACTGAGATTAAAAATATTTGTATTTTTCTATTTTCAACTAACTTCAATTTGATGAATTTATACATATATGAGACGAAACCAATAGCAATAAATGGTGAAAATAATTCTAATATGCGTGGCCAGATAGTATTACCTGCAAAAAGCAGATTATAAAAAAATCCAAGTGCGAGAATTAAACCAAATCCTACAAATAAAATATATAAAAACTCTCCACGAGAAGATTTTTGAAACCATATGAAACCCCAAGTCGCGAATATGCCAATTAGAAGGATTTCTATTATTGTAAATAATGTTTGTATGTTTAAGTTAAAAATTAAATTATTTACTAAAAGTAAAAATATGGTTAATATACTCATTATTATAATAGCAATGGGAATAACAAACTTTTTCTCTATTCTTCGCTTCTTAATCATCTGGTCTTTTTTATATTGAAAAATTATATCTTTTCTCCCGAATCTTATCCCTCGAATAAATTTTCGAATTATTGGTGTTAAAATTATAGCAACTCCAGCAATCGCAATTAAGTAATAATAGAATGGAACATTTAGCGCTTCTGAAAATCCGGTGACTATACTCACTAAATGCCCTACTCCGATATTAAAAACTACAAATATGGCTAATATCACGCACAGAAAAATCAGGATTATGAAATCAAATCCTCTCCTATAGTCTTTTATGAAATAAATAAGATATACCCATAGATATGCAATTAAAAATATAGTTGTAATTAATGAATGCGTTAAGGTACTTCCTATAAATAATAATATTATTAAAATATATGAAAATAATAAATTCTTTTTGATCTCTTCGATTGAGACATGGTCAAATTCAACAAATTTTTGTCCTCGTGAATATAAGAGATAGAGGATCAATAATGATTGCAAGACTGCCAATGTTTCTGGCCAAAAGCTATTCACAATTCGAATAAATCCTAAGGAAGAAAATTCTAATAGAAAAACTCCAAATATAGCCAAAGATGTATTTTTAAATATCTTTTTAAAAATTAGATAGAGCAATAAACCTGATAAAAGAATTGAGTATGTTGTAAAATATCTGGGAATCAGGAAAATGTTAATATTTGAAAAAAAGTAATATACTGTACTATATATATGAATCCCCATTGCGCTATAATAATCTTGGGTTGGTAAATAGCCTTTTATGTCTATAATTTTTATAATTGTGATATGTAGCCATGAATCAGAATTAGTAAAGGTACTCACTAAAATTAAATATAGTAGACAAATAAAGATAAGAAAAATAGTAAGTAATACTCCATTTAGATTATTGATAATTTTGGTTTTTATGTAACTATACCACGAAAAGTTTTCGGGTATTATCTCAATTTTTTCTTTTATATCTTTGTGTTTATAATCACTAAGACTTTTATCATATAAAATTATAACAATTAAAGTCCCATAGACTATAAGGATAAAATAAAAGAAAAATAATCCGTTAAGATAAAACCCTATTAAATTTCCAAAAAATCCAACAATAATATACAAAGAGAGATTAGACATAACAGTGAAAACAAACTTTTCTAGGAGAGTCAACTTATCTTTTTTTATTATATTGAAAAAGAGAGGATATGTGGGAAATAAAAGAATGAGATATAATCCAATAAAATATTGAAGAATCCCCAAATCTATAATATTAGTCAAAAATAGAAGAGTATCTAATAAAGCTAACGATGAGATTACATGAAAGATTACTTTGTGTTTACTTTTTATAAAATATCCAATTCGAAAAATTATGTTGTCTAAATCCTTCATAATCTCTATTTATTCATCTTTTTTTATTCATAATCTTGGTTTAAATTTAAATTATTCTCTTCCTTCATACATCTAACTCATTCTAATATAATTTCCTCGTATTTATCTCCTGAAAGGAAGTTAAAACCTTCAATTCGCTTGATGATATTATTTTGAAATTCTCTCATTTTTTATCACTAGAGTGCGAGAAAGCACCGTCCTTTAGGGCGGTGTTGAATCGCACATAAATTTATAAAGGAGAGTAATCATTATCTTGTTAGTATAATATATAATTATCATACTTAATATCATAAACTTGATTCAATATAATAAAGACCTTCATAGAGTCTATTCTCTGATATATCACTTAATATTCGTGGTTAAATATCGACAAAAGGTATTTGTTGAAGATATAGGAATTATAGGGGATATTAAGGACAAGATCGTCGAATTATCGGAAGGATTTGATGTGGAAGTATTGGAAATCGAATGTGGGATAGACCATATCCACTTGTTAATCTCCGCTAAACCCACTTTAGATATGACAAAATACATTAATATCGTGAAGGGACATTCTTCTAGATACATTAGGGATAAATACTCCGAGTTTTTAAGCGATAAATTATGGGGAAACCACTTTTGGAGTCGGAGTTATTTTATTGCAACTACGGGAAATGTATCCATTGATGTATTGAAACGCTATGTAGAAGAACAACGGAGGAGAGAGTCGAGTGACGATTAACCGAGCAATCAGAGTTAGGTTATATCCAAACCAAGAGCAAGAGATAATGCTCAACAAGACTTTCGGGTGTTGCCGATTCATCTATAACAAGATGCTGGAAGAACGGATTAAAGTATACGAAGAACTAAAAGATGATAAAGATGCGTTATATAAGCACAAATATAAGACCGAGAAACAATACAAATTAGAGTTCGAGTTTCTTAAGGAAGTTGATTCTAAGGCATTACAATCCGAATGGAGGCATCTCAAATCTGCATACGATAATTTTTTCAGAAACATAGAAAATGGAATCAAGAAGGGTTTTCCGAAGTTTAAATCTAAACGATCACGGCAATCCTATACCACCTATAACATTAATAACAACTGCAAGATCGAGTTTGAACGCAAGAAATTAAAACTCCCCAAGATCACTTGGATTAATTATAGGGATGATAGGGTGTTTGAACAAGACATCAAGCATATCACGGTTTCCAAGACAAAATCAGGAAAATATTACGCGTCCATTATAATTGAAATTGAACATGATATGGAACCGAAACAAGTTATTGGAGAAGATAAGATCGTGGCGTTCGATATGAGTGCGTCCAAATTTCTGATAACCAAAGAATTTGGACTTGCCAATCCCCGATTTTATCGAACCGAAGAGGCAAAACTTAGGAAAATCCACAGAGAAGTAAGCCGAAAGAGGAAGGGATCAAACAACCGAAATCGAGCCAGAAAGAAGTTAGCCAGACTCTATGAGAAAATCAATAATCACAAAAAGGATTGGATGCATAAGATGACGCATCTCCTTTCCGAACATTTCGATTGCGTGATCTTGGAAGACTTAAACATAAAAGGGATGCAATCGTTCAATTCGGGGGTATCCAAATCCGTGAGTTTGGACTTTTCGTGGTATCAGTTCGTTTCTACTCTCAAGTATAAAATGGAAGAAAAAGGAAAATATCTCATTTTGGTAGATCGTTTTTTCCCCAGTTCTAAATTATGTTCTAATTGTGGATATAAAAATGAAGATTTAGAACTTAAGGATCGGGAATGGACTTGTCCGAATTGTAATGCTCATCACGAGAGGGATGTAAATGCTTCCGAAAATATCAGAAACGAAGGGGTAAAGCAATTAGAAGAGAATAACATCACGATCATTAGTAATAATGATACTGCCGTAGGGACTACGGTCGATGCGTTTGGAGAGGATGTCAGACTGATCTTAGGTCAGCAATTCTCGATGAATTACGAATCTCACGCCTTTAGGCGTGAGTAGTTCAATCTTCCCATTCGGTAATCCAATCATAAGTTTTTTGCAAACCCTTATCAATTGTAATTTTCGGGTAATAATTGAGAAGTTTTTCTGCTTTGGTAATATCTGAATGAGTAACATCAACATCCCCCTTTCTTTCGTCTACATATTTAACATTTTTGGGTTTATCTGCGATTTTATAGATTTTATCTACTAATTGGTTAACAGATATTGGATTCGAGCATCCTAAATTAAAGATCTCTCCGTTTGTTGTTTGTTCTTCTGCGGAGAGAATTAAGCCATTTACGATGTCTGATATATAGGTAAAATCTCTTAATTGTTCCCCATCTCCATATATTAATATCTTCTCATCATTAAGAATAAGATGGAAAAATTTTCTTATTGCCATATCAGGTCGTCCTCGCGGACCATAGACAGTATAAAATCTATTTGAAGTGACTGGTAAATTATATTCTCGATAGTAATAATCCGCATATATTTCACCTACTAATTTTGATATCGCATAAGGAGATATTGGAGATTTAGGGTGTTCCTCATCCACAGGAGTATATTCTGGATTTCCATACACTGATGAAGAAGAGGCATATATTACCTTTTCAACGTTATTTTGCAACGCATACTCAAATATTTTTACTGTACTTGTTATATTATTATGTGTTACCTCGCTGGCATTATCTATGGAATA
>Ga0102944_1001404_pt1 | contig 16005 bp, 17 predicted proteins | sample SalPonD_shore_MG_FD_78172 | JGI IMG/M metagenome (GOLD analysis project Ga0102944, IMG submission 78172) | Salt pond soil microbial communities from South San Francisco under conditions of wetland restoration - Salt Pond MetaG... | ecosystem: Environmental > Aquatic > Marine > Intertidal zone >...
GCCTGCGCTGGCACGAGTTCCGGGAGGCGCGTCAGGGCGTCCGGCGTCTGCTGTTCCCCGCGCTTCCCCTGAACTGGCTGCTCGGTGGGGCGGCCGCCCACTTCATCGCGGGACTCCCCTGGCCCGTTGCGCTGGTCTTCGGTGCCATCGTGGTCGTCACGGGGCCGACCGTGATCATGCCGCTGCTGCGGCACGCCGGGCTTCGCCGGCGGCCTGCCTCCTATCTGAAGTGGGAGGGCATCATCAACGATCCGCTGGGGGCGCTGCTCGCCGTCATCGTGTTCCAGTTCTTCGTTGCACTGGGGTCGGACGAGGCCGCGACGGCGGTGTGGCTGGGCCTGGTGGGTGGCATCGCCGCGGGTATCATCGTCGGTTGGGGCGCGGCGCGCGTCATGGTGAGGCTGTTCGTCGCCGGGCAGGTGGCGGAATACCTCAAACCGCCCGTGCTGCTGATGACGGTATTCGTCGTCTACTCGCTGACCAACGCGGTCCAGCACGAGGCGGGGCTGCTCGCCGCCACCGTCATGGGCATGGTGCTGGGCAACTCCGGGCTCGCCGACATCCACGAGGTGCGACGGTTCAAGGAGTACCTTACCGTGCTCCTCGTCTCCACGGTGTTCGTGCTGCTGGCTGCGGACGTCGACCCCGGACTGCTGGGCTCGGTGGATTGGCGGGCGGTGGCGCTGATCGCCGCGCTGATCGTCGTGGTTCGGCCGGTTACCATTGTGCTGGCCACGGTCGGCACCGGCATGAGCTGGCAGGAGCGCGCGCTGGTGGCCTGGATCGCGCCGCGGGGCATCGTCGCCGCTGCGGTGGCCGGCGTGTTTGCGCCCGAGATGGTGGCTGCCGGCTATGCCGAGGCCAGCGCTCTTACGCCGCTCGTGTTCGGTCTCATCCTGGCAACGGTGACCCTGCACGGGTTTTCGATCGGTGCCGTTGCGCGACGGCTCGGCCTCGCCTCCCGAGACCGGCGCGGGCTGCTCATCGTTGGTGCCTCGCCGTGGAGCGTGGAGCTGGCGCGGACGCTGCGCGAGCTGGGTGTCTACGTCATCGTCTGCGATCAGTCGTGGCACCGTCTACGGCCGCTGCGGCTCGCCGGTCTGCCGTATTTCTACGGGGAGGTGCTCTCGGAGTCGGCGGAGCAGAGCCTGGACCTGGCGGATATCGGTTACCTTCTGGCCGCGACGGACAACGATGCCTACAACGCCCTCGTCTGCAGCCGCTTCATCCGCGAACTGGGCCGGGAATACGTCTTCCAGCTGCCGACGGATGCGGAGGACAATCCCAAGCGCATACAGCGGCCACTGACCGGTCGCGCCCTCTACGGCGCCGGGTCGAGGTATGAGCGACTGATCGAGCGTCACTATCAAGGCTGGCGTTTCCAGAAGACTCGGATCACCGGGGGGTACCGGGCCAGCGACTACTTCGCCGGGCTGGGCGGCGAGGCCATGACCATGCTCGCCCTGCGGAGGGACGGCGGGCTGCGGTTCCGCGAGAGTGGCGGTGAGCTGCAGCTCGAGCCCGGCGACACGGTGCTCGCCTACATGTCGCCCCGGGCGCAGCAGGAACGCCGCCCGCAATCGGCTCGGCTGGACGTTGACGCCATGGCGCGGCGGAATCAGGAGCCTCAGGCCAGCCTGCCGGCCGACCGCGAGAGTGATGAGCTGACGTCGCCGGACGAGGCGCCGACGCGATCATGACGGGGCTGTTGCTGGCATTGCGGTCGGTTGCGGTGCTGGCGCTGACCGTTAGCGCGGCCGCCTTCGCGGGGTCCTGTCCCGCGGGCAACCCGCTGTCGGCAATCCGCAACGGCACTGTGCCCGACGGCCAGCACGTGACCGTGACCGCGACCCTCGTCGGCCGGTTTCCCGGACGCGGCGGTCTCGACGGATTCTACCTGCAGCAGTCCACCGACGGAGGCCCGCCCTCGGGCCTGTTCGTGTATACGCCCGGCCGGGGAGGGCCCGCGATTCCCGCCGTTGGCACCCGAGTCAGCGTTCGGGGCCGTGTTGGCGAGTACCAGGGCTCGACGCAGCTGGAATGGGTGAGCGTCATTCACCACTGCGGCAGGACCGCGCCGCGGACGACGACGCTGACCCTGCCGGCGTCCCGCAAGCGGCTGGCGCGGCTTGCAGGCACCCGCGTGAGCCTCGCCGGGCCGCTGACGGTGTCGGACAACCACGATCTCGCGCACTGGGGCACTCTGGGGCTCGCCGTGGGCGGGCGGCTGTTCCATCCGGATACCGGCGTCCGGGGCGGGCGCCCGGCGGGGGTCCTCCTCGACGATGGGTCGGATGCGGTGAATCCGACTCCCACGCCCTACCTGGACGACCAGGGTACCCGCCGCGTCGGCGATACGGTGACCTCGCTTACCGGGATTCTGGCGCGGCGGTATGGCCACTGGCGCATCTATCCGGTGCTGCCGGTGCGCTTCCGGCGGAGCAATCCGCGGCCGGAACCGCCGACGCGCAGCCGCGGTCTGCGTCTGGTCTCGTTCAACCTCCACAACTTCTTCCAGAGCCTCGATGGACGGGGAGCGACGACAGAGGCGGCGCGCCGGCGCCAGCGTGAGCGCCTGCAGCGGGTGACGGCCGCGCTGAACGCCGACGTCCTCGCTCTGCAGGAGATCGAGAACCGGCCCGGCGCGATGACGGCGTTGCTCGGGCTGCTCAATCACAGCCGTGAAGACGGCCCGTATGCGGGGGCGGTGGGTGCCGTTCGAGTCGGCGACGGTGTCATACGAACGGCAATCGTCTATCGGCGGGACCGCGTTGCGCTCGAGGACGTGGACATTCTGGACGAGCCGGTCCACGATCGCGCACCGATTCGGGCCGTCTTCCGCACGGAATCGGGGCGCCGTCTGGCCGTGGTCGTGGTCCATTTCAAGTCCAAAGGAGGATGCCCGGCAGACCAGCCCGCGCCGGGCCCGGAGGGCTGCTGGAGCGGTCGGCGGGCGCGGCAGGCGGCGTCGCTGGCGCAATGGTTGCGCAACGAGAATGGCGACCCGGTGGCGACCTACGTTCTCGGCGACTTCAACAGCTACGCGCAGGAGCGTGCGCCGCGTCGACTGGCGGCGGCGGGTTTCGAGGACCTAGTGGCCGCGGAGGTGCCCCCGGCCCAGCGGTACAGCTACGTCTACCGGGGGCGGTCGGGCTATCTCGACTATGCCTTCGCCAACGGGCCCGGCGTGGATCGGGTTCGTTCGGTCAGTGTCTGGCACATCAATGCCGACGAGCCACCGTTCGCGGCGGGCGAGGGGCCTTGGCGCAGCTCGGACCATGACCCGGTGATCGTCGACATCGGCGATGGTTACGGCAACTGAGCGCAATAGCGGGGAGGCGCCGCGCCGTGGTACGCAGCCGTGGTAATCCTTCCTGCAAGGTTGGTAAGCTTCCTTCGCCGAAAACGAGAATGACGGGCTCATGACAGAGACAGAATCGGCACTCGAGGTTCGCGATATCCGCAAGCACTTCGGCGATCTCGAGGTGCTGCGCGGGATCGACCTGGCCGCTGCGAAGGGTGACGTGATTTCGCTCATCGGTTCGAGCGGGTCGGGCAAGAGCACGCTTTTGCGCTGCATCAACCTCCTCGAACATCCCAACGAAGGCCGCATTTATTTCGCCGGCGAGGAGCTGCAGCTCCGCCGCGGGCGTACCGGCGACCTGATCGCCGCCGATCAGGCGCAGATCACGCGTCTGCGTGCAGGCGTCGGCTTCGTCTTCCAGAATTTCAATTTGTGGCCCCACATGACGATTCTCGAGAACGTCATCGAGGCGCCAATGCAGGTCCTCGGCCGCCGGCGCAAGGAGGCGATCGCGGACGCCGAAGGGCTGCTGCAGAAGGTCGGTCTCTACGACAAGCGGGCGAGCTACCCGGCCTTCCTCTCCGGCGGCCAGCAGCAGCGCGCGGCCATTGCCCGCACGCTGGCCATGCACCCGGAGGTCATCCTTTTCGACGAGCCCACGTCCGCGCTGGACCCGGAGCTGGTGACCGAGGTCCTGAACGTGATCCGGGCCCTGGCGGAGGAGGGCCGCACGATGCTGATCGTGACCCACGAGATGCGCTTTGCGCGTGACGTCTCCAGTAAAGTCGTATTCCTTGATCAGGGACGCATCGAGGAGGCCGGTCCGCCGTCCCGGGTATTCGTGGACCCGGAGTCGGACCGTTGCCGAGCGTTTCTGGCCAGTCACCTCTGAGTGTGGCCACTACCCATAAGAACCGACAGAGAACCGCAGGAGGTTCCGTAAGATGAAGATTCGCAGACTGCTCAGCATCCTCTTCCTGGCGCTGGTCACCGCCGCCGGCGCTCAGGCCAAAGACACGATTCGAATCGCCACGGAGGGCGCCTATCCTCCCTTCAACTACATCGATTCCTCGGGCGAGGTGAAGGGGTTCGACGTCGACATCGCCCATGCGCTGTGCAAACAGATGGATGTGGACTGCAAGATCGTCACCCAGGACTGGGACGGCATCATCCCGGGCCTGATCAACGGCAAGTACGACGCCATCGTCGCATCCATGTCCATCACCAAGGAGCGCCAGCGCGCGGTGACGTTCAGCGAGCCCTACTACTCCAACAAGCTGCAGTTCATCGCCCCGAAGTCCAGTGACTTCGATCCCAGCGGTGATCTCTCCGGCAAGACCATCGGTGCACAGCGCGCCACCATCGCCGCCCAGTGGCTGAAGGAACACCTGGGTAGCAAGGTGAAGATCAAGCTCTACGACACGCAGGAGAACGCCTTCCTGGATCTCTCCTCCGGGCGGCTCGACGGCATTCTGGGGGACAAGTACGTGAACTACGCCTGGCTGCAGAGCGACGAGGGTGCGGACTACGAGTTCAAGGGCGACCCGGTCTTCTCCGGCGACAAGATCGCCATTGCCGTGCAGAAGGGCAACCAGAAGCTCGCCGACCGGTTCAGTAAGGCCATCAAGGCTATCCGCGAGGACGGCACGTATCAGAAGATCAACGCCAAGTACTTCCCGTTCGACATCTACTGACGGTTGAGCTTGGGTAACCGACCGCCAGAGGACGGGGCCTGCTGCAGCGGGCCCCGTATGGCCGAATGAACCTCGAAGGCTTCGGTGCACAGCTGGCCGCGGGCGCGTGGGTCACGGTGCAGCTCGGCGTTGCCGCGATGGCCGTGGCCCTCGTGCTCGGGCTGTTCGGCTCGCTCGCGAAGGAGTCCGCCGTGCCGCCGCTGCGGTGGCTGGGATACGCGTACACCACCGTCGTCCGCGGACTCCCCGAGCTGCTCGTCATCCTGCTGGTGTATTTCGGGTCGGCTCGCCTGCTGACCGATCTCGTCGGTCTGTTCGGGGTCGATCACTACGTCGAGCTGTCCGCGTTCGCCGCCGGGACTGCGGCGCTCGCGTTCAACTACGGTGCCTACATGACGGAGGTGTTCCGCGGCGCGCTGCACACGATTCCGCACGGCCACGTCGAGGCGGGAATGGCGCTCGGGCTGCCGCGGGGCAGGATATTCCGGCGTATCGTCCTGCCGCAGCTTTGGCGGGTCGCGCTGCCGGCCACCGGTAACATCTTCCTGGCCCTGCTGAAGGACACCGCCCTGGTGTCGGTGATCGGGGTCGAGGACCTGATGCGCAAGACCTCTCTCGCCGTCGGCTACACCAAGCAGCCATTCACCTTCTACTTCACGGCCGCGCTCATCTATCTGGTGCTAACCGGTCTCTCGACCGCCGGAATCTACCTGCTCGAGCGCCGCACGACCCACGGCATGCGGACGCTGGCCGAATGAACTGGGATGTCATCATCGAGAGCATCCCGGGGCTGCTCAGGGGCGCCTGGCTGACCCTGGAGCTGGTGGTCTTCTCCGGCATGCTCGGGCTCGCCATCGCCGTGCCGATGGCCGTCGCCCGCACCTCGCGGAGCGTCTGGGTGCAGGCCTTTCCCTGGGCCTATATCTACTTCTTCCGGGGCACACCGCTGCTGGTGCAGATCTTTCTCGTGTATTACGGGTTCGGTCAGTTCGCCGCCGTGCGTGATTCCTTCCTGTGGCCGGTGCTCTCCCAGGCGTACTGGTGCGCGATCATCGCCTTCACGCTGAACACCTCGGCCTACACGGCGGAGATCCTGCGCGGTGCCATCCAGGTCGTCCCGTCGGGCGAGGTGGAAGCTGCCCGGGCACTCGGCATGAGCACGGTCGTCACCTGGCGCCGGATCATCCTGCCACGGGCTTTCCGTATCGCGTTGCCGGCCTACAGCAACGAGGTCATCCTCATGCTGAAGGGCAGCGCACTCGCGAGCACCATCACATTGCTCGATCTGACCGGAATGGCGCGCACCATCATCGCGCGCACCTACATGCCTGTGGAGATCTTCCTGGCAGCGGGCGCGCTCTACGTGGTGCTGACGTTCCTGATCCTGAGCGGCTTCCGCCTGGTGGAGCGACGGCTCAACCGGCACCGCGTCGGCTGAGACTGCAACCCGCCGGGAAGCAATGCCGACCGTATTGCCATCACTCCGGTATCGGCACGTGCGGGCCGGCCGATCGGGGCAGAAGACCGATCAGCCGGGGATCCGTCACCCACTCCACCTCTTCGTGGAAGGCACGGAAGCCGAAATGCCGGTAGATCGCCACGGCGTCCGGGTGGTCCTCCGAGCAGGTATGCAGCCACACCCGCTCGACGGCCGGATCACTCCACGCCTGCGCCAGCACGCTGCGCATCAGGTATCCGCCGACTCCGCGCCCGTGCCACTCCGGGCACAGTCCGAAGTAGGCCAGCTCCACTTCGCCGCGATGGCTGAGATCGAGCTCCGCGAGGCCGGCTGCACCCTCGGGTGTCATCAGCCGAAATATGCGCGCATGGGGGCTCTTCAGCCAGGCGTCGACGGCGGGCCCGCCGCCCACCAGTCGTCCGTGCCAGAGCCAGGGATCCCCGACGCGGTGGAACAGTGCCAGGTAGTCTCCTCGACTCGGTGGGGACCAGGGCTGCAGCCGGACATCGGCCCGGCCTTCGGGCAGCGACGTGTCGGTAGGCCGCGAGCGCTGCTCCAGGTGCATTACCCGGGAGCTGTAGCGCTGGCGAGCGGGGTCATAATGTCGCGTGTGTTCCATGGTCTCGAGTGTGTTCGGCACTGATGCTGGAACCGGGATTGTCGGTGACCTGGCGGCACCTTGGGAAGCGCTTCCCTTGGAAGTCCTCCGCACCGGCATTCGGTGGCATTGATTCGGTGGCGGCGGACCCCGATCTGGGTTTTTGATGGCCCGCGTTTGCGGGCGGTGATCGTGGGCGCGGGAGGATAATCACCATGAAACGGGGGCGTGCACAGAAACGCCGTCGCAACCGAGGCTGGCGTGCGATCGGAGGAACGGGCGTCGCCGTGACGCTGCTGGTACTGATTCTATCCTGCGACCACGTCATCGCCGAGGATGCTGGAACGCAGTCCCGCATCCAGTCGCTGGATCACCTGCGTGACCGCCTGAAGAACGGCGGCGGCGGAATGCGGCGCGAGCAGCTGCTGATGGAATACCGGCGGCAGCTTCGCCAGACCGAATCCGTCGACCCGGCGGCAGGACCGCCACCGGCGCGAGAGGATGATCTTACGCCGTCGGACAGGCTTCGGCGGATGCGGCAGGACATGGACCGGCGTCATCTTCAGCAACACCGGCTGGACTATGAGAGGGAGCAGCGGCGGCAGCTCGGTGACTGAACGCGGCGGCTTGACGCCGGTCAAGAAACGACCCTTCGAAAGGAGCGACCATCCGAGTGGCCGGTCCCGGTGTGAGGCCGATACGCAACGGAGGAGCTCGAGCGATGAAGAGGAATGGAATGACGTCACGGATGGGGGCCGTTGTGCTGTCGTTCGTCCTGACCGCCGGCGGCATGCTGGTCACCGGGAACTGCGACGCCCGGGGCGGCGGCAGTATGGGCATGCAGGGCGGTGGTATGGGTGGCCGGTCGGGGCCGGCATCCGGGGTGCAGCGTGGCCCTTCCGGCAATGGCAGTGGTGATCAGAGTCGCGATCGCCAGCGCGACCAGACCTGGATGCGTTCCCAGATGCAGCAGATGGACTATCTCCGGCAGCGACTTCGCGACGGGGACGGTGGGGCCCGGCGCCAGCAGCTCATGAACGAGTACGGGGAGCGCATCCGTGAGACCTCCCGTTACATGCGTCAGCAGGGTGCCCAGGGCGCCGGAGGAGCGCAGTCCGGTGGTCCGGTATCGCAACGGAACCAGCAGGAAATGCGCAACCTGGAACGCCACCGCGAAGCCTATCGGTCGATGACCGGAGAAGCCGTGCCCGACTGAGCGCGATGACTGCCGTGCGGCCGGGTCGGGTGTAGCATGCTTTCATGAACGACGGTGCTGACGAGCCGGACCGCCGCCGGTCGGTACACAAGGGCAGGGGAGCCACCCTCAACCTGCAGGGCCGCTTCGACAGGCAGGAGCGCGCCCGGGTCGATGATGGGTGGGCCCTTGAGCCCGAGCCGGAATCCTCACCCGAGACGATCCTCGGTATAGACCGTTCGCGCTCGGTGATTGCCTACAACCGTTCACCGGACATCCCCTTCGACCGGTCGCTGAACCCCTATCGCGGCTGTGAGCACGGGTGCATCTACTGCTACGCGCGCCCGTCCCACGCCTACATCGATCTGTCCCCGGGGCTCGATTTCGAGACACGCATCCTTCACAAGCCCGATGCCCCGGAGCAGCTCGCCACGGAGCTGTCCCGGCCAGGATATGAGCCGGCACCCATCGCGCTCGGGGTGAATACCGACGCCTGGCAGCCGGTGGAAAAGCGGCTGCGCCTGACGCGCCGGCTGCTGGAGGTGCTGCTCGAGTTCCGCCATCCGGTCACCGTGATCACCAAATCCGGCCTGATCGAGCGGGATATCGATCTTCTCTCCGAGCTCGCGGCGCACGACCTGGTCACCGTCGGGGTCAGCGTGACAACGCTGGATGCCGACCTCAACCGCATTCTGGAGCCCCGGGCGGCGGGTGGCGATCGGCGGCTGCGCATCGTGGAGCGGGTCGCGGCGGCCGGGATACCGGTCGGCGTCATGGTGGCACCGATCATTCCCATGCTGAACGACCGGGAGATCGAGGCGATACTGCAAGCCGTGGCCGGCCGCGGCGCCCGTGCGGCGAGCTATGTCACGCTGCGGTTGCCCAACGAGGTGGAGCCGCTGTTCCGCGACTGGCTGCAGACGCATTTTCCGGACCGCGCCGAGCACGTCCTGAGCCTGGTTCGGCAGATGCACGGCGGACGGCAGTATGACGGGCGCTTCGGCCGGCGTATGCGCGGCCAGGGCGGATTCGCCGCGCTGATAGCGAACCGTTTCCGTATTGCCGCGGCCCGCCACGGGCTCGATCGGGGGTGGCCGGCCCTGAATACGGGTGCCTTCCGGGTGCCGCCCCGGTCCGGCGACCAGCTCGCGCTCTTCTGAGACGCCTCAGGATGTTCCGCCGTCGGCGGGCCCCGGCCCGCCGGCCCTTGAAAGCCCCAGATATGCCGTAAGGGTCGCCCGTGCGGCTACCGCCGCTGCCGCCAGTGCCACGGAATTGCCGAAGCGTTCCCCGAGAAGGCCGAACAGTGCGGCGCCGGGCAGGGCCAGAAGGCCGACGACCATGTGGTAGAGACCGAACGCCGACGCCCGCAGGGAGGGCGGTGCCACGTCGGCCACGAGCGCCCGCTCGGCGCCCTCGGTCATGGCCAGAGTGGCGGCATAACCTGCCAGGATGGCGCCCAGGACATCCGAGAGATGTCCGGCCGGCGCCGCGACGACGGTTGCAGGCAGGCTGCGGAGCATCCGCATCGATCTCTCCAATCGAGTCTGTTGGCCATGGTCGCGTGACACACCTTGCCGGACCGTAATGTTCCCGATGGTTGGTTGTCGCCATTTGCAACCCACAATCGACACAGTGGCCCGGCTACCGCGTCAAGCCGAGCACTGCCCCCATGCGTCGGGGGTGGCCGACATCCAATGAGCAGAGGAGATCGCGATGATTAACGTTGCCCACATACACCCGATGCTTGTGCATTTCCCTCTGGCCCTGACTCCACTGGCCCTGGTTGTGATCTTCGTTGCGCTCGGCCGGGACGGCACCCTGGTCGGGCGCTCGGGGCTGCAGACATCTGCTGTCTGGCTCACCGCGCTGGCGGCGGTGGCGGCGGTCGTGACCGCCATCTTCGGTGACATGGCGAAGGATGCCGCCGTCGGGGCCGGCTTCTCCGAAGCGCCCATCGAGTCGCATGCCGGCTTGGCCATCGTCACCACGGTGTTGCTGTGCGTGCTGGCGCTCATCCATCTCTGGGCCTATTGGAAGCGCTCGGGCGGCAGGCTCGTTGACTGGGTCGTGACCCTGGGTGTGCTCGCGGCCTGCGCGATGCTCATCGGCGTAGGTTACCTGGGCGGTCACCTCGTCTACGACCTCGGTGTCAACGTCAAGCCCGTGATCCAGTCAATGGGACACTAGGCCGGCGGGGCAGGTCGACCGTGACGGTCAGGCCGGGACGGGCGTCGCCGAGCGTCAGTGTGCCGTCATGCAGACGCACGGCGGCATCCACCAGGCTCAGTCCGAGTCCGCTGCCCGGCCTGGCCCGGGCGCTGTCCAGGCGCACGAATCGCTGCATCACCCTGTCACGTTCGCCCGGGGGGATGCCGGGGCCATTGTCCGAGACCATCAGTCGGCACCGGTGGTCGCCGCAGGCAGCAAGAGAGAGCGCAATGGTACCGCCGGCTGGTGTGTATTTGAGGGCATTGTCGAGCAGGTTGGTCAGCGTCCGGCTCAGCAGATGGCGTAGCCCGCTGACCTCGATACCCGGCGAGACGTCCAGGTCGAGCCGCTGGTGCCGGTCCTCGGCGGCGTCGACATAGAGCTCGCCGACCTCGAGACAGAGTGTCGAGAGATCGAGCGCGTCCGCCTCGTCACGGCGCGTTCCCGCTTCCGCCTGAGCGATCTCCAGCAGGGCGTTCAGCGTCCCGATGAGCTCGTCGACGTCATCGAGGCAGTGTGCCAACTCCTCGGATTCGCGCACTTCCGCGTTTCCACCGGCGGCATTCTCCAGGCGGTTTCGCAGCCGGGAGAGGGGACGGCGCAGATCGTGGGCGATGTCGTCGCTTACCTGACGCATACCCCTGAGCAGGGCCTCGATCCGGTCGAGCATCCGGTTCAAATGGTTACCGAGCTCGTCGAACTCGTCGCCGCGGCCGCTGCCGGGGACGCGGGCGCCGAGCTGGCCCGTGCGCACCGCCCGGGCGGTGGCGTTGACCGGCTCGATGCGTGCCAGGATGGCGCGGCCCAGGTAATAGGCGAGCGCCAGGGCGACGGCCAGGGTCAGCAGCAGGATGCCCGCCATGGTTCCGAGGATGAACTCCTGTAGCTCCTCGATGCGGGCCATGGGCTGCGCGACGAGCAGGCGCGAGCCGTCCGCCATGGCGATACCCACCATGGGCCAGTAGCCGTCGCGCGCGATGCGGGCGGGGGCTGTCGCCGCGGATATCCAGACGTTGCGGACCCGCGCGTCTGCCGGCAGATCGTTCGGCCAGGCGCGAATGGTGCCTGCCAGTCGCTCGCCGCCGGGGCCCTCGAGTCGATAGAGGCGCCGGGCGCCACTGTGCCCGGCGGCGCGACCGCGGAGCGTACGTACCACGGTCTGCCGGCCCTCGCGCCGATAGGTGCGTGCCAGCGCGGCGGCCTCGGTGGTCAGCTCGTCCCGCAGACGCGCGTCGATGTACGTGCTCGTGGCCCAGTAGAGGATGGCGAGGCCCGCTGCGGTAATGACCAGGCACAATAGCGCATAACGCAGAGCCAGCTTTCCCGCCGTCGTGGCGATGACGGCCAGCGGACCGGGGCCGCGCATCAGTCGGGCTCTCCCAGTCTGTAACCAACGCCGCGAATGGTGTGCAGCAGTGGCGGGTCGAAGTCCCGGTCGATCTTGGTCCGCAACCGGCTTATCTGGGAATCGACGACGTTGGTCTGTGGATCGAACTGGAGTTCCCACACCTGCTCGAGCAGCATGCTGCGGGTCACGGTGCGGCCGGCGTGGCGCATGAGATACTCCAGCAGCCGCAGCTCCCGTGGCTGGAGCCGCAGTCTTTGCCCGGCCCGGGTGACCCGCCGAGAGGTCGGCTCCAGCTCGAGGTCGCGGACACGCAGGGTGCCCGCGGCCGCTGGCCAGGCGCGCCGGACGAGTGCCTCCAGCCTCGCGGTAAGCTCGCTGAGCGCGAAAGGCTTGACCAGGTAGTCGTCGCCGCCGGCTCGAAGACCGGCGACGCGGTCGTCGACCTCGGCGAGCGCGCTCAGCACCAGTGCCGGCGTGGTGACGCCCTCTCTGCGCACGTCCCGGATAACGCTGAGTCCATCGAGCGATGGCAGCATTCGGTCGACTACCAGGACGTCGTGCTCCGGAGATCGGGCAGCGGACAGGCCTTCTACGCCGTCGCCGATGTGTCGAACCCGGTGTCCCTGCGCCTCCAGGTGGAGGCGGATCTGTGATGCCGTTTGGGCGTCGTCTTCCAGCAGCAGCACGCGCATATCCGGATACTACTAAGCGCTGCCCCGGAATGGCCACTGGTGGCGGCCCTCGCGGTGGCCTTGCCGGTTGAAATCCACGTCGTCGGGGACGACTCTTTGAGACAGGACGAGGAGAGCGGATGTGGACCCCTTCGAGGAACTCGCCGAGAGTCGAATCAGGGAAGCCGAGGCGCGTGGAGAGTTCGATCATCTTCCCGGTGCCGGTCGGCCGCAGCGTCTGGAGGAAGACGCCGTGGTGCCGCAGGAGCTCCGAATGGCGTACCGCGTTCTGAAAAACGCGAACTGCCTGCCTCCGGACCTGGTCCAACGCCGTGAGATACGATCACTCGAGGAGCTGATCGACGCCCTGTCGGAGTCAGCGGAGGACGAGCCCGACGCGCTGCGCGACGCGCATCGCCGCCTTACCGCGCTGCGCTGCGAAGTGGAGAGCCGCCGGGGCCCCTCCAGCCCCCTCTGGGCGGATCCGCGTTACCAGGAGCGGCTGCTCAGGCGATTCGATAGAAACGGGCAATGACGACTTCTCGGAGGTCGTAAGCACCATGAATGCGGCGCGGACGGTGAGCCGGTAATGAACAACGGAGCGCTGACCCGGACGGGAACGCCTCCGCGCGCGGAGGTGCGTGCGGTGTTTCCCAAACTCGTGTTCGTGGAGGGCGACGATCTCTACCGCGACATGCTCACACGCATCGGACGGGCAGGCAGCTCGATATCGCTGGAGACCTACATCTTCCACGACGACGCCTTGGGTCGTCGATTCGTGCGCGCCCTGATGGAGCGCGCCGAGCAGGGTGTCCAGGTGCGGCTTCTCGTGGATGCCCTCGGGTCGATGGGCATTTTCTCCCGCCGCACTGAGCGCGAGATGCGCCGGACGGGCGTGGAGGTTAGGCGCTTCCACCGCTGGCAGTGGCGGGATCCGCTGCGCTACAACCGCAGATACCACCGCAAGCTGCTGGTGGTCGACGGCCGGGTGGCCTACGTCGGTGGCTTCAACATCCACGCGGAGAGTTCCCGCCTCGTCTCCGGTACCGCTCGCTGGCGCGACACGCACGTCCGCTTCGAGGGGGCGCTCGCCCGCGAGGCCCAGGATCAGTTCGACATATTCTGGCATCGACGCTGGAAGGAGCACCGCGCGCTCGGCCTGCCGGCCAATGACGTGCTGATCTCCAATCACAATGCCTATGCCCGTCGGCGCCTGCGTTACTTCATCGACGATCTGATGGAAACTCCGGCGGGCCGGTTGTGGGTGTCGACGCCTTATTTCGTCCCCGATCGGCGCATGCAGCAGCGCCTCGTGGACGCCGCCCAACGCGGTGCCGACGTTCGTCTGCTGGTACCGAACAAGAATGACATTCGTCTCGCCCGATGGGCGGCCCGCGCCGCCTATGCGACCCTTCTTCAGGGCGGTGTGAGGATCTTCGAGTACCTGCCGCGCATGCTCCACGCCAAGACCATCGTCGCGGACGGGGAGTGGGTGATGGTGGGGACGTCGAATCTCGACTACCGCAGTTTTCGCCACAACTACGAGATCAACCTGGTCTCCACCGACCCGGCCCTCTGCCGACAGCTCGAGAACGAGTTCGAGGGGGACCTGGAGGAGTCGCTGGAGATCCGCGCCGGCGGTTGGCGGGACCGCCCCTGGATCGAGCGCCTGGCAGAGGGCATCGGCTGGGTCGCGCGGCGCTGGCTGTGAGTGGATTGCGTCACCATCGCGCCCTGGCCGTTTGACACCACCACGTGTGCACCTGCTAGTGTCCTCAGCGCCACGGCTCCTCCTGGAGCCCTCAATCGGACGCAGAGGCGATAGTGCAATGACGAACATGATTCGAGTAGGCCGGCTGGCAATGGGTGCCCTGCTGACCGGCGCGCTGCTGGCTGGCGGCGGGACGGTATACGCGAAGGACGCTTCCGGTGGCGGACAGGCGAACGGCGCGGCCGCGGTGCAGAGCAACGGTCAGGCGACCCAGGCGACCAAACGGATTCGCCACATCCGCCAGCAGCTCGTTCAGGCCCGGAAGGCCGCGCTGAAGGACAACCCGGAGCTCAAGCAGCAGCGCAAGGCCCTGACCGAGCAGGTCAAGGGCAAGATGCGTGATCAGGGTGTCGACCCCGACAAGTACGTGGCGCGGCTGCGTGAGATCGCCAAAAAGATCCGCAGCAAGGAGGTCGACGACAAGCAGCAGAAGGCGCTGGCGAAGGAGTACCGCAGCAAGCGCCGCGACCTGATCACCGCCCGCAGCAAGGCGATGAACGACAAGGATGTGAAGCAGGCGAGCAAGGACTTCCGCAAGTCGCTCATGGCTGCCATGAAGAAGGAGAATCCGGACGTCGAGGATCTGCTTGCCGAGTACCGCAAGGCTCAGGGCCAGCTGCGCAAGCAGATGCGCAGTTCCGGCCAGGGCGGCGGTCAGGGCCAGGGCTGACGCCGCGCACCCCGGAGCCGGGCCGCGCACGACAGCGCCGCCCGGCTTTCGGTATCATCGGTCAATGGATCTCACACTCGCCACCCCGTCACTGCTGTTCCCGGCTATTTCCCTGCTGCTTCTCGCCTATACCAATCGGTTCCTTGCGCTGGCGTCGCTTATCCGCGATCTGCATGCAAAGTACCGACGGACTCAGAGCCGGAACCTGCTCCAACAGCTGGCCAACCTGCGCAGCCGGGTGTTGTTGATCAAGTACATGCAGGCGGCCGGCGCGGCCAGTCTTCTGCTTTGCGTACTGTGCATGTTTCTGCTGTTCGGCGGCTGGTTGGTGGTCGCGAAATATATGTTCGGCGTCAGTCTCGTCCTGATGATGGTGTCTCTGGCCCTGTCGGTGACCGAGATATGGATATCCGTTACCGCCATCAGCCTTCAGCTCTCCGACATGGAGCAGGACATCATGGAGCACGAGAATACCTGAGCCTGTCTGTGCGCCGGAGCACTACACTGGCGGTTGGACGGCCACCGCGCCGTGAGGACCTATGGATAGCGAAAGATGAGTCTTCCCAAGATCATCCCCTCGCACGACCCGTTCCAGGCCCTGCGGGTAAAGCGTTTCCTGTTCGCACTGCTCGTCTACCTCATGGCCATCGTGCTGATGGGGCTGTACGTGGTGCTCGGTTTCATGCGCCTGGAGGACTGGCTGCTGGCGAGCGCGGTGATCCTCGCGGTGAACGCCGTCATTTATGCGTCCCTGCGCAGCGGACGCAACGAGCGGCTCTCGGACCCGAGCCTGACGGCCCTGCAGATGCTCGCTTCCTGCCTTCTGATGGCGATGACCATGGTGCTCGTGGACGAGGCCCGGGGAGCATTGCTGCTGCTCTATCTCGTGCTGCTGATGTTCGGTGTCTTCCGGCTGCGTCGGCTGGCGTTCATGGGGCTGGGCGCCTTTGCGCTGGTGTGCTATGGCGCGGCTATCGTGATCGTGCGTTCGCTGCGGCCCTGGGCTGTGGACATGCCGGTCGAGCTGCTGCAGCTCGCCGCGCTGGCCGCTATCGTGCCGTGCGGAGGATTCTTTGCCGGCTAC
>Ga0102944_1001405_pt1 | contig 15994 bp, 11 predicted proteins | sample SalPonD_shore_MG_FD_78172 | JGI IMG/M metagenome (GOLD analysis project Ga0102944, IMG submission 78172) | Salt pond soil microbial communities from South San Francisco under conditions of wetland restoration - Salt Pond MetaG... | ecosystem: Environmental > Aquatic > Marine > Intertidal zone >...
ACACCGATGTGTCGCTTTTATTGCGCCGTCTTCTCCCCCTGCAGGCGGAACTGGTAGGTGCCGGAACCCACCGAGGTATCAATAGTCTCTTCGCCCGCCCGGATGGATTGCAGTCCGGAAACGCTCCCCGCCGCCTGGTTGTCTTCCCAGATGACAGTCCCCCCTTCGGTGACCCGCACGTCCGACAGGCCCAGGGTCGGAATACCCACGATGCCCCGGCTGTTCGCGGGCAGCGTAACCGTGAGGAAGAGCGCATTGTCCTCCCGTTCCCACCGGGAGCTGACCTCTCCCCGGATGGTCTCGATGGTGGCCTCCGCATGCTGCAGATCCCCGATCACCTGGGGCCGGATCTGGATGGTGCGATACCCGGGGGCGGTCCCGTAGCTGCCGGGCGCCTTGATCCCCGCCAGATCGTTGTAGAAGAATTCATCGATGGGACCGAACATGGCGTGGTTGTGCGAATCCCGGCCGGACCAGAACTCCCAGAGGGTGGTCGCGCCGTTTTCCACCCAGTAGCCGTACCCGGGGTAAGTGGTCTGGTTGGCAATCCGGTACATCAGGTCGCCGTAATCCTCCAGCGGCAACACGTTCACCAGCGCCTTGGTCCCCAGTATCCCCGTGAACAGGTGGCCGTCATGTTCTTCGTTGATATTGCTCACCACGTTTTCCAGCACCCTGGATCGGTAGGATTCCGGCACCAGGCCGAAATCCAGCGCCACCAGGTTGGCGGTCTGGGTGTTGTTGCCGTATCGGGCGGTCGTGGAATCGAAAAAGGTGTTGTTAAAAGCGGTTTTGATCTGTTGCGCCAGCCGGCTGTACTTATCGGCATCATCCGTTTGCCCCAGGATCTTCGCCGCTTCCTTGACCACCCACACGCTCCGGTAATAATAGGCGGTGGACGTGAGAGGCACCGGCGTCTGCACCCGCCAGCGATCGTCAGCGGTGGCGCCCGGTTCGCCCCAATCGCCGCGGCCCCAGGGGATAATATGATCTTTGGCCGTGGAGGTGAGATAGTCGGCCCAGGCTTTCACGCCCTGGTATTGTTCCCGCAACACCCGCATATCGTTGAAATAATTGTAGGTGTACCAATAGATGGCCGGATACACGCTGCCCCAGGCCGGCGTGCCCGAACCGCCCCACTGTTCCGCGGCATGGCCCCGCCATTCCGTGTAGTTGGGCACTACGTCCGGGACCGCCCCGGCCCCGGCAATCTCCTGGGCATCGTGAATGTCGTGCAGCCACTTGGACCAGAACGCGGGCATGAAGAAGTTGTGGTTGGCTTCCTCGCAATAGAGTTGGGCGTCCCCGGTCCACCCCCACTTCTCCCGCTGGGGACAATCGGTGGGAATACTGGTCATGTTGGAACGCTGGGCCCGCATCGTGTTCTGATGGATTTGGTTCAGCAGCGGGTTGGAACAGCTGAAAGAGCCGGTTTGTGGCACGGCGGTGTGGACCATCCGCCCTTCCGCTTCCAGCGATTCAATCTGTTCGGGATGATCCGCCGTAACCTCGATGTACCGGAATCCGGTGAAGAAAAAGTGCGGCCGGTACGATTCGGGGCCGCCGCCCTTCAGCGTGTAAGTGGTGTAGGCATCCCGGTGGTAATCGTGCATGGTGCTGAGGGAGTCACCCGGAGCCAGATCCTTGGGAAACCGCTGATTGTTGAGGGTTTCGGCCCCCCGGATCCGCAGGACGGTTCCGGCCTGTCCCCGCACCCGGATGTACCAGTATCCCGGGATGTTCTGCCCCAGGTCGAACAGATAAACACCGTCGTCCGACTGGGTTTGCCTCGCCGGTTCCAGGATCCGTGTTTCTACCATCCGGGGCATTACCTGGGAAACCAGCCGGCCGGGCTGGTCCGTCACCACGGCGGGCTTCCACCGGCTGTCGTCAAAGCCGGTGGCGGTCCAGCCTGATTGTTCCAGCCGGGCGTCGTAATCCTCGCCGCTGTAAAAATTGTTATAGGTGATAGGCCCGGCGGACATGCGCCAGGAATTATCCGTCACGATGCTGACGGTGCTGTTATCGGTGAAAGTCACGTTGAGCTGCAGGATCGCCCGGGGCAGGCCGTACGGACTGGGATAGCGCTGGGCGCCCTTGTTGTACCGGTGGGCGGCCCGGGTGATGTGAAACTGGCCGTTCCCTAGCATGATCCCCAGGGCGTTGGCGCCCTGCTGCAGCGCCTCGGTCACGTCGTAGGTCAGGTACATCACCCGCTTGCCGTACTCGGTTTCCGCCGGGTTGATACCCGGTTCGGTCACTTCTTTTCCATTAAGATAGAGCTGGAAATATCCCATCCCGGACACAAAGAGATACGCCGATTTTACCTGCTCCGACAGATCGAATTCTTTTCGCAGCAGCGGGGCGGAAACGGTCGAATCAGCGGCCCCGATCCACTGCCCCTGCCAGTCGTCCGGATGAAGCAGTCCGGTCACAAACTCGCTCACCTCGCTCCACTCGCTGGGGACGCCCTCCTGGTTCCACACCCGCACCTTCCAGTAATATTTCCGGCTGCTCCGCAGCTCCGAACCACCGTACACCACCTGGAAGGACTGGTCCGACTGCACTTTCCCGGAATCCCACACTTCGCCGGTCTCCTGGCGGATATTGTCTTCCGACCGGGAAACCAGGACCTGGTAAGCCGACTGGGAGGCGCCCCGTTCCCGGCCTTCCACCACCCAGGAAAACCGGGGATCCGGCATGTCCACTCCCAGCGGATGTTCCACGTACTCGACACGCAGCCGGGATACGCCCACTTCGCGCCCGCCACCGCACGCCAGTAACAGGTAACTTCCCGCCAGCACTAATCCGAAAATCAGTATCCTTCGTACACGCATAATAATACTCCTTTTACCAGCTGCCGCCGATTCCGTCACTCCTGCCCCGGCTGGGATCCGACCACCGTGAACACGTAGTTACCGGAGCCCACCTGAAAAGTGACGTATTCCTCGTCGGATGAGGCGCTGTTCACACCTTCCGCGTCCGGCCGGAACTGGTTATTTTCCCAGACCGTAGTCCGGCCCTCGCTGATCACCACGTCGGTCAGTCCCCGCAGCGGCACGCTCACCATTCCGGTGCTGTTGGCCGGAATGCTCACTGTTAACCGGAATACGTTGGGTCTTTGCTGCCAGTGGGAAGCCACCGTCCCGGCCACGGTCTCCACCGAAGCCCGGGCTTCGCTCAACTCTTCCGGCGCCTCGGGACGGATCCGAATCTGCCGGTATCCCCGGGACGAACCGTTCTCCTCCGGCCCCCGGATCCCGGCCAGATACTTGTAAAAGTACTCCTCGATGGTCCCGAACATTTCATGATTATGGGAATTTTCGCCGGACCATTTCTCCCAGAGCGTGGTGGCGCCCTTTTCGATCCAGTAGCCGTAGCTGGGATAGGTCTTCTGCGTCGCCACCGTGTAGGCCACGTCGCCATGCCCGGATTCCACCAGCACCGGCCAGAGATACTTGGTGCCGATGATCCCGGTATTCAGATGACCGTTATGGGTGTCGGTGATGTCGTCGAGTACCGTTTGCAACACATCCCCGTAATCGCCTTCCGGCACCACGTCTCCGGACAAGGCCAGCAGCTGGTAGGTCTGGTAGGGTGCGCCCTGCGTTCCGAAGTAATTGGTTTCGGGATCGTAAAATGTGGCCACGAACGCCTGGCGCACGCTGTCGGCCAGCGCCGCATACGCCGCCGCATCGTCGTCGTGACCGAGGGCTCCGGCGATTTTGGACATCAGAAAGGTGTCCAGATAATAATAGTAGGTGCTCACCACCGGATGGTTGGGGCCGTCCGACTGCCCCGGGGCGCACCATTCGCCCAGGGAATCCCAGTAGCCGCCGAAATCGTTGATGATGTAGGCTTCTCTGGGATTGGAATCCGTGCGGGCCAGCCGGTGCAGGTATTGGATATATCGCTGCATGGTGGGATAATGCTCCTCCATCACCCGGGAGTCGGTGTAATAATTATACATCCACCAGGGAAGCAGAATGTACGCACTGCCCCAGGCGATGCCGCCCCCCGTGCCACCCACCAGGGTCGGCGCCGTATTCGGAATCCGGCCGTTGTCCTGCTGGGAATCCTGCATGTCGTTCAGCCAGTTGGTGTAGAACGCCGCCATGTGGAAGTCGTGCATGGAGGATTCGGCAATGATCTCGCCGTCTCCGGTGTAGGCGCCCTTTTCCCGCTGGGGACAGTCGGTGGGGTAATCGTGCGTATTCCCGATCTGTGCCCAGACGGCCGCCCGGTGAATCTGATTCAACAGCGAGTCCGAGGAGGAAAAAGTCCCGTTGCGCTGCAGCGCGGTATGAACCACCCGGCCTTCCGCTTCCAGAGATTGGATGGCGTCGGGATTGTCCACCACGGCTTCCAGGTACCGGTAACCGGTGTAGAAAAAGTGCGGCTCGTACTGCTCTTCGCCCTCGCCCTTGGTGGTGTAGGACGTCCAGACATTCGCATGGTAGCGTTGATTGGTGCTGATCTGATCCCCGGCCTTCAGCGGTTCCGGGAACAGGGAATCATTGAGGGTCTCCGCGGCCCGCACCCGGATGTTTACTCCGGCATCCCCCTGGACCCGGATGCGCCACCAGCCCGGGATGTTTTGCCCCAGGTCGAACACGTACACGCCCGGTTCCGAATGCGTACTGGTCAGCGGCTGGATGGTGCGAATGACGCGGGATGCCGGCATCAACTGGGCATCCAGGATGCCGGGCGGAGCCGTCACCACCGTCACCGGCTGCCAGCCGGCGGCATCGAAATCCGCCGTGCTCCAGCCGGATTGTTCCCGCCGGGCGTCATAGTCTTCCCCGCCGTAAAAATTGTTGTACGTAATGGGACCGGCGGCCGACTGCCAGGAGGCATCCGTGACCACCGTCTGATGCGAACCGTCCGTAAACGTGATATTGAGTTGCAGCAGCGCACAGGGCGGTCCGAAATAATGGGCGTTGCCTCCCCAGCCGTATCGCCCTCTGGTCCGCTCCAGCCGGAAGGCGCCGTTCCCCAGCAGGATACCGGCCACATTGTGCCCGGACGTTATCTGGCCCGTCACGTCGTAGGTGTTGTAGAGCACCCGCTGCCGGTAATCGGTCATGGCCGGGGTCAAAACGTCCGCACTGACTTTCTTGCCATTGATAAACAACTCGTAGTTGCCCAGACCGGTTACGTAAGCCGTGGCTTGTTGCACCTGTTTGCCTACCTCGAACACCTTCCGCAAGAGCGGAGCCGAAATAGCGGTATCGCCGGCGGCGATCCACCGGCCGGTCCAGTCGGCATCATCAAACAGCCCGGTATGAACAGAAGCCGTCTCGCTCCAGGGACTGGCATCGCCGGCCTGATCCCAGATACGCACCTTCCAGTAATAGGTCGTGCCGCTTTCCAGGGCATTGCCGTCATACGGGATATTCACGGCATCATCCGAGGATTGCTTCCCGGAATCCCAGAGATCCGCGGTGTCGATCCGTAAATCCCCCGGTGTGCTGGCCACCAGAATCCGGTACGCCGACTGCGTCACGCCCCGCCGGCTGCTGGTGATCACCCACGAAAACCGGGGATGCGGCATGTCGATCCCCAGGGGATTTTCCAGATATTCGCAGCGCAGGTCCGCCACCGATAATCGTCCGCCGGCGACCCCGCAGCTGCTGATCAGCCAAAACATCCCCAGCAACAGGACTCCGGTTATGCTGTACAATCTTCCTCGTTCCATAAAACCCTCCATGTGCGTGTGTTTACCCTGCCCCTTCCCTTACTCCGGGTAGAAAGGGGGGATATTCGAACAGCCAGTGGTTGCGGCGCCTTGTTTCATAAGCGAGAATTATGCCCATGCTATAATCAAATTGGCTATTCCCGGTTCACTCGTTGTGTGACAGTGGATTTTGCCGGATCATCCTGGCCTGTGAATCCAGAAAAAATGCCACACTTGTCATGCTGATCCCGGCCAGCCTGGGTCAGAACGACAACGCTTTCCTGCATTTTTTCTGGCAAAACTTGACCCATTTCACACAACAGGTTCATTTCCTTATATCCAATACCCGATTCTGCTTCTTTCCACTCCTCAATTCCATGCGTTCAACCCAGAACGAACTGCTTCTCACCTGGCCCGGTTACGGGCTTCGCACCCCGAACAGCCGCACCGGCCCCACCATCCCGGCCGGCGCCAGGGAGGGATCCCGCTGGTTCCGGACCCATTTCCGTGCCGTAGCGTTCTCCGTCATGGACTGGACGTAGTTATAGAGCACGGTGGTCACTTTGACATCGAGTGTGTTGTCTCCGGAGCGGACGGCATCGGAAATATCGTACCGCCGGCGTCCCCACCAGGTATCGCCCAGGGATTGGCCGTTGAGCGACACCTCGGCCACTCCGTGCACCTTCCCCAGGTCGAGCACCAGGGGCTGGCTCTCCTCCGACCGAAACGTGGTTCGGTAATGTACCGTCCCCGCGAAGGTGTTCAAAGCGTGATCCGCGGACTCGCTGAAATCCGTCAACCGGGTGAGTGTCCGGGAGAACGGTTCGGTGTGGGCCGGCTGGAATTCGCACTCCCAGGGGCCGGAGAGAGTGGCGGATGCCTGAGACGCTATTTCCGGAGCGGGTTCCGGCTCGCCGGACCGATCCGGATCGAACACCAGCAGCAGGGATTCCAGCGGTTGTAACGTAATCGACAGATGATCCGGCGACTCCCGGTACGGATAGACGCTGCGGGTTCCGGTAAACGGATCCCAGCGCCAGGGGGTTTTGTCTTCCGTCCCGAAGACCGCCTCGAACTGCACGGCACGGTTTTTATCGTTATTCACAAAGAAAAACAGATCCTTGCCGTTCTGGTTCTGATGCATCTGGTACAGCGCCGGATCCGGTGGGGAAATTCGGACCGGCTGCTCGATCTGAAACCGGGAAATCAGATCCCGCATCCAGAGATGCAGCGCTTCCCCCCGGTCCGGTGCCGGCACAACTCCTGCCCGCTCCGGATGTTCTTGTAAAACCCGGTCGACGTTCTCCTGCACCGTGGCGTCGTTCCGTACGGCGTTCGGGAGCGAAAGGGATCGGTTCGGTTGTTCCCCGATGAAGATGACCCGCCCCCCGTTCTCTGCGAAATCCCGGATGGCCGTTGCCGTTTCGGGCTCCAACGATTGCACTCCGGTCAGGATTAGGGTCCGGTACGCCATGGGGCCATAGCGAAGTGCGCCACCCTTCTTGGTCCCGTCCTGGATGATCTTCTCTGAGATATAGTCTGCCGATAATCCGTTCTGGTGAATGGATTCCCAAAGCCGGGGACCGTACCAGGGGGCGGTCTGCAGCGGCACCCGGGCCAGCCCGGTGGTGCTCCAGATATCCGCGCGGGGGGTGAGAACCGCCACGTCCATCACCGGCTGGGAATGCTGAAACACCGCGGACAGCCGGGCGTTATAATCCACCCATTCGGGAAAATACGGCCACCAGGGATTCTGTTCGCTGAAGTAGGCGCCGAACCGGACCCACCCCGGGAACCCGGCTGCCGGCGGCGAATAATTGAACCCGTGCAGCACCGAATGGTTGATGCCCATAATGAAATTCATGTCGTCGGCCTGCTTGATCATCTCCAGAGTGGCTTTGAACACGCCGCGGGTATCGGTCATGGCCTCGCAGCTGGCCACCGGTTTACCGGTGAGGTGCGCGCCGGCCGCGGTGTATTTGTTCCAGACGTAATAGCCGTGGGAATACGGATCCGGGGAAAACAACCAGTTGTTGCTCTCCGGAATGTCCGGGATCATGTAGCCCTCGGACATCCCCATCAGCCAGGGAGTGCCGTATGCCTGGTACCGGGATTCGGCGCCCTGTTCCTGACACCATTGATGGTACGTTTCGGTAAACCGTTCCAGGAACAGTTCCACCAGGGTCTTGTTGTAATCATACCGCACCCGTTTGATGGTATCAGCCAGAGCGCCCCGGGGTTCGAAAGCATCCTTGTATCCCTGTTGGGGATTCGGATAGAATACAAACGGAAAATACGGCTCCAGGTCGTAGCCCCGCCGGCGACGGAATTGTTCCAGCAGATCCCCGGTCCAGTCGGAGCCGGACAGTTCGATGCTGTCCACGAACAGCGCCCGCAGGGCGTCGCCCAGGCGGCCGCCCAGCTCGGGCCCGAGTTTTTCCGCCACCCGGTCGATGTAGCGTGTCACCGCCGCGCTGTTGTAGTGATCCAGGCAGGGTCCGTCGGCCCCCGGCGCCCCCAACGTCACCTCCCGGAAGCCCAGGCCGGCCTGAATCGTCCCTAAAGACAGCAGGTAATTTCCTTCCGGCACCTGAAATCGGATATTCCCGTCCTGCCCGACCGCACCGGTCAAATCTTTGGACTGGGCAATATCACGGATATTTTTCGGCACCAGCCGCAGGAATAAGAGCTGCGGCTCCGGAGCAGTTTCCCCGGGGGCGGGCTTGCGCTTCAGTTCAATCAAATCGTTGAGCTGCCGCTGAAAGGTCATCGGCCCCTGCAATTCGAATTGTTGAACGACTACCCCCTTGATCTGTTCATCGGGAGGCAAAAAACGGCCGCCGAACGGCCAGCCGGTGCCCACGATCATATCGGTGATCATGCCCCGTTCCCGGGCCTCGTCCGCCGCCACTTTCACCATGTGGTTCCACTCCGGCGTCAGCCAGACCAGTGGTTTTGCTCCGATGTCCACGGCATCCTCCGGCATGGCGATGGGGTTGATCTCTACACCGCCGATCCCCGCCTTTTTCAATACATCCAGTTCCCGCTGGATTTCCTGTTCGGTGACCTGGCTCCCGTTCCACCACCAGCGCACAAACGGCCGGGCCGTGGCCGGGGGTTCCTGGAAAACCTCGAACAAATCCTCCGATGACTGCTGACACCCCCCGAACACAAGCAGAAGGAGTACAGACAAAACCAGCAGGAGTCGAAAATAAACCTTGTTGAATGATCGCATAAAATGAGCCCTCAGTCCGGTGTTGCTTCAATTCATGGTAAATGCAGTGCAGGCGATTGATGCAGAAGGGTCAGCCGACCCTCCTCGTACTATAAAATATACGATGATGCGACGGGACAGTAAACGCCTTATCGAGTATGATCCCCATCGATGATTAAAAAGATCCGGGGGGAGCCTTTTGACTGACTGTCCGGAAGGCTCGGCCTGGGACCATTCCGGAAAGATACATGATGTGGGAACCCCGGCAACTTGGAGAATACGACACTATCTTCCATCCGGACCGGGGGCGGTAACGCCCTCAAATCGGGATCCATTTCTTTCTTGCCAACGCGACCTCTGCCTTCTATATTCCTGAATAATAATTGAGATTAATTCTCAATTAGACTCGTCGGATAAGGAGTGAATTCATGAAGCGGCAATCCATCTTCCGGGTGACCTTCCGTGTTTCCCGATACTTCCTCTTCGCAGGAATTCTGCTCCCCGGGGGTCTTCTGCCGGGAAGGCAGCCCGATCAGCCTCTCAACCGGGACTCCGATCAACAGGTGATGGTCTCCAATGATCTCTCCGGTGATTATAATCAGCTCCAAATTAGTGGCTTCGCGGTCGGAGAGTATGCCTATCAGTTGAATACCCGCGAAAATACGTTCCGGGGCAATAAAATGGCGGTCAGCGTTTTCAAACCCGTGAACACCGGTCTCTACTTTTTCGGCCAGTTAACCACCGCCCTGGAGGACGGGGAATCCGGAACCGAGATCGATAACCTGCTGGTGAGTTACACGCCGGCTGCCTTTTCCCAGCTCACCCTGATGGCGGGAAAATTCGACGCACCGGTGGGCTTTGAGCGCGACGACGAACCGCTCAACTTTCTTCCCGATAATTCCTTCAACTTCGAGCTGGCCAGGCCGGTGAAATTCACCGGTATTTCGGCGCTGTACATCATCAACCCGGTATGGGATATCACCGGCTACGTGGTCAATGGCTGGGACCTGAACATCGATAACAACCGGCGGAAAACCATCGGCGGCCGGCTGGGATTTTCCCCCGGGGAGCACAGTAATTTCGGTCTTTCACTGATCAATGATTTCCCCGAACCAGGGCCCACCAACCTCGACCGGTTTCTGACCAATATCGATTACACCATCCGGCCGTTACATCATTTCCTCCTGGCAGGTGAACTCAATTTTGGAACTCAACAACTCGCCGGGGGTGCAGCAACCAGCGGACAGTGGAACGGCGGTCAAATCACGGTCTACTCCGATATCACCCACCGGACCGGTCTGGCCGTCCGTTATGATGCGTTTCGGGATACCGACGGCCTGCGAACAGGAAAGATTCAAACCCTCGAATCCTTTAGTCTGGCGCCGATCTTCCGGTTGAGCGCAGGACAATTCGGAGCCTTTACCACCCGGGAACATACGGATGTGCGCATCCCCGCCTTCGAACTCCGGCTGGAACTTCGCGGGAACCACTCTTCCGTGGATGAGTTTCCGGACGGCAACGGCGGATTTTCCCGGTGGAGCCTGGTGTCGCAAATACAGGCCGTAGCGGTGTTTTAGGAACGAACGATGAACACCTTTTCGCTCTCCAAGGCAGAGACTCCCCTGAAAGTGGTGGCAACCCTGTTCCTGTGCGGACTCGGAATCAGCTACTTTTTCGGGTTACTCATGGTGATGACCTGGACCGGCCTCACCCCCCGGGCCTTGCAGCAATCCTACCAGGAAAAATCGATTGTCTCCGGATCGGCCACGACCTCCACCGCCACCGATGCGCCAATCAACCTGAATCAGAATATCAACGTGCCCCATAAAATCGACCGGGATCTGCTGGTGCAGGATACGCACGTACATCTGCCGGTCTACACGGTAATCGCAACACTACTTTCGGTCATCACGCTGGGATTAAACCTGCAAAAGCGCGCCAAAATATGGCTGATCATCGACCTCTTTCTGGGTGGCTGGCTGGATTTCATCGGTATGTGGGGACTGAAATTCGTGGCTTCTTTCTTTGCCTATGTTACGCTGGCCGGCGGTTGGTTGATGTTCGCCTCCTGGCTGGTGGTGACAGTGATGGCCCTGGCGCAAATGTGGCACCGAACCGGGAGCAATACCACCTGATCTACCATGGAACACGGAACGAAAAGGATCGAGATTATGAAACGAATCTTCAGCGCTTTAGCCACTGTTATCTTGCTCATCACCTGGGGATCTGCCGGAGCGGATGCGCATATCACGCCGGTCGTCCACCTACTGAAGCATAATGAAGCAATCAAACAACTCATTCCGGACGGCACATCCTTTTATGTGAGAAAAGTCCGGATAGGGAAAACCGCTCTGCAGCACATTAAATCGGCGGTTGACTGGACCCCCGGCACCGATGAATACAAATTTTACTATGGAAAGAATCCGAAGGGCGAGATGGCCGGTGACGTCTTATTTATTTCCCAGGACAGCAAACATGGCCCGGTGGTACTGGCGGTAGCCTTCTCTCCGGACAATACGATCCGGGGAGTCCGGATCACCGATGCCACCGTCGAGACCCTCCCCTGGATGAAAACCCTGATGGCGCACAATTTTACCGACACCTTTCAGGACAAGACCGCTGTTGACGACGCTGCTGTCCGGACCCGGGCCGACCAAGAAAATCTGGGAGCGATGCCCCGCTATTTCGCCGGGATTATCGCCACCGGCGTGGAACACGCCCTGGCTTTGCAGCGGGTCTTGTTCCGGGTTCAACCCGTCCAATAACCAATAACTACCGGCACAGCTGCCGGCAGTCTCTGCGGGTCAAAGCGACCTGATATTGACAAGCGATCGCCTTTCCACTCAGATGGTAGAATTTGATGCCTCAGAATGCAACCATGATTCGAACAGCCACCAGCAAAGCATTTCCCAGAGATGGGTCCGTGTCCGGATTGATCACGTATTGCACATCACCCTGCAGGTCAAACCAGGAGGTCACGGAAGCCAGATAGGTCCATTCCAGATTTACTTCCGCGTGATCGGCACGCCACTGTCCCTCCAGGTAGGGTTCACCGTTAAATGCCGCAGCGAACGAGAAACCAAACTGGTCTTCGTCCCGCCCCGGAAAGATCCCCTGATACACCCCGCCACCACCCGCGTACCGGGTAAACCGGTTGACCCTCCCGCTGGCAAAGCCAATCTGGGCAAACACGCTCAACCCTTGTTCTGGATTTTCCGGTTCCTGAAAGATCTGTCCCTCGGCTTGCGCGTACAACCCGGCACTTCCGGTCCGTTGCACCGGCTGGCCGTTCCCTTTCACTGCGGTGAGATCCGGAAAGGAGCCGGTATACCTCCAGGCTCCCAACGCAACCCGATCCCGATATGGAACCTCGGTGAGACGGCTGGCATGTTGGCGGCGTATCCACCGGGACCCGTGAGTGACCCCGCTTCCATTGAGCCAGAGATAGGCGGCTTCCGCCGCAAGCAGCGCACCATCATTTGGTCGAATGAGGATGTGTGTCCCGTGGGGATGCCCCGGTGCGCCGGGAACACCATCCAGGACCGCCAGCTGGAACGCCAGTCGGGGCCGGGGGATCCATTTCAGCCGCACCCCCGGCGAGGTGTAGGGAAAAATAGACGGGCCGTTTTTTCCGCTCAGCCCCAGGGTGGCTCCGGTGCCGTGCGAACTCTGCAGAAAAAATCCGGCGGCCCGAACCACGTTAAACTCCGTATCCAAAGAATACAGACCGGCGAGGACCGAGAACCGATCCTCTAAAAGTAGTTGCTCATACCAGGCCTCATACAGGCGGACCGCATCCGGCGCCTCGATATTGCTGACTCCCTGGGCATCGCCCGAGAGCGCTGTGGGACTACCCCCGTGTGTGCCCAAACCGTACAAAAACAGGTTGCCGCCTTCCCAGCCCAGGATCCGGTTCAGATCCAACGTCGCCGTGACGTCCAGTTCTCCCAGAGAAACAGTTCCCCGGCGCTGTCCGCCGGACAGGTTGTTCCACATTTCCCCGGTAAAAGACGTGTGGAACTCTATCCCCGGAACAGATCCTAATCCTTGGCCGTTCGCTCCCCGCGCTCCGGTCAACCCCAAAATCCAGATCAGACCAAGGACCAAAAGCCGTTTTCCCGGAAAAAGATCGGCCAACCTGGAACACCACGCCGGAATTACCGGCCTTCTGTTACCATCATCTTTCGGTATTTGCATACTCCGTGAATAGTCGCATAGTGTATGTTTGAACGAAGATCTGACCCCGGCCGGGCAGGAATTCGCCGGAAAATATCTTCTTCCGCACGCAGAAATATAACATCTGTGCAGCAGATAAAAAATACGAAGAACCGGGAGGGGTTTTCCGGCTACCGGGAAATATTTGCGTTCCGGTAAGTTTCCACTGCCCGTACCAGAGAAGCGGAGAGCGCGTGGAGAAACTCCGGATCTGCCAGCCTCCCTTCGCCTTCGGTTTCAACCAAAGCATTCAGGTCGAGGATGACGGAGGGCACCGGCGAATCCAGCATGAGGAAATGTGCCGGCTGACTCTCCCCGCCCTGCAGTGCGGGCGATCCCTGCCATGTCCGGTGGAGAGCGGTCATCAGGCGTACACTCCCGGTATTCCCTGCCTGATAAAACACGGAGACCGGCTGCGGACCGGTTTGATTGGCGTGAAGACCGGCATGCAGGGAAATCACCAGATCCGCGCCGGCCGTACGGATAATTTCGCGACGCTGCGGGTATGACACAAAGTGATCTCCTGTCCGGGTGAGGGTGACGGCTGTTCCCTTCGCCCGGAGGTCGGCGGCCAGCACGCCGGCCAGTAAAAGCGTCACCGCTTTTTCTTGGCTCCCGCTCGTGAATTTGGTCCCGGCATCCGGGCCGCCATGCGCGGGATCAATGACCACGGCGAACCCGCCGGTGCGGCGGCCGGAATCGGTGTCCGACGGCGATTTCTCACAGCTCACCTGTGCTGCCGTCAAGGCGAAAACGGCACACAGGATCAGTACTCGTTTCATAGGTGCTCCTCCCAATGTAAAATCCGGCCATGAACCGCGGAAAAGGGGATTCCGGGGATGACCGTTGCGTGACTGTTGTCTGCCGGGAATAGACGGCGTGGCAGACAAGAAATCTCTCCAGGCAAGTTAGGTTCTGACACCCAATGATGCAACAGAATAGTTCGCGACCACCAGGAAGAACGGTGCCCCTTCCAGGTGCTCACCGCCCGCCCGGTTTACTGCGGAGGGGTACTCCGCGTGCCCTTTTCAGACACGTAACTGTCCTGTGCAATCCTTCAGGCCAGGTCGGACGAAACAGCGGTATCCGCTGGCAGAGTGGCACGCAGCACCAGGTACCCGGCGACGCCCGAGACCAGGGATCCCAGAATGATCCCCAGTCTTTCGTCGAACAGCAGGTTCACGCCGGTTTCCTCAAAGGCCAGCGACCCGATGAACAGGCTCATGGTGAATCCTACACCGCACAGGATGGCCGTGCCATACAGCGATCCCCACGAGACGCCCTCCGGCAGGGGAGTCCACCGTAACTTCGCCGCAACCCAGCAGAACCCGAACACCCCGGCCTGCTTTCCCAGGAACAATCCAAGTGCGATTCCGGAGGGGACCCCATGGAATACCTGCTCGAGACCGACGCCCCCCAAACTGATGCCGGCGTTGGCAAAGGCAAACACCGGCAGTATTAAAAAAGCGACCGCAAAGTGCAGGTCACTTTCCATATCCTCCAACGGAGAATACTCCGGTTTCGTCCGGGAACGCATGGGAATAAACATGGCCAGGAGCACCCCGGCCAGGGTCGCGTGGATCCCGGATTTCAGCATGGCGGTCCACATAATGACCCCGACCAGGACGTACAGGCTCTTCGCTTCCACGCCCCGCCGGTTGAACAGAACCAACACGGGGATACAACACGCCACCACCAGGAGCGCAATTAGCGAAATCTTTGCCGTATAGAAGAGCGCGATAATCAAAATCGCGCCGATATCGTCGAAAATTGCCAGTGAAGTCAGGAAAATCCGGAGGCTAGTGGGTACCCGGGAACCTAATAAAGAGAGAATCCCCAGCGCAAATGCGATATCCGTGGCCGCCGGAATCGCCCACCCCTTCATGGCGACAGGATCACCGGAGTTCAAATAGATATAAATCATCGCGGGAATCAGCATCCCACCAACGGCACCGATCCCCGGCAAGATAATAGCACGTTTGTCCGCCAGCACCCCTTCCAGCAGCTCCCGCTTCAATTCCAGCCCCACCAGGAAGAAGAAGATCGCCATCAAGCCATCGTTAATCCACAGCAGGAGCGGTTTCGCGATTTTCAACGCCCCGACCCGGACCTCCACCGGGGTCTCGATTAACAGATTGTAATACGTTCCCAGCGGTGTATTCGCCAGCACCACGGCGATCACCGTGGCAAACATCAGCACGATGCCGCCGGCCGATTCTAACTGGAAAAAGCGTGCGACGAAATTATCCCGGGAATTATCCATGGTGTTCTCCGTATGTTTTCAATTGCCAGGCCGGGTTTACGTGCAACCAGTTGGGCGCTGGCTCATTATTCGGCCATTTATAATATCGGTGTGACCGTTTTGTACGAACCGTCATTCATGGATTTGGATTCTATCTCACCGGAGCGTCTGTGCCGCCGCCTCCATTACCCGCCAAAACTCCGCCGTGGGGGTGGATTGTTCCGCATCCGGCGCCTCATAAACCGGCCCCTGCGTATCCTCCGTGAGGATGAGATCTCCGTTATCGTCGATCCCCTCCACTCGCCAGCGCTTCACCGCCATGATATATTCCGGCCTGGTCAGCGGGCTGGCCGCCTGCCCGCGCCTTTGCCACAAACGCCTGCCGCCCTGTGCCAAACAGCTGGTACTCGCGCTCATTGGGAGCATACGTGGTGATGATGCCCTGCAGCCGGATCGATCCCAGGTGTGAGAGGCGATGAAGTACTCGTCGGAATACACGTCCCGGCAATCGTCGTTGTCGTAAATCACCGAAGAAACGTGGTCGAATGGCAAAGGAACGGGCGTCTGGGCAGCCAGCGGCGTGAAAAAGAGCGCCATGCAACAACCTGCAGCAATGTATCGGGGAAATGTCATAGGAAGAGTTACT
>Ga0102944_1001406_pt1 | contig 15994 bp, 13 predicted proteins | sample SalPonD_shore_MG_FD_78172 | JGI IMG/M metagenome (GOLD analysis project Ga0102944, IMG submission 78172) | Salt pond soil microbial communities from South San Francisco under conditions of wetland restoration - Salt Pond MetaG... | ecosystem: Environmental > Aquatic > Marine > Intertidal zone >...
AATGGTTTCGCGTAGTAGGGCTTACCGGAAGTTTGATATAGACATTGAAAAATACTACCAAACAACTAAGAGTAGAAGTCGAGAAGGTATTTTTGTCGGCAAAGACTAATTTGCTACCATATATTTTTTTTTTTTCTTTCAAATATACTTGCTAATAACATAATTATAATGAATCATTTATTATTTACATATTAAACAGAATTAGAAGATCTGAGTTTTTTGAAAATAATTTTTTTAATGAAATCTGATACAGTAAATTTAGATAATTATACAATTAAAGATATCCCGGGTTCCTCTGGCAGGCTAGATGTAGTTTCAAGATGCATATTAGCTGCACTTTTGAATAAAAAAAATTTTGATGAAAATATGCAATTTATAATCTTTTTTAAGAAATATGGAACCTATAAATTTGACCCAGTATATTTGAATTATTCTACCTTTCCTAAGGACGAACTTTTACTTTCTGATTTGCTCTGTAAGTTAATAAAAAATTTTGATATAAATAAAGAATTTAGAAATCCATTAAATCCAATTAAGAAAAAAAATATTTCACTTCTTAGATCTTTAAAAGAATTACAGAAAAAAGGAAAAAATATTTTTCTTTTAAAAGAATCAGGTCTTCCTTTTTCTAAGCTAATTGATAAAATAAAACTAAATAAAGAATTATATCTAATAATAGGAAATCAAAGCGAAGATTTTATTAATTCTTTTGAATTTTTAGAACTAAATATTCCCGAAATAAGTTTAGGGACTAAATCTCTATTGGCCTCAACAGTGATACGTTTACTAAAAATAAAATTGGTTTTTTTCCTTTAAAATTTTTTCTCCGGTATATCCAAATAATAATCTATTTTATCAAAAAGTGAATAAAATATGGCAGATATCAATGAGCCAACTCAAAAAAGAGAAATAGAAAAAAAATTATTACAAAAGATTATCGATAAACCCGTTTCCCACCTAATTAAATATAAGGTCTCTCCAAATTTCCTCTCTTTTGGGGGCTTTTTAAGCTCTTTAGCTGCAGGTATTTTAATTAGCTTGGGATTTATTCATGGAAATTTTTTCTTAGCCTGGATTGTCCCTATTTTAATAATCGTTTCTGGAGTTTTAGATGTTTTTGATGGAGAAGTTGCCAGGCAAACGGGTAAAGTAAGTCCAGAAGGCTCTTTTTTAGATTCAAATATCGATAGAATATCAGATTCTGTAATTATTTTTGGATTAATTTATGGAAATTTAGTGGGTTTTATAGAAGGTTTTCTCATATTATTTTTAGTTATAATGATATCTTATACAAGATCTCGAGCAGAAATTGAAGGAGTAAATATGAAAGGAGTAGGCTTTCTTGAAAGAGCAGAGAGAATGATAATTTTAATTGTAGGGATAATTATTGAAATATATGTCTATGCCATTACTTTATGGTTAACAGGAGATCCCTTTGAATATTTCTTCCCAATTTTTATAAAATGTTTTATAATTGCTTTAATTTTTACTTTAGCGCAGAGATTTATTCACATTCGAAAATCTCTCAAAAATGTTTCTATTAAATGATTTTCTTTTAAAAAATATTTATCTTATAAAATAAGAAATCTTATAATGCCTAAAATATATTTAGATATTAAAGGATAATAATAAAAAATGAGGTGATATGAAAGGTGGCACGAAAAAGGAAGTCTGGTGGTAAGTCTGGATCATCAAAAGGAAGATACAAGAGAGTTCAATGTTCTAAATGTGGTCGAAGTGTCCCACGGGCAAAAGCTAAGGTAGTCACTGGCAGAACCAGATTAGTGGATGGAAGAATGTATAAGGAGCTTAAGAAGGATGGCACCATTATTTTGGGCGGTCAGACGAGAAAATACCTCTGCATTAGTTGTGCAGTGCATTCTGGGGTTGTTTCTCAGCGAGCAAAAGATAAAAGAAAAAAAGATTGAATTATCCTTTAATTTTCTTAATTTTTATAAGTCATACATAAATTAGAGATTTAATTGTTTGAAAAAGGTGGGTAAGCTGTATAAGATTTCAACACCTTCTTTTTCTTTCATTTCTATTATTGCACGTATTAAATATAATTCTTTTAATTCACTTTCCGCATCATAGATTCTCATAGTTGTGTGAGGTTTTATTCTAAGACTATAATTTTCAGCAATACCAGTTATATTCTGGTCTGTTGTTACTCTAATACCTAATAAGCCCAATTCATAATGAGATACAATAAAAAGTATTTGATTTTCTCCTTCTTTAATGAAGTGGACTGCTTCTAAATATTTTTCTTTTAATACATCTGGTAGGGCGCTATATTTAATGTATTTTTTCTTTCCTTTAATATATTCAAAAGGAGTATAAAAAAGTTTATTAAAACTGGCAATTTTTTTAATTTGTTTATTATATTCCTCAATATCTTTAATCTTATAGGCTTTATTGAGTAATAAATCTAAATTATCAACGATTTCTTGAGCCTGATACCCATTGATTACCGTTGCTATGTAAGCTCGTTTTAATTTTTCTATTAAAATATCCACTTTCCAATTTAATCCTGCATCAATTGCCATCTCCATACTTTCGTTGTATAAGTTTGTAGCAATTTGAGAATGACCTAAGGCAAGAAAATAATCTCCGAGCTCACTAAAGACTATAATGGCATCCACCAGATTTTCTTTTAGATTGATGTTAGAAATTTCATTCATAATTGACATTGCTGCTTCTTTATCATCTTCTCCTCCTTGGATATGCAAAGCAATTGCTTTTCCTATAGCGCATTTTAATTTTAATTTTTCATTTTTATAGACCTCTGCCAATTCTTCCGTAAAATTATATGCTAATATAGAATTTTGATAAAAACCGTGAAAAAGTAGGATTAATGCTTTAATATAATTTAACGTAAGACATGTCTGATAATTATGAATTATTGTAGAAAATAAAGCAGCTCGTTCAAGTGAATCAATCGCGGAATTGATATGTCCTAGAGAAACTAATAAAAATGCTCGTAAAAATTCCATTTTGGAAATTTCAGAACAAATTAATTGCTCCACGATTTCATAATCGCTCAATTTATTAATTTTTCCTGATGCTAATTGCAATAGTGAAACTAGAAACCCATTACCTTTCTTTAAAAATTTTACCGCACTTTTAGAATCATTTTTGATAATCGCATTTCGAGATTTTTTAATATATTCGCGAGCAATCTTCAGATTCTCAAGGAAATTAATAATATTATATACTTTATCCTCATCACTTCGAGGTATCTTTTGCCCTTCTATATATTTTTCGGCAACTACTAATTCTTCTTCATGTTTAGGGGTGCATATACCGAATTCCATTTGATCTCCTTCTAAACGGGAGTCTTGAGTTAATATAGAGTCTTGTGTAACGCTTATAGCACGCTCAATGAGCCATGTAATCTTTTTTTCGGCTCTATACATTTTTAATCGCTCAGAATCCAGCATATATCCTAAGGTATAATTAAGTGATTCTTGCCATACATTTTTAAAATAATTTCTCATCTGAGATTTTGAAACTCCCCTATGAATTTTTAACAGAAAGCTAGATAATGATAATATATTAATCTTTCTTGGATATAAAATAGCTGTATTTTTTGCTAACTTGAAATCATCAGTGATTATATGTACCTTTTTAAATAATTTATCTTTTGTAAGTTTTTCAGCTAAAATTATTAAAGACAAATCCGGATCTTGGGCAGGAAATCTAATATTTCTTTTTTTTAAATTTTGTTTTAATGCATTAATTTCTTTATCATCTATTTTCTCAATATTAATAATTCTTTCAAGTTCCTTCTTAAAATCAGCAGAGGTTTTAATTTCATTGAAAACATTTTCTGTAATGTAATAATTAAACCCCAATTCGGAAGCGGCGCTTTCTAATTTTTGTAATATCTTTTTTACTTTAATGGAAAGCATACAAATAAAGAAATTGGCGTCAAAAATAAGAGCTTCTTTTCTTTTTTCTGACATATAGAGTTAAATAATTTTATAAAATTATTTATAGAAATGTACTAATTATTTTTAATGTTTATTTATACATAGGAAAAATTAGATAAATTGATTAATGTGGGATTTTTTAAAATAAATTTCATTGGCTATTCAGGAAGTGGCAAAACTTATTTTATTACAAAAGCGATAAAACTTCTGAGAGATAAATTTAATATGGAATCAGCCGTAATAAAAAATATTCATAAACACCAAATTGATAAAGAAGGAAAAGATACATCTCTTTTTGCTGAAGCGGGCTCAAATTACACCATCGCCAAAAATATTTATGATGAAATTACAATTTTCATTAAAAAAAAAATTTCTATAGAAAAAATCATAGAATGGATGGAATTAGGACCATTTAAAATTGATATTATATTTACAGAAGGATTTCGAAGCTTAAAAGCTCCAACAGTGTTATGTGTTAGAAATATAGAAGAAATCGAAGAACAAATGAACAGCAATGTGAAAATGATTTCATCAATGCTAAGGTTAACTCAAGAAGAGAAGGATAAGATTAAATTAAATTTACCCATAATAAATATTGAAGAAGAATTTGACTCTTTTCTAAAAATATTTAATATTAACCAAGAATTCTAAACCATGGTTTCACTCCAGAAAGTAGATAATTCTTGACAAATTTTATTTATTTCTTTAATAACCATCTTATCTTTTATTCCTCTTGAAAAATATTGACTGAGTTTTTCAAAAATTTTATTTTTATTACTTATATCAGAGACGGAACTTCTAATATTTATTATAAATTTGTTACAAGGAATAATAAGGATTTTTAATAGCCACTCTTCAAGGAATTTTCCTTGAGAAGACGATTGGAAATTATAAGTGATAAGCAATCTAGTCAAATCATCATCATCGTAAAAATGTTTACCCTGTATTTTTATATTGTGTTCTTTTATAATCTTTAAAACACTTTCTTTATTCATACTAAGCAAGAAGTCTGGCCATAAATCATCAGAAAAATTCATATCTTGAAACATTAAAAGTTCATATATCCTTAATGAAATATTTTTTGGGATGTATCTTCCTCTTGTATCAATAAAATGTGTTGAGGCCTTATTTAAGTTTTTATATAAAAATATCTTATCAATCAATACATATAGCATACGAGAAATATGACCTACGAGAAACTCGAAAGAGAAGTGATCCTTAGCTTCATTTAATTCCTTATTTTTATCTTGTCCTATCAATATAAATAATTTCTTATTCAAACTCCTCAAGAATGTCTTGAAAAATTCATAGTTTAGAGTAGCAACGGTTTTATTAAAGATTTTTTGGAAAAAGATATCTGTATTTTCTGAATTTGTTATTCTCATTAAATAATCTAAAAACTTATTAATTTTTTTGATAGAATAGGAATCAATCATATTTCTATTCTTGATGGAAGAATTATAATGATTTAATTTTTTTCTAAAAATATCTGGTAAATATAAAAGATTTTCACTTTCCAACGTTTCTAATCCCGCCTCTAAATAATACTTTCTATATAAGGAAAATAAATTTAATTGGGATTTTCTTGAAGGTAAATTATTTGCTAGAAAAGTACTACTTAATGTGGATGATCTATCTAAGAAATTGAATATGTTCATTAGGGTGTTTTTTATTTCTATATCAAAATTAAAATTACTCAAATAATCTTCTTTTATAATTTCAATTTTAGAAAAGATAGAATCTTCCACACGAGAACATACAAAATTAAAAAAATCTAACAAAGGGCGTATTGATCTTAATAAAATACATTTTTTATAAAAAAAATATAATAATTCAATTAAGTTTTCTCTCATTTCATTTTTTGAATATTTTTTAAGTGCAAAATCAAACAAATTTTCTTTTCTATTATCTAATCTTTCAATGAGATAATCAGGTACTCCCTTAAATTGTTTAAGAAAATAAAATAAAATCATTTGATAATAATAATCATAGAGTTGTTCTCTATTACTTTTAATGATTACTAAAAAATGCAAAAAATCATTATCTAAATCTTGGGTTAAAATAGCTCCATCTAGCGTTATTTCAAATGGTTTTTGAATAATGTCTTTATATATAATGCTCAAAGATTTAAGAATTTGGTATAAGAAGATAATATGAAAAAATAATCCATGTTTTTTGTCCTTCAATTTTGCTTGATGTTTTTGAAATATTTCTGCCTCTTTAGGGGATAAATAATATTTATACTCAATTAATAAGAGTTCTGACGATAATTTCTCTTTAGTAATCAATTTTAATGATTTTTGGTAATCTAGAAAAAAGAATTGTTTTAAAAATTCTTTAAAGAATTCATTAAAGTTTTTCAAAAAGAAGTCTGTATATGTTTTTTTTAAAAAATTATCTCTATTTCCATTTTCAAATTTTTGCCATCTTATTTTTATTTCTTTTTGAAATTTCTTGAAGAGTTGCTTTTTTCTATTAATAATCTCAAAAAATAATTCATTGCTGGTAATTAAATTGAATCTTTTTGCTATTATTTTTTTTTCCAAATAATCTAACGTTTCCTCTAACCCTTTAATGCTCAATATTTAATCAGATTAAAATTAATTATCTTATGAATATTATCAAGAATAAAATTACTTTAATTTTAAATTAATTTAAAGTAATAAAAATATTAGGGAAAAAATTATGGTTAAACATCAAGAAAATTTAGCTTTACTACAAGAAAATATCGAAAATGAGTTAATTGAGACCATAAGAAGAGCCTCAATTAAACCCCGTCCAAAAATTATTGAAATTTTAAAAGATACCCTTCAATCTGAAGAGTCTGAAATTGCGAAAGCTCAATTAAGTTTAATGTTAGAAAATTTTGAATATGGAAAAAATAATATGATACCCGTTTGTCAAGACACGGGGGTTTTAAATTTTTTCGTAGAATTAGGGAGTAATTTTCCATTAATTTCAAATTATCGAAAAATCATAGAGAAAGCAGTAAAACTCGCAACTAAGCGTATCCCTTTACGGGGAAACTCTGTAGATCCAATTACTAATGAAAATCCGGAAACAAATCTTGGTATTAATGTCCCCCCTATATATTTAAAGATTCTTGATGATAAAGACACTTTAAAAATAACCGTTTTTCCAAAGGGAGGAGGCGCAGAAAATATATCTCACCTATTCCAATTTAATCCTTCAAATGGATTGCAAATTTTTCAGGAAGAAACAATTAACGTTCTTAAGAAAGCGGGAGGTATGCCGTGCCCTCCTATTATTTTGGGCATTGGACTCGGAGGCGACGCTGTATTATGTATGAAATTAGCTAAAGAAGCTTTATTACGACCCCTTTTTGTAAGACATTCTAGAAAAGATATAGCTAAATTAGAAATGGAACTTCTAGAGAAAATTAATAAATTAAAAATTGGACCCATGGGACTGGGTGGAAATTTAACATGTATTGATGTTCATATTGAAATTGCAATGCGGCATCCTGCTTCATTTCCAGTAGGTTTAATCGTCCAGTGCTATTCTCATCGATGGGCCTCCTTTACCATGAATAATAGAGGTGAAATCGTAAATGAAACATAATATCGAATTACCAACTAAAACAGAAAAATTAAAGGCATTAAAATTAGGAGATATCGTCTTTTTAAATGGGAAGATGATAACTGCAAGAGATCAAGCCCATAAAAAAATTATTAAATTAAGTAGAAATAATTCTCTGCCCTCTATTTTTAAAACTCTTGAAAATTCTGCAATTTATCATTGTGGGCCAATAATTAAAGAAAAGGGAACTGTATATCAGATTCTTTCTGGGGGCCCTACTACAAGTCAGCGTATGGATTCATTGGAGAATGAAGTAGTTGATATTTTAAAAGTAAAGTTTATTATCGGAAAAGGAGGCATGAGAAATTTAAATACTGAGAATTATAGAGTAGTATATTTAAGTTATACAGGAGGATGTGGAGCTATTATCAATAAAAAAATTAAAAAGGTAGATAAAATTTTATGGAAAAATTTAGGAAAATGTGAGGCTGTATATTTTTTGGATTTAGTTAATTTTGGTCCCTTAATAGTTGCGCAAATAAATGGAGCGAGTTTATATCAAGAGCTCGATTAAAACAATTTGGTTATTTCGTCTCTTTCTGAATATTTTAAGTGGTGTATTACGCCATTTTCCTTCTTGATTAAGAAATTTTTTTGCTTTTCGATAAATTTCCCAATTTTCATAGCCTCAATTTCATTTTCTTCTAATAACTGGATTAAATCATCTGTATCTTTCTTATCAATAGCAATTAATAAAGAACCAGAGGAGATTGTACCAAGAGGATTTAAATTAAATATTTTACTCAATTTTTTTGATTCGGGTAAAATTTTAATGTTTTTTTTTTCTATTATCACTCCTGCATTGGAGGCAATTCCCATTTCCGCAATCCCACATGCTAATCCTCCCTCGGTTGGATCATGCATTCCTTTAATTTTAAAATTATCATTCGCTAAAAGAGCTTCTTTATATACACTGATTCCAGGATTATATAAAAAATTCTTACAACTAGTAATAAATTGAGAATCAAATCCCTTGTTCTTTAATAAATCTTCTTTCTCCCTGGCAATAATAGAAGTTCCTTCTATAAAAATACCTTTTGTTAAAATTAGGTCATCTCCAGCTTCTATTCTAGAATTTAATACTAGATTGCTTTTTTCAACCTTACCTATTAAAGAACCTATTACAATGGGACGCCCAATCCCGCTTGTAATTTCCGTGTGCCCTCCAACGACAGAAATTCCCATGGATTTACATGTGTCATGGATTCCTTTAAAAATAAATCTAATTAATTTTTCTGTGGTCGATTTTTCTGGCAAAAGTATTGTAGTTTGAAACCAATTGGGTCTAGCTCCTGTACATACAACATCGTTTACATTCACATTTACTACATAATAGCCAATTTCATCGGTTGCGAATGTAATTGGGTCTGTTTTCACCACTAAATAATAATCTCCTTCAGTATCAATAACAGCAGCATCTTCCCCCACTTTGGATCCTGAAATAATTTGATCATCTTTAAGTTCAAGATCAGAGATATAATCTTTTATAAGTGATTCTAACTCCCGATGTTGTAATTTTCCTAGAGAATATCTGCGTTTCATAAATTAAAAATTTATCAAATTTTATAATTCTCTAGAACAATTAGTCGTTAAAAAAAATTTCATTTTGTATTTGGAATGGTTAATGTTTTTTTACCTTTATTTTTTAATTATGAAAATATCTACCTTTTACCTTCGAAATTAGAAAATATTTCTATTATTCAAATATTAAATCGAAAGTAAACAAAATTGAAGTTTAATATCTCAGAAAAAAAAATTATTTGCTAAGATTTGATACCCTCAATTTAAGTCTATTAATTTCGTTAAGAAATATATTTGAAGCAATAAATGATGATTCTTTTTCTTCTTTTTGTTGCAAAATTTTGATTTTTAGTTCATAAGCTTTTCGAAGAATTTCTATATTGAGTCTATTAGTAGCATTAATAATTACATCAAGAACATGAAGGGCAAGCTGCAGCTTTCCTTCTTCAAAAAGGTTTTTAGCTCGCATAAAATACTCTTTTTCATTGCAAATTTTTAAGAATTCGTTTGCTATTTCACTATTTTTCGCGGGAAAAAGGTCTGTGGGATTACCAGTATTGTACCACCCATGATATAGTCTATAAACTGCGTATATTGCAAACCTATAGCACCCATATACTTGTGCTAAGATTTCGTGATTAAACTTTTCAGGAAATATCTCTAGCATCTCGTGATATATTTGTTCAAACCACTTACCTTCATTCAATCTTTTCACAACTTCGTCATGAACGAAATGTAATACTTCAGCTGTGATTGTAAGTATTTCTTTGATTTTTTCCTTTCCTTCAATTAGAGGTCCTTGACCTGGAATTAGATACTCAGGGTCCTTTTCTCTCATTTTTTCTAATGCAAGAGCCCAGTCTTTAGGATATCTCTGAACTTTATATGGATTGCCAACATTAGGAAAACAGGATATTATGAAATCTCCTGTGAAAAGAACCTTTTGTTCAGGTACGAACATCCAAATGTGATCATCTGTTTCACCCTTGTCATGATATAATTCAAAGGTATATTCCCCTAATTTAAACGTGTAATTTTCATTTCCGCGAATTAATATTGTTGGATTAAGAATCTCGTGAGCAGAATTATATTGTTTATCCTTTCCTAAGACAGAACCGAATTGTTGATCATGCAACCAATGAAGATATTTATCTAGCATTCTATATTTTTCAAATCTTTTCATGCAATTTTCATGTGCAATTACCTGAGGCATTTCCCAGCCATTCTCCTTAATCTCCTCAATCATAGGCGCGTAACCGAAACAGTGATCAAAATGACCATGAGAAAATATGATAAATTTAATAGGTTTGTCTGTAATTTTCCTAAGAGAATTAAATATTCGTGGACCATTTAACCTTGAGGATATATCGAATAAAACTAAACCTTTGCTCGTTTCAACAACTCCCATATTTGAAAAAGCACTAATTTTGTGGAACTTACCATTTGCAAAAGATTTAGGAGGATATAAACCAAATAGCAATTTTCTATATTTTTCAGTTAATTTCATAATGATTCCTCATTAATTTTACTTTGAAGATAAATGCATTGATTATTATATTAGGATTTTTTAATTTAGATGAATGTATAAATTTTTTGTAAAATATCAACTCAACTTATAAATGAGAGGCAAAAGCGTATTGCAGGAATAATATGATACGCAATTCCCAATATGTGTGGACTAAATGTTGCTTTAGGATCATCATAAAGCTCAAATTGATGAGGAATTTCAAATTTATTTAAGGTTTCATTGATTCCTTTTGTTGCTATTGCTGAGCCCATCTCGTCGTTATATGCACAATTAATCAATAAATTAATTTTTTTCAGTGCATCTGGGTGTTCTTTAATTAAATTGTTAATATCATATTTCATCCAGTTATTTAACGCTTTCTCGTTCAAACTTATAATTTTTCCATTTTCATCTCGTTTAATTGAGGGGAGTAAAGGATTATCTTTTGAGAAGATAAGATCACATGTGTCTAAAATGTCCGTCCACGTTTTCGCCCCCATTCTCTTGCTTATTTCCTCTCCAAAAAGTTCTTTAATGAGAGGAACCATTAGTTTCCAATCTAATAATTCAGGAACTACATTTCCCGGGCTTAAAGCAGCCGCTGCTATGAATTTTTCAGGAAAAGCAAGGCATATTCTCAGGGTTCCCGCTCCGCCCATTGAACCTCCTATCAAAGCTCTATGTTGATTATCAGAAATAGTTCTAAAATGTAAATCCATGTATTCTAAAACATCTTTAGCAATATAATCTAAATAATTTCCAGAGAAGGGAGAATTAATATAATAGCTCCCTTTTGTTGCAGGCACACCGCGTAAATTATTTGTGCGGTTTATATTAGGAATATGGAGACTTGCATCGGGTTGAGTTAATATGAAAGGTTTTAATTCTCCACTCGTAATTAACTCATCTAATTTCTCATAAGTAATGATTTTATCTAAATCAACTTTGTCTAATAGCTTTTTTGGAATGCGATCTAATGGTAAAACACTTTCACTCTCAAATTCGGATGTAATTGTCCAATTATGATTATTTCCTCCATACCCATGTAGAAAATAGATTACAGGATATCTTATATCTTCAGAATCGAAATAGTTTGGAGGTAAATAAATACGTAAATCACGAAACACGGGACTATTAATAGGATTATCTTCTAGACTTGTTGATCTAAAACTATCTATAATATATCTTTTATTTTGTTGATTTTTAGACGTGATAAATCACCAATTCATCGAATCTATTTATTAATTTTGTTTTAAACAAAAAAGTGTAGTTACAATCCAATTTGTTTTAATTTTTCTGTGTTTTGTAGCGCCTCATCTTTAGTTATTTGATACATAAAGGCAAAGACAATTACTGCAATCACTACTATTAAGAATGGAATTAAACTAATTTGTATCAATAATCCTATATATGCAGCAGTAGATGTACTAGGGCCACCAGAAACAAACCCTGTGAAGCTAGAGACAAGCGCAGATATTGGATTAGCATATGGACTAGGTTCACTAGAAACAAACCCTGTGAAGCTAGAGATAATCGCAAATATGCCGGTCTGAATTGCATAGGAAAAAGCTGTAAATACTCTTAATACACCAGTATAAGATCCTTCTTCGCGCTTACCCGATTGAATGACTGCTTTATCAATTGCTTCGGCACCTATATAGATTCCACTTACAATTACGGCCCCATAGCCAAACCCTCCAAATATACACACGAAATTCAAAAGTGAAACGGGTAACAAAAATATCATTAGAAAAAACAGACTGAAACATATTAAACCTATAATCCCACTTTTTCTTGTTCCATATTTCTTAACAATTGGGATGTAAAGCAATGATCCGATAAATGTCGTAATTAAGACTATTATTCTTGGAAGCATTGCCGCCAAAGAATCAATTTCATAACCAAGTCCGTCAAGGAAGAAAAAAGGTAAGCCATTCAAAAAGCAAATTCCTGCAATTGAATATAAAGAGAACATAATAACATATGCCATCCAATTCCTATCCGACAAAATTCGAAATAGAGATTCTTTGGGTAAAGAAAAACTCTTGCGCTTTCGATCTAATTGCGCTCTGAATGCTCTTATCTCTTTATTTTCATAAGCCCCATAAGAAAACGGAATTAACATGATGCAACTTAAAATTGCAGTTATTATTACGGTTCCTAAATACGCATTTGGATCATCTTTCCCGCCCAAACGTCCCAAAATTATCGGTATCAAAATTGATACAATTAATATTTGGTAAATAAAAGTTATAACCTGACTCGCTCTTATGCTCTTAGTTCGTTCGAGTTGACTTCGGAATAAATCTGGAAACAAAGCAGTTTGATTAACTTCGGAAACCGTTGCTAGTGTCTCGTAAATGCACATCATTATAATTAACCAAACTATTGAAAGCATTAAATTATTTGGTTCGTTTACAACATAAGAAATTGGGACAAAACATAGTATTAAAAATATTGGTTGGGTAAGATAACCCGTTATTATCCAAGGAAATCTTTTTCCATATTTTTGGGTAAACCTTGTTGAACGATCTGCAAAATATCCAATTAGCGGATCGTTAAACGCATCAACTATGGAATATATAAGATATATTATAAAAATAGTAGTCTGGGGGATTAATAAAATGTGAGCACTAAAATATTGAATCCTTCCCCACATCCCTACTAGTATTAATCCAACTGGACCTCCCATTGCCCATGCCCAATACTTCCCTCGTTTATGGGGGGATCTCCGAATTAAATCGGTACCGTTCTTTACTTCTGACTGAGACATTTTATTTCTTTAATTAAAATTATTTAATTAAAATTAAATCAATTCTATAAAATTATATCAATCTTAATTATATAAATTTTTAATCTTTATTTATCATTTATTTAAACATATAAAGAAAAAAGCTTTCAATTATTATTCAATTGTAGAAAAAGCAATAAAAACCTTAGAAACTTACAATTAATTACAGCATTCGAAAATTCTTTTGATGAGATTTTAAATATTATAGAAGTAATGGCTAATGAAAATCGCTTAAATATATTAATATCATTGCTCACAGGAGAAAAAAGATTTGAAGATTTAAAAGACGAAATAGATCTCAAGAAAACTGCCTTATCAAATCATTTAAAACTCTTACTTGAGAATCACCTCATTATTCGACCTAATTATGGAATATATCAAATAACTAAAGATGGAGAAAATTTTTTAAAAGAAATCGAAAATTGTTATTCTCAATCTTCAATTAAAGAAAAAGTGAAAATTTAAAAACTTCAAACTAGAAAATTATCCGAAGATTTTAAATCCATCTTTTTTAAAACAATTAGGTAGATGTTGGTTTTTTCTCTTCCTTTATCACTTTATTTAATGAAAATTTTTTGAAATGCCTAGTCAATTTTTAAATCTTTAAACCTTAGAGGCATATTCTTCAAATTTATAGGTTATGTTTCCTATTTTTCACATAAATTTCTTTATATACTTTAATTTACAAAACACTACAAAAAATGAAAAAAATGATCATTTTCATAAAAAAAAGTCTGAGCAAAATTGATTTCTGTTAAATGAGGGAGAATTAATCGACCAAAAGATCAAAAAAATTTAAATTGATGTAAAAAAAAACAAATTTATTAATTAATATTTAATATTCCTAATCATACTATTAAATTTAATAACTAATAAAATTATAAAACAATAAAATTAGTAAATTGAGGAATTTAAACTATGCCGAGACCAAGTCCCTTAGATGTATATGGATTGTTGGATAAATCTAATTGCGGAGAATGTGGCTACGAAACCTGCATGGCGTACGCTGCAGGTTTACTTGAGCGTAAAGTCAGAGTAGAAGATTGTAAGCATTTAATGGAAGACCCTAAGCAACAGAAGAAAAAAAGAAAGTTAAAAGAAATGCTTATGCCTCCCCAAAGACCTGTAAGAATAGGGGTGGGGGAGAATGAGATTACGATTGGTGGGGAAGAAGTACTTATGCGTCACCAACTTACTTATTATAATCAAACAGCATTTTTTATACAACTATCAGATAATCAAGAAAATTTATTAGAAACAATTAAATATTTAGATGAAGTAAAAGTCGAAAGAATTGGAGAAACGTTAAAAATTCAAGGTATCGCATTACGTTGTGTGTCTAAGGATGGAGAAGTTTTTAAAAATGCTGCTAAAAAAGTTGTAGAAAATACAAATTATCCGCTAATGTTATGTTGTTTGGAACCGGAATTTTTAATGGGAGCCGCAACAGAAATTAAAGATACCAAACCAGCATTATATGCCGCCACAAAGGATACATGGGAAGAATTAGGGAAATTTGCGATTCAAAATGATTTACCCTTAGTGATTTCAACTCCTACAGGTGATTTAGATGAATTGATGTCTCTTAGTGCTACATTAAAAAAATTAGGGAGTAAGCAATTAATTTTAGATCCCGGAACCTTCTTTGGCCCTGGTGGAATCTCCGTTACATATAATAATCTCTCTCAATTACGAATAGCGGGAATAAATAATGAAAATGAGAATGCGGGATGGCCTATTATGGGAGTACCAGCAGCATATTGGACTCAAATAGGAAAAACTGATGATCAGGAACTTTGGGAAGCAAAATATCAAGAAATAATTATGGGTGCTATTATGGTTTCAGAGGCAGCATCTCTTCTAGTACTTGATACTGGACAAGAGAAAGAGGATATTTGGGCTTTATTAGCATTAATGACGCTTCGACAAGCTATTTACTCTGATCCGAGAATTTATCCTGCTGTTGATGAGGGAATATATGAAGTTGGAGAACCTGGTGAGGATTCACCGGTATTTGTAACAAGTAATTATAGGCTCACTAAGATTCCAGTGGAGCTAGACATTAAAGCGGCAAATTGGGATGCATACTTACTTGTATCAGATAGCGAAGGAATTGGTATTGAAAGTGCAGTAGCAGGTGGACAATTCAGCGCAGGCTCAATTGCAGAAACTGTCAAGAAAAGTAAGATTTTTGATAAAGTAAATCATCGTATTTTGATCATTCCTGGTATGGCAGCTAGACTTAGTGGAGAGCTAGAAGATGAAGCTGACGCCTTTGTCCTTGTTGGACCGCGAGACAGTTCAGGAATTGGAAGTTTTATGGATAAAAAATGGAACCCTGAAGAATACATGAAGGAATATGCTTCTTGGAAAGAAGACTAACCCTTATTAAGGTTAATCATATTATCGAATATAAATTTATTATGCCTGAATGGTAAATTTCTTTTTTTCTTTTCAGTATATAATTATATTTTTTTTTATATTTATTTTTCTATGGTCGCCGTGCCGACAAAATTTGTCCCTTATCACGCCACCTCTTGGTATTTTTTCTCGTTTAAAAGATATAGCAGTTCCAGTTGGTCTTGGTTTTGATTTAAGGTCCAGTTATATCTCTTGCCTTGCTTTTCACCCAGTTTTTGAAGG
>Ga0102944_1001407_pt1 | contig 15983 bp, 31 predicted proteins | sample SalPonD_shore_MG_FD_78172 | JGI IMG/M metagenome (GOLD analysis project Ga0102944, IMG submission 78172) | Salt pond soil microbial communities from South San Francisco under conditions of wetland restoration - Salt Pond MetaG... | ecosystem: Environmental > Aquatic > Marine > Intertidal zone >...
CATGTTTAATCGAAACACCTCCCCCAGTGGTGGAATGAGCCAGAAGTATATTTTTGTTGCCCTTTGTAGTAATTCTAGAATGTACATGTTGATGTACATTTGCCACCGTATAGCTAAGACTATTCGGTGGTGATTGTACATGTTCATGTACATCATTGTTCAGTGAATCAGTTGAAGAATTAGAATTTTTGTTTGGTTTTTGCATCGTTATCAAACCTCTTTATTGTACCTACGGCATTGATCCTTTTTAATATATGTTACACAGTTTACGTTGTTTAGCAGGATTTGGGTCGGATCAGAAAGTCCCATCCCTGGTCATGTTATTCACCATGGATCTAGCAGTGAGTTCGGCCTGGTCCCAAGGCATACCAGTCTTGATCAGATCGAGGAAGAACTGACCAAAACCATGGATATCATATGCTTTGATCGTACCATCGCTGTATTCTTTCACATTAGCATTATATGTATCTGGTTCATTTTGAAGAGAATATGCATAATGCTTTGTATCATTATCAAGTTGTCTGATGACCCCGATTGAACAACTGATGTAAATAACTCGATCTGCTGGAATATCATTCATGGCCGATGCATATACATTGAAAGTTGAATTAAATTTGGTATATCGGCTATTGTTAAGTTGTAGAAATATATGTGTACCATTATTACCTCCGTGCGCAAGAATAACCAAGGTGTGAACCCTATGATCTGGAATCCCACCAATGATATTAGCATCAAAATAGCTGCTATATTGATGTGCCATATTATATATTACTGCTTTGATGCCTTTTTCCATCGTAGTCATCTTGGAATAGGTAAAGTTCCCAAGTAAAACGTAGTTGCCTCCTTTTTGGACATGGGATATTGGAATAGGATTTACCTGTGACTGTCTGAAAAATACTGGTAGGCTTACCAGGATGATAAGTACTATTGCCAGTATGATTCTCAGATTGGAATAATTGATCAGTGATCTTGATTGTTCTATTTTCTGTTGTTGTTGTTGCATGTAATCACCTTTGTATTAAATAACTTAAGCTCGTGTCTGACGCTTATTGTAATAGAGTGCTTTCCACTCAGACAGTGGAAGTCCCTGGTATTGCAGTTGGGAAATATCTGCAAAGCAGTATTCTTCCTTCTCGAAATTTTCAAACTCAACATCAGCTGAGGAATTAAAGACATCCTTGTAGTTCCACTGATGTGATTGTAAAAACTCGAATTTGAATTTGTCAAATTTATAGGATTGAATAAGTGAATCGGCCACTAGATGCAATCCCTCAAAATAGAGAGATATCATACCCAATGACAATGAATCTGGTTTTAATCTACTCATGGAATTGACCAATTTAGTTAGTTCTGACATGTTATTACTCACCTCACCATCTATCATCCGATCTCACAGTTCCACATTGCCTGCATATCTTGAGATCTATTGTGGTACGTACCATCTCGGGTCTATGTTCTGTACCATCTTTAAATGCATTGATTTCTCTAAAAGAAGCATATTCTGTAGATTTACATACTGGACACGATTTATCATCAAATTTTGCTACTTCTGTAGATATTTCCGAATCATTCTGGTACTCCTCTAGAATATTATGCAGAAATTCAACAGAATCACCATCCAAACACTCAATCAAAATTGTCTCATCCTCAATATCAATAATAATTGAGGTTTGAGGAGAATCTGTACTTATGTGAATTGACGTTGACCCACCATAATAGGAAGTAATTTTTGTAAATCCGGTGAGGGGTCGAAATTGTCTGAGGACATGAATATTTTCATCGTACTGGTTCAAATTATTTTTTCCAGGACCATTTTTTTGCCAGATATCAGCATATTGCTTGAATGTTAATTGGAATGATTTTAGCACTTTGTTGTTATTCATCTTATTCCCCACCTTCCTCCATATGCTCAGACATAATAAATCTATCTTGGGTACGATTGTTGATACGTTCTTGATTCTCCTTGATACGACGCAGCAATAATTCCTGTAGGCCAGGTAATTGTTCTGTTATATCATCTACATGATCCGGAAGAAAGAAGCCTATCTGTGATGTTTCTACCCCATTTCTGATGGCGTCAAGATGGTGCTGGATCATATCCAGTCTGTCTTTGATAGCACTATCAGTTTTGAATTGCTTGATCTTAGCAATGCTGGCATTCATCTGGTCTAGGGCGTGTTGGGCTCGTTCATTGGAGGATGACATCTAATTCTTCGCCTCCATTTTACGTAATTTATCCTTACATGCTTCGTTCGTCTCATCTACAAGTTTCAGGAATCTTCTTGCCTCTTCGGGGCCTATTTGATCTAGTATGTCCTTGAAATTTTTGGCTATAGCATCAATAACGCCATGTCTGATGCCTTTGATCTCTTCTTGCATGGTTTTGGGTTGGTCAGTGCTGAATTTTATTGGTTTGTCTGTTGTTCTGGTATGATCATCACATACAAAATATCTAAGATCACCGTCTGCCCAATAACTGCTTCCCCTATATGTTCTGAAATGTGTAGCTTCTTTGTCACAATCAGTTCTGTTACAAATCATAGTTTCTTTCATTTCGGTTTTCACCTACCCAGAAAAGCCCCCAATTTTGAGTCCCGGGGGCAAGGACTATCCAGTTTTGTTGGTTCCAGTCACTACCGGTCATAGACGAGGCCGCAGTTATAGCAGCGGAATTTGAAAGCCTGGGATTTTGTATTGGTCGATCCACACTCGTCGCATTTCTCGACATTGATTTTAGAAGTACTGACCCGGTGGGAGGATCTCTTCTTGTTGCGAACGTCTTTTGGCATATTAATCAGTTCTCTCCTTCTTCTCTCGCAAGAATCTTTCTTCCCTGTTCTTCTGCTCAATTTGAAGCTGTTTCTGAACTGCACAACCAAGATCAATCTCGGCCTCGGTAATAGTACCATTGTCCAATTTCTCAAAGAGATGGTTCTGTAAATCAATAAGTCTCTGGTAATAATCGTAATCATCGGTCATTTTTGTGTTCAACTCGTGTTGGGTTACTTCCAACATATTATATTTGTGCACTAACTTATTTAAATGTGGTGCCACAAATTGGTGTTACTATTACAAAAACGTATGATGTTTGTGCACTAATTTATTATACAAGTACGAGGTATTGAACATATGTCAAACACAAGCAATGGTACATTGGGAGTTCGAAAATCAAAGGTCAAGGGAAAGGAATACAAGCGTTATGTAATCAATTTACCATCAGATCTGGTTGATAATGAGGATTTTCCATTTGATAAAGTCAAACAAAGTGTAAATATTACAATAGAAAACAATAGTTTGGTCATTACGAAGGATGAAGATAATTAATTTTCTAATTTTTCGGCTATTAATTTTCCATCTACAACTTTTAGTGTAATCTCATCTCCATCCTCAAAAGGGAAGCCTGAATCTCCTCCCATATTAGTTGGAACATAAATGTAAAACTTATCGTACTTTTTGTCCCTGGTCTTCGTTGGTCTGTTGATAAATCTACCTACACCTTCTAAGGTCATCTTATCATGTGGTGTCACAAATTATAATTACTTTTCGGATATTTATACAACTGTGGTGCCACAATGATTTTAAATTAATACGGTAATGCCAATGTGGTGTCACAATTTGGCATCAAAAGTGAAGTCGAAATGAGCAACGACCAAAGTAAACTCAATCCCGACTCCAACAAGGAGTTAAACACTGGTTTAATTAAACCTGTAGAACAATACTTCAACGAGAGTAAACTAGAAGTCTATCCTACTCAAGATGATAGGAAATTTCTCATGACATTACGACAGGCGTCGTTTGCATTGCAATGTTCTGAGGGAAATCTCAGGAGTCATTTGAATAGACATGAAGATGAATTTGATTCTGGTACTCATACCGATGTTGTTGCAATTAGCGACAGCATAGGAAGAATGCAACAACGTCGAATGTTGACCAAACGTGGATTGATCCGTATCTCTATGTTTGTCAAATCAGATGTGGCAAAGCAATTCCGTCAGTGGGTGGAGGACCTGATTATTGATCTTGATTCTAAGAATAAATTACTGGTTGACAACTCCCCTGGTGTTTCCAGTCAGCTGCAACAATTCATCAATAATCATAATCAGTACAATGTGCTCAGATCAGTGGCCTCCAACCTGGCCCACGAGAACAGATATGATACTGCTATTGGTGTGCTGGAATCAGTATTGACTCTCCCTGATTTGGAAGATCATCAATTATCCCAGACATACTATGGGCTGTGTGGCTACCATATGATTATGGGAGATCTAGAACAGGCTCTTGGGTATTATGAGAAAATAGAGAAACACCATGTTGATCTGCACCAGTGGAATACTATCAACGAGATGCTGATGAAATTAGTGATCAGTCGCAAGAACAAATCTAGGACACTATTTCATTAATTGTTAACAATTCATTATAGATTGTATTCAATCAACCTAAATAATTATATAACCAGATGAAATTTAGCTATTCAGAGAATAATGGTGCGGGCGGGAATCGAACCCACAAATCCGGACCAAGGACAGTGATTTATCGGATCACTTGAGCTATCCAATGGCTCATCCGCACCTTATTCACTTTTTACAGGTTTTGTAACCACCCGAAAAAGTTAATCTTCTATATAACATTGAGTTTTAAAATCTTTCGATAATCTGTTAGGGTTCTAGTTGTTAACATACAAAATAATCCATTCTCAACCCGTATTATTGGTGTTATTGGTATTATTTTAGAAACAAAAATAAGGTGGATCGGAATGACAAAGAAATCCCAAAGATCACTTCAAAACCGAAGCTGGTGAAAACAGGATTTCAACCGATCCATAATTTACTATTCAATAGACTATTAAAATTCTACTATGCCAATTTCGACAATTTCTATGACTTTACACTCTTTGGTGGAGTTCTCATACCACCTGGTCAGGCCAACCAGTCCTGTCTCGAGTGCGTGGTAAAAATGCTCCTCGCAGAAATCCCAGCGCTGAACTGATTTTCTACCCGTGTCAAGATGGACCACCCGAACCCGGATAGAATCATAATAATCATTCTGGCAATAAGAATCTTCTTTGGTCTGCCTCATCCAGCAGATCCGATTTGGAAAGACCTCTGTCATTACATAAACGCATCCAGGCCAATAGCATCAGGGTCAAGCATATAGTTCCCCGAGTTGTTGTAAAAATAGAAAAGGGATAGCATACCATAGGGATAGTAGACATGCTGATAATAATAATACTGAATTCCCAGGTTATCCATGATCTCCTGGACATCATCACCACTGTTTTTGGAAGTGATCAGGGTATAGTGTTTTCGCTTGTGTATGTGTAATTTCTTACTTCTGTCCAGTCTCAGCAATGCCTTGATTTTACCAATGTGATTGCTCTGCAGCACAAAATCGGTGCCAATTTCCCCGATGATTGACTGGACCATATTGATATGTGCAGCTCTTATTTTGTGGTGCCTTCCAGAGTGCTGACAATGTACCTCGGCCGATCTCCCATACCAGTTGCATACCAGGCATAGTCCAAGTCTCTCCTCGATGAGTGGTATCCATATATCATTGATCAGAACCACTAGAAAAATTCCTCCAGTTCGGTTTGCTCGGTAAATTGGATGTCGTTTGCATCGCCCAGGTAATTACTTTTCTTTTCTTGGTTTTGTATTGCCATCTTCTTCCTATCGATTTTTGTTTTTTTCATATGGCAATCATGGCAGAGTGTCTGGAGATTGTCAATATCAAGATGAGCACCACCGAGCCCAACCGCTAGAATATGATCAATTTCTGCCTTTTTGGTATCAACACAATCGCCATAACACCATTTCTCATTTCCATCCCATAATTTCTCTATAAGGTGACCAACATGAATGTAAACCAAAATATCATTACTCAGATACTTGTGTCTAATTTTTTGACGATATTCAGGAGGTTCCCATTCCTCAAATTGCAGTAATTTCACACATGAATAATAATAACCATCCTCGTAGAAAACTACCTCAGAATTACATTTCTTGCATTTCCCCTGATCTCGTAGCCAGACAATTCTCCTGATCCCAGCCCAGTTATTCTCGTAGAAAAAAAGAGTGCCACACGCATCAGAACAGAATGTTCTACGATTAGAAGGGATTTTGTTTTCGCAATCGGGATGATCGCAGATCCCCTCTCTTGGATCTCGTTCAATTGCTCCTGTAATTTTTCTATCCACTCAGAACCATGCCTCCAGTCCTTGTGTCGTATCAATCGGTTCAACAGGTTCAGTTGAAGGTTTCAAAGCAGCTGCGATTTCCTCTGCAGTCCTGGTATCTGTTTTCAATCTGAATTTATGACAACCACAATGGGATCTGGCTGAACACTGACCGAGATGATCAGATGAATAATCACCAGCTGGTTTCAATTGATTAGAGCTTGGGTAATGGAGTCCACGTGTATGTTTGCAATGACACACCTGAGCAGATTGATGTGGTCCCCACCCATAATTTACCACCAGGATATTATGAATCAGAAAATATGTCTGCCGAAAATTATGTGGTGGCCCCTCTTTGTATATTTTGTCGTAGTAATAGTCTGACATATCAATGAACTGTGTATTTGACTTCTTCACTTGTAATCACGTCTCTACTATTGTTGGTTCAAAATACCAGTCCAGGGAATTTTTTATCAAATCATCTCCCAGGGATCTACATCAACGACAGAATTAATTGTCATACATTTCTGGCATTTCCATCTCCTTGTTCTAGATCCATCATGATATGAGGAAGATCCATGTCGTTTTTGCAGGGTTCTTTCACCGCAATGTACGCAATCACGGGCATTATATCTATCCAATTCTCGCTTGACATCCTCCAGATTCTCCACAGTAATATCAGGAACATCAATATATGCAGGAAATACTCTGATATGATTCTCGGTCTTGACAAGGAAATCTGACAAATGTTGTTCCCACATTGATGATTTGAATGTTTGATATTTTCCACTATGAGCATAAAGATAGATTATGACCATTGAACTCGCTTTATCGAGATTATCCCGATATTCAGGGCCAAATACAGAGACCATATGATTGTCTCCTTGGGTGTTAAATGCCTTCAGGTATGCCAGTCGTTTTTCATGTTGATCTGTATTCTCGTTCAATTCAATCACCTCGTATTTCTGGGGCCGTGCAGTCTAACTAGCAGCCCCATTTTCTTCGTCTGTTTCTTCATTGTCTCCAGGTCAGTGTCAATATATCCCTTCGTGGTATCCAAAGACTCATGACCTGCCATCTGGCTGACGACATCAATATCCATTCCTGATCTGAGAGCCATAGTAATGAACTGGGATCTGGCCCGGTGAAGGGAGGGATAGAAACCCAGTCCCGGTTTTGTTTTGGTCCCATATTTGGCGGCGGTGAATGGACCACCACTCTCAGTGAGTGAAGGCCTGTTTCCATCCCGATTGAAGAGGAAATGATTGCCGGTAATCTTGCCATTTCGTGCCTTGATGGTTCTGATAGCCATATACTTCCGGAATTCACTCATGTCTGCAACTGGCACATACCTTGTCTTGTCATGTTTGGATTCCACGACAGTGACAATCCCCTCCTCAAGATCAATATCCTCAATATTGAGTGCCTCGATCTCAGATGCACGCAACCCGAGATTGAATGCAATCCAGAAGGCCATTCGGAAATAATCGGATCTGTAATTCAGTAATTTATTCACCTGCTCCTCTGAATAGGGTTTGTAGTGCTTCACGTGCGGATGACTGATCCGCTGGTCCTGCAGCACCTCGATAATCTCCACATATTCTGGAAATTGTTTAAAGAACTCGAGAGCTTTTCTTACATTGGTCAGAGCATTGAGTGTGTTGTTGTAAGTCTTTGGAGCATACTTGGCTCTGACCATGGTCAGTGATTGGACCAGGGTATCGGTGGTGGAGAAATCCAGTTTCGCAAGTCTGTCCAGATATGTTTCCCTGGTATTTTCCTTCCAGTTTGTTTTCATCAACGTGTATTTTTTATAACAACTCATGATCTTGGCATGAGTCTGTGTGGCTGTGTTTGTTGTTCTGTTAGTTTTCTTTGTCATAACTATCTATTCCTTTGTATTTCATTTAATTCATGGTATGACGATTTCATAATCGATCCTCATTCCATACTAGTAAATTCTTGTCGGATTTGCTGACCAATGTCAGATATCCCTCCTCTTCTAATTTCACAAATGCGTCATAGGCGTATTCCCTGAGGAATTCGTACTCGTAGGGGATGTGGCTGATTAGCTGGTCCATGGTGGTATACTGAATAATCTCGGGATCCTTCAGCCACAATTTTTTCAGCTGCTCGATCCCGGACTGTTTGAAGAGCTGGGCGGTAGATTGTTTTCTCTGCTTGGCAGCTGTCTCGGCCGAGGTGATCTCGATTCGCAGCAACTTGAGTTGTTCAATGATTTTGTTCTCAAATTGCTGAAGGATCTGCTTGACCTCCTCCACCTGGTCCCGGTCCATGCCACCAGCAGAATCATGTGCAAGTTCTCCCTCGAAGTACATATCAGCCACAGATCGCATGAAATCAGCAAGAGAACTGAACCCGGAGGGCAGGTTCTTCTCCCACTTCTCTTTCATTGCTGCATCCAGCAGAATATGATAGGGCACCTTGTCTGGTGTCTTGTTCTTGTCAGCCATTGTCTTTCCTCAGTTTTTGTATTGAGTATCTCACTCGGTTGTTGCAAATACCAGCTCGATCCTCTTGTACAGCTGGTCCAGCAGGTTTTCCATTTTCCGTATCCTTTTCCCCAGATCATCCAGCTGTTCTTTCAGGTCCTCGTTTGTTACCAGTTCTGGACTGGTATCGACCTGATCTACTGGTTTGATGGCCTCACTCATGGAAGATCACCTCGGATATCCAGCTGCTGGATCTTGGTCTTAGCAACAACCAGATCAGTAATCCGGTCATCGACAGAATTGTTAATTATTTCATTGATGGTTTCTGCTTCTATCATTTGTCTATTCAGCCTCCATATTCTCCACTTTTGACGACAGCCAGTCATTGAACTTGAAAACAAGATAGACCACAGTCCAGAGGATAATCACGTTTGAAATCAGTATAAGCCCGTAGGTAGCTATCTGTGTATCATTCATCCTCTTTTCCCTCCAATTTTACGATCCAGTTCCGCATACTGGTTCTCTTCCTCCTCATCCTCCTTGCAGAACATGACAAATTCAGCGAATTGCTCAGCATCATCCTTTGACATTCTTATGGTTAATTCGGTCATCTTGATCTCTTTTTCTTCCTCAGTTTTGAGTTTTCCTCGAAATACGAATGAAAAGGACCCATCATCAAATTGCGATATATTGCCAATTGCCATCTTAATTCTCCTCCTTCAGAGCATGGAATTTTTTCTTGCTGATAATCTCCATACAATCATTATCAGCACAAATCATATATCCTGTATCACGATACTCTCCAAATAGAGCTGACCATCTCGCCATCTCTTTGTACTCGTGTTGATGACTGTTATTAATTTCTTTAATAACCCCTAGTTTCATCTTTTTCTGTATTTCCAAAAATAAAGCATAATCAGATGCCTTCTGATCATCTGGAAGATCCCAATTGCTGTCAATCTGATCTTGCCATCTCTCAAAATCTTTGGATGGAATATCAAATATTCTCCTTCCAACAGCTTGGTATCGGGAAGGATATTTTCTGATAAAATACTTCATCCAGTGGGCCCAAACATGATGAGTATACTCAGCCATCTGGTCTATAGTGAGATAAAGATCAGCGTTGTTTGTCAAATCCGTCCGGGATATAATATCTCTGAGAGTTTGGAAATGTTGCTTTGCCTCCTTCCAATCCATTTTATTATTTGGAGAGTTGGCCTTTGATTCTATCAATTCTATGAGATTATCAATATACAGAATTGGATTATTGATATAGGGGCTATTTGCAGTCATCTCAAAATTCCTCCTCTGGATCGATATCAAAGATCGACTCCTCATTGACCACCTTATCATAGAAAAATCCACCATTTGGAGATCTACGATACCATTCTGTTTTGAAATCTGGCTCATAGAAAACTGCAGAACAGGCAAGACAGCTGAACCGATCATCACCTACATAATTGATGGGATCGTACTGATCCAATTCCATGTAATCGGTGGACCCACAGTCGGGACAGACACTATAGGTATCCTCGATATACTGTCCTGGTTCAAATTCGTTTTCAGGGTGATACCTAAAGAGCATGTACCAGATCATGATTAGTAGGTAGCTAAGATCTAGGAGGCCAAAGATTACAATGGCAACAAAACCACAATCAGTAGTCATGCCTCTTCCTCCTCATTGAAAACCCAGCCACAATTCAAACACATTAATAAATTAAATTCACTAAGCGATGTAGAAGAAAATCTTTTATCACCACAATCAGGACAAATAAAGAAATACGATATATTATACAAATCAATTATTCTCTTTAACTCTTGTCTATCGGAATTTTTCATTTCTTCAATCATGCCTCTTCCTCCTCATCGGATAATCCCCATTCTGATTCTAATTCATCTACCTGGTGCTTTAATTCAAACCAGTCATCAACATCGTATTCAGTCAAGAGTATCCCCTCCAAGTAGTTTTGTTGCATTTGCCATCGTCGATAGCATCTGATCCGTGTTTACTACCCTCCCCAGGTTGCTTTCACCAACTTTGAGAAGTCCAAGCATCATCTCTGATTTTGAGAGGATACCCAGCTGGTAGACCACAGAAATGGCCTTGATATAGTGGTAAAAGATACGCATCATCTGTTTTTCAATAGTATCGTCCTTGCTCTCCACAATAGCTGGTAGGGAGATATGAAAACCAGTGCCATCCTCAAAAACAGCATCGAGTACGTGGGATCTTGAACTATCAAGAAACTCCACAGACCAACCAATTTTCCTTAAACCCATGTCCAGGAGATATTCTTGTATCTCCCGTTTTGATTGCTCAATTGGGATATTAGTATCATTGTAGGGGAGGTCTAGAAGGGGATTATAGTGAATATAGGTATCGCAACCTGAACAGGTCTCTCCTTTTGGTTTTCCTCCTCCTCGACCAACATTCCGTTTGGTGAGTCTGGTATTGCAATAGGGACAATGCGTTCGTAGTCCCTTTGAGTCTAGTTTCTCGTTGAATAGTGGTGTTGTCATTTCTAATCACTTCCAGCAGCAGTTCCACCCTTGGGTGTTGGTTGCTGCAAAAACCAAGCTTCAACAAAATTCTCGAGAGATGTCTGAAGCGTGACATCCTCAATGAGAGGCCAGTATTCGCCCACAATCTCATAGGAAATTGAGTTCCTACATAGTGCTTTGGCAGCTCTAGCAGTGGTCCCAGAACCGGCATATGGATCGATGATCGTGTGTCCTGGCCCAGTAAGAAATTGTATCAGATTCTCAGGTAATTCTTGTGGAAATATTGCAGGATGCCTAGTATCAGGTTTTGCCCTGATCTGCCAGACTGATTTTCTAAGGTCGAGGAATTCCCGTTTTGTCATGGTAAATCGTGGATGATCTGGGTCCTTCGCCATGGTAATTGATCCATCAGGAAATGGTTTTGTAAAAATCAGAATATATTCATGCATGTCCTGGATAATTGGTCTGGTGTATGTTCTCCAACTGCCATGTGATCCTGATTTCTCCCCATTAATTTTTGACCAGATGATCTTGCCCTCGAAAATGAAGCCTGCCTGCACGCATAGAAACCACCACAGCACGTCCAATGGGATTGCCCGGTATGGTGTATCACCTTCCTGTTTGTATCTCCCCACAGTGCCCACGTTGACGCAGAACCGGCCACCGGGAACAAGCACTCTAAACATCTCAGCAATAACCCGGCGATGTTTTGGTATATAATTTTCCCAGGGAATAGCATCACTATTGTGATCATGATCCTTCTCATGGCCGTCCGGATTCAATCTGTTCTTGCGACCATAGGGCTTGTTCGCATTATATGGTGGTGATGTCACTCCGAGATGGACTGAATTATCATCAACCTCTGGCATATGTTCTGACGAATGCTTGTGGAGTTTGTGCCAGGTCGTCATTCCTGAATACATCCCCAGTATTTCTTCACCAGTTTGACAACCTCTGACTTGATGCTCATCAGCTTCTCTGGAATGGTGACTTGCTTGCCATCCTTGAAAAATGATTTCGAAATATGGAGAATGGAATTGCTCTTGGCGAACACAATCCAATTTCTCGGGTACTCCGATGCATCAATATAGATGATCTCGATATCATCATCACAATGGACTACCTCGGCAATTTGTATATCAATCATATTGCCCCATACCTCCAAAATATTGCAACAATAACTATGAGGTATTCTAACAGAAGTCCAAGAAGGCATGCCAGTTGGATCAGAGTTCCTTTGTAATCCACTAGGGATAGCCTCCTTCAGGGGTCATCTCGGGATAATGCTTCTCGAAATAATTGGTCGTCTCTTTCTTGTAATGCCAGTTAATTGAAGGCTGCAAATCTCGATAATATTCAATCATGGTAATTACATTTTGCCAATCAAATTTGTCATCCATCCCAGCCTGGTAATTCATCTTACCCACAACAATTTCTTTGAGATTATTACCACCATAGTAGATAATATCCAGCAAATAATTATAGAAATCAGTTTCTGGCAGGAAGGGTTCAGAAGATACCCAGAGATTGATATCACCCCATTCATTAAGATAATTTAATGCCCATAATCGATGAGCAATGTCATCTGTTCTTGGTTCCCATTTCTTTACCATTTTCTTGTTATTTCTGTCTGTGGTGATTGATAGGCCGACAAGCCCCTTTTTGTATCCTGCGAATAAATCAGCATCCTTTACGACTTGCCCTGATTTGGTAAGTAATCGATATTTGAGACCAGCTTCCTGAAATCTGGTTATTATCTTTCTTGCCACTCCAAGGTTATGGACATCTGCTCCATAAATATCGGTCATGGTCGATAAAAATATTTCCTCATCATTGCCCACGAGATGAATTTTCTTCTCTATGAGATCCATGTAATTCTTTACCAGCTGGGGCTTATGCCATTCAACGGCATTGGGAACTTTTTTGAACCTGAGATCAATCATCCTGGCATAACAATACTGACAGGAGTGCCCGCATCCCACAAAGGGATTGCAGTTCCAGTCAACATATTCTATCTTGGATCTGTTGAGAATGGATTTTCTCTCTGTTGTTCTGATGTCATCAAAATTGATAGCATCATCTGATAGCTGGGAAGGATCAAACCATGTATCCAGCCGTGTGGGTTGATTTTGTTCTGACTTTTCCATATTAGTTGCCTCCATTGCATTTTTTACACAGACATCGGGGATGATGCTCTAGTTTGACCGAGGTATCGGATCCACCGATATAATAGCGACCATTGACATTCTCGATCTGGCCGGATGCCTCCAGACGATCGAGATGATATCTTGCCATCTGGTCAGATAGTTTGATACTGGCGTATTTTCTCACACGAGTTGATGAGCTGGGAATTCCAGGATGTTTCTCTATGATTCGCAGCAATTCTCTCCTGATCTGCTGTGGTCGGATATATTCTACAGTCATTAGAGATACTCCTCCCAGCAAAAGCCAAAGAACTGGCAGCGTTGTTGTGTCTTCCCCTCTCCCCAACTGCATGGGAAATGGAGTGGGTCCTCTGAGCAATGCGGTGGAAGTTCACCCTTGGTCTCGATGGTGGCTATGTCAAACCAAAACCGCTTCTGTGATTCCCAGAGCTCGGGATCATACTCGTTGAACTGGTGGTTGACCTCGCCCTTATTACGGCCAAATTCTATCAGTGCACCAGGTTGTTTGCCAGCCCAGTGCTGATACACTATTAGTTGCTTGAAATTATCCTGGACCTTCTTGGGATAGAATTGTTCAGTATATCTATCCTGCACTCCATTCCAGAGTTTGAGAATCATTTCTGATTTGCGGGTCTTGTAGTCAACCACAATTTTCTGACCGGTTTCGATATGCTGGTAGATGGCATCAACGTGACCGACCAGCTGGATTAGACCGCCGTCAGGATGCTCCACGGGGACAGAAACAACCTGTTCCTTGGCAACCAGTTCCCAGCCCTCGTCAAGGATATTTTTCTCGAATTGGCGGGATACTTCCACATGCTCATGTATGATAGTACCAATCTTGGCACCTGATAGCATGTATTTCCCGTTGAGCTCTAGTATCTCCTCCCGGGTCTTTCGCTGCTCAGCATTCAGGTACTTGGGCCAGTGTTTGAGCAGAATGATCTTTCGAGGTTTGGTTGATGACCAACTGGCTCGGTAGGTCCGAAAGCCAGGTACATAATTGAGAGAATTGATTCTTGTCAGTGCCCTGGTAATACTAAACTTGAGATCTATTGCCAGTTCCTCAAGTTTTTCCACATCTGGTTCAACCTCGGTATGTTGCTGCAATTCGACCAGTGATTGGGTGGCCTGTTCTATTTCTTCCTTCTGTGGGGGATCAGGTGTCTTTTCCTTGGTCTTCTGTATCTCAGCTACCTTATTCTCAAGTTTCTCCTGAGATTTCCTGATATCTGAGATATATTGTCTTGCAGCCTTGTGAATTTTATCTGCAGTTGTGGATCCAACTGTCTCTACCAGATGTTCGAACCCATTGAGGTTCTCGGGATAGGCCAACTGATGGATCTTGGTATACCCGGCTTCTACCAGTTTCTCGGCGGTTTTTGGGCCAACATTTGGGACATTGGTTAAATCATCGGGTTCGGCAGCACGTTCCTGATTCTTCTGCTCAATTGCAGCTATCACTTCTTCCTCAGTTAGCTGATCATCCTGATTTTCGGATTTATCTGAATCTGTATCAATTCCAAGTTTATCATTGATGAAATTTAGCAGCTGTTTGTTGGCTGCGATATCATACTTGATCCTTTTGATTTCTTCGGGATCATTGCTTCTCGTATGCTTGAGTGTCAAATCTGTGATATTCTCGATAAGTAACTCAGCTGGAACCTCGACCAGATCATCAAGCTGCTGGGGGAAATATTCTCTGAATAGATCAACTGGCAGCATCTGCCCCAGCTTGCCCTGTTCTACCAGATCAGTCTCACCAATTGCTGATTTTAGGAGGACAATGCATTTCAGCTTCTCCGGACCATCTGCATTCTTGAAAGTATGAAGAGCATTGAGGACAGTTTGATTGTTCTCCAATTGGTGTACTGATTTTTCAGGCCACTCTTTTTTCTCTGTTTTCTCAATCTTTGTAGTTGTCTCCTGGCTATCTGGCTCGACGGGTTCAAATCTCGATGGCCCCCGTTTTTCCTTGTCGTTGACCAGGACATATGATATATCACCATCCTTCTCATGGAACTCGATATCGCAGCGGTATTTCTGCTTGCCAATTACTGCCTCTGGAGGATGATGCCCATAGTAGATCAGCTTGGTAAATATCTGTGACCCGTTTTCCAATCTCATTGCCCTGGCATGGAAAATCCCGATCCCATTTGAAGTCTCATTGATCTTCTCAAATTGACTGAGCATGATCACAATCATGAGAAAACGCTGTTTCATTGCCACTAGAGATCAGTCCTCCTAATTTTGAGTCGATGTCTGTGCGGTCCCACTATACAGCGTCTAGTACATCTCCAAACCTTGGAATAACGATTGACACGTTCATTTGGCTGTATCGTTATCATCTCAATTCGATTTGATTTGATCAATAATCGCATGGCCTCGTCAAAATCATCCGGATGCATCTTCGTATATTTTCTCAACTGCTTCCTCGTCAGATTGGGATGATTATGGATGTACTCAGCAAGGTCCCATCGTTCTGACTGAAAATTTTTGCTTGGTTTTGTAGGAATAGACATCATCGAACAGCCCCCTCAATATCAGCTGCTACCAGCCGATTGATACAGTTTTGACAGTATTTGATGTCCCGGATCTGATTCAGTGCAACCTGCTTTTCACGGGATTCTGGCATCTTCTGGGCAAAAGCCATGGTGGAACGTGCAAAATCAGAGCAGCACATTTTCA
>Ga0102944_1001414_pt1 | contig 15910 bp, 11 predicted proteins | sample SalPonD_shore_MG_FD_78172 | JGI IMG/M metagenome (GOLD analysis project Ga0102944, IMG submission 78172) | Salt pond soil microbial communities from South San Francisco under conditions of wetland restoration - Salt Pond MetaG... | ecosystem: Environmental > Aquatic > Marine > Intertidal zone >...
AGTTGATTTTGCTCAACTTCCGCAAAGGGGTAAATAAGTGTTGCAAATGGCGGTTGTAGTTGCTACATTCCTATATGTATATACAAGCTTCTACCGTAAAACGAAAGGGCAAAGATGGCCGCAACCGCAAGCTGGTTGAGGCGTATCGCGATCCCCAGACGGGTACCCCCCGCAATCGAACCGTTCAGCGACTTGAACCCCTGCCGATCCTGGAGCGGGCACGCCTGATTCGCCGCCATGGCGGAAGTAAGCATTTGGATGCGCAGGAGTGGCTGGCCTTAGAGCAAGCCGGTGATCTGGATCGGGCCGACCTTCCCGTGCAGGTGGGCGATACCTACGCTGGCGGGGGGAGCGCGGTGCTGGCCGGGCATCTGCGCCAGACGGGCATGGACGCCATTCTGCGCAAGCAGCTAGGTCGAAAAACTGGGAAGCTTGTCGGGGAAATGATCACCCATCAAGTGCTTCGTCCGAATAGCAAGAACGCCTATACCGTCAGCCGGCGGCAAACGTTGGGCTATCTGTTGGATGGCAAAAAAGAGGTCAGCGCCGATGGTTTTTACCGGGCCCTGGATGGGCTGGCCGAAAACTTCGAGGAGATTCGCGGGGCGCTCAATGAGCGCCATCCCCCCCGGGCCGGACGCATGTTGCTCTATGATTTAAGCAACTCCTACTTTTGCGGGCACAAGGCCGAACTGGGGGGCTATGGCCACAGCAAGGAAAAGCGCCATGATCGGTACATCGTCAGTTACGGGCTGGTGCTCAGCGAAGACCAGCTCCCGCTCGACATTCGGGTGTGGAAGGGAGGAACGGCGGATAATCAGACGGTCGCCGATACCTTTACCCACTGGAAACAGACCTATCAGGCGAAGGAGGCCATTTGGGTCGCTGACCGCTCGATGAGCGACGAACCGACCCTCTCAACGATTGACCGGCTGGGGCTGGACTATGTGACCGGCCTGCCCGGACAATCCCAAAAAGCCTTGCTAAGAGCATTCCATGAAGCCCAGCCGGATTTGTTTGACCAACCGCTCAGCGAGCTAGCCTATGAGGGGCAGCGGTACGTGTTGTGCCGGCATCAAAAGAAAGGCTATCGCCGAGCGGCGGCCCACCAGCGGGCCCGCCGCAACGTCTATGAGGGCTTAAAAGCCATCGGCCAATCTCCCCACAACAAACACCGCGACAAGCTCTACCACCGGGCCATGAAGCTGCTCGAACGCCATGGGCAAACCAGCACGTGGTCCATCGATTTTGAGGAGTCCACCGACGCCAACGGCGTAACGCGCTGGAAATTACGGTTCACCCTGGATCGTCAGGCTGCCCAGGCCATCGACGCCATGGGCCACTACGAGCTGCTGCAGACCAGCCTGAGCGGGAAGGCCGCTGATTCCAGCCAGGTCCAGGAGTACTACACATCCTTGATGAGCGTCGAGCGCTGCTTTCGGATGGCCAAAACTTCCCTGAAAATTCGCCCTATACGACACTGGAAGAAACGCCGGATCACCGCCCATATCTATGTGAACTACTTGGCCCTGTGGCTGGTCAAATATATCGAGGGCCAGTGGCGGGCCCGCGACTACCCCCAACAGGTGGTGCCCACCCTGCGCGATTGGGACCAAGCGCTACGCTACACCGAACTACTCGATAAAGACCACCAAACCACGGTTGGGTACGAGTGGACCAAAGGCGAGCAAGCCCGCCGCGTGATGGAGCAGTTAAAGATATTAGGGGAACTTAAGGCCATCCAGCCCACTTTATCGTAATCTTTGTAGCAACTACAACGACTCTATGCGGAAGTTGAGCTAGAGAACAATGACAAGAGAAATTAGTGTTTACATTATAATTATGTTTCTTATTAATTATTGGGTAACAGAGAGAAGGCTATGCATCTGGTTCATTTTTCAAACTTTAGAAAAGGGGGTTCATTATGATAAATCACATCTTAACCGTTCAGCAGCTTGCTATTCGGTATGGCGATCGACTACCACTGGAGTTAACCCGTAACCATGAAAAGTAAGCATCCCGGACAGAGTTCAGTTTACACACCCAATGAATGTCAGGTTGAACCGGTTTTTTTATATTGTTTGGGAAGCCTTTGCGGAAAATTTCTCTATAATAGATGAATTGGGCGGTACATATGTCCTACTACAAGCTATTAAGTCTTTTGATGATAGTTATATTATTTCTGGTAATTTGATTTTTTCTCTTTACCGAAGAACTTTTTATAAAAAAAATATGCAATTAAAACAGAACTAAAGATGATAGTTAATTGAATAAGCTTATCCACAAAAACATCTGAAGTAATATAATAATAACACACATAAATTATGTAAACCGTTATAAACCCTAGTATTTCATTTCGCTTCATGACAAATAATTTATTATCGTGATAATAATAATAAGGTAAATTAGATTATTTATCCAGTTCACCTTATTACAATCTAAAAATGATCACCATTTAGGTGCTGTTGCGGTTTGTGTTTCTTGTACCGTTGCTTGGTTTTCGATTAATCGACTACCAAAACCGTAAAACCAGGCGATTCCTTCTAATAAACCTCCTCCATTAATTGAGAGAATTTCATCTTCACTTAAGCTTCTAACTTTTATATTATTTATTAAGTTTTTCATATTAATTTCGTACTCAGGTTTCTGTCCCCTATAGAGTTTACAGTGATTTGAAAAGTAAAATTGAAAAAAATATGGTTTGAAAGAAGTTATATTTACAGATGCCAATTCTGAAACTAAAGAATGATTATTGCGAAGTATTGGTAATGCAGCCGCCCAGGAGTCTGTCGGACTTAGGAAATATTAACGAAAATTTGTCAGTTTGAGGCAGATTTCGGGGTCTTTTGAGGCGAATAGTGGACCTATTCAACGAAAAAGAGCTCGGAATCTGGTCAAATCTGTCGAATTTGCAGTAGATTTAACTAAGTCCGACAGGCTCCTAGTACCTGGAAACCACATTGCAAAATAAGGAGACAATTGGAATCTCATCTTGGAGTACCACCTTGCTTGCAAAGATTTATGCCATGCAACCCCATAGCCAGGTCAATAAAACTAAAGTAGTACAAATATTGGGAGGCCTGGGAAATCCAGCTGCCGACACACGCAAGCCACTTAATCAAACGACTTTCATCCCTTGTAAATGGAGTGTCGATCTTTCTTCCGGCCCCTGGGGTCACGCCCAAAGGCTCCTTACTAAAAATTTATATGCAGGATGATTACGTAAAAAAAGCAGTCGATATGTTTAGTAAATTTTCGTTGGCTCTCGTAGGTATCGGGACTCTGGAACCATCCAAACTACTTGCCAATAGCGGTAATGTTTTTTCTGAAGAAGAGCTCAATGAACTCAAAGAAGATAACGCATTCGGTGATATTTGTCTGCATTTTTTTAATAAGTCTGGAAATCCCATCAAAATATTCTTAACCCGGATATTTCACCACGAAATAATTTCGCAGCTCTCAACACACTGTTATTAATTTTTAACCATGAAATTAAATGTATCTTTTTATATACCAAAAGGTTATGGTAATTTGACTTAAATTAGTGTGAAATATCCGGGTTAGAAATTATAACAATGGACCATGAGAAAAATTCTGGACGGATTCTAAAGCGTTTTGATTATTTGGGAACACGGCACCGCTTCAAACGTTTTGCGAAATTTTTCAGGAAATCTAATCTCCATCTATTAACAGTCTTCACGCCGATGTGCCCATCTTCGGCTAACTGAGGATCCGGATCATCGGTCCACCAGTTTGGATAATGTGGAGAAGGCTCTTTCACAAGATCCGGCGAAGGAGTAATGGCGTTGATTCCTCCAGTCTTGCCATCAAACGACGGTACATTGCTGCGAATTGTGAAGTCATAGTCTACTGCGGCTTTAGGAGAAAACCGGAAACGCACCGTGCCGTCTCCGGGGAAATATCCAACAAGAGATTGATTTGTAACTTCTAACCGAGCTTTCGGATTCGTAGGGACACCAGGCCCCAGTGGTAAGTTAAATTCCAGAATGCCGAATTCCTGCATACTATCTTCTTTGGTAGTGAACCTTTTAAAATGGTAATATGGTCGGTTCCAAGTTCGTACAAAACGACCTCCCCATCCTAGCTTCGATGGATCCTCGGGTGAACCCTTCAACAACCAGGCCACTGAAGGTGAATCTCCCATTTTGATCGCCCCGAGTTTTTTGGCAAAAAAACTGCCCAGTGAACCTTTGCCAGCCACATGTTCTTTTACAAATCCCGAATTGCTCCATTGACCTTTTTGTTTACCTCCTACAAACCAGCCACGATAGGTGGCATTGTTTTCAATAATCCATAGTTTGGGAAAGTGGTCCGCGATGTACTGATAGGCATCAGGACTCCATTTCTTATTCGGACCACCAATCCAATACACCCGGAGTTTCGGTAAAATATCTGGAGCATCATGCAGAGCCTGGGCAAAATCCTCAATGCCACCCCATACCAGAACATACAAAAGACGTGGATCATCGGCCCGTGCCCTCTTAATAATCCAATCAGAGCCTTCCGTGGACTCACTGAATCCAGGGTAGTTGGCTCGGTCTATCCCCCCTTGTTTTGTAATCGCACGTAAAGAGTCTGGTGCTGGATAGTTGTCGGAATAACTTTTTAAGTTTGGGTAATCCTTCTCGTAATGATCGATTACATCAAGAATGTCCTTTTTCCGTCCTGGTCCGTATGGGGAGGAAATCAACCCTTCGATATCGAGTACATCGGAATACAGAAGGAGGTGAACCATAGACTGGAAATCATCAGGATCAGTTCCCCCGATATCAGAAGTTACAACCACACGGTATCGATGCCCGGCAAGCGCCCCATGATTGTCTATTGTTGTTCTGCTTGCATTATTCAAAACTTTTGTTTGAGCAAGTGTATTAGTAATGGGCGAAGTTGCTAGTGCCAAGATAACAAGTGCAATCATTTTCAATTTAAACATAATGCCTTCATTTATTATAATATTCCAAACTAAGATTCACTTTATCATTGAACATCAACATTCACACGTTTATAACGCGTGAGTGGTGGTGAGCCGCCGTCGGTTACTTCGCAGATGATATGAATGGTATCCCCCTTGCAAGCGTCGGCAGGTATAGTGAACGAGGCTTCCCGATTATCCGCATCCTGAATTTCAATTGATCCGGCATAAGAATCCGCCTCCCGATATTGCCACCACCGGTAGTCCAGCTGATCACCATCCGGATCATGGGTGCCCCGGGCACTCAATTGAACGGTTTCACCAGGCTCTGCGGTCTGGTCCAGCGCATGGGCCTGCTCGACGACCGGCGGGTGATTGGCTTCTGCATACGACTTGACGCACCAGTCGGCCAGCGCGGCAAAATCATTCTGGACTTGGGATCGCCAGCGATAGACAGTTTTTGGGCCGGCCGGGTCATCAAACCAATGATTTCTAGTTGAGTCAGGCCTGATGAATTTTCCACCCCAGCTAGGTTCTGTTGGATTTTCGGGGTTATTCAGTCCGCGTACCGCACTAATCAGGTAAAGGAAGGAAGGCGAATCTCCTTCCTTCTGCCCCGGTGATTTCGGATCCCACCCGCTTTTCGGGTATACAGCGCCCAACGGCCCGTGTCCTTTGCGGATGTGTGCGTTGGTCCATGTCACGTTCGCAAGTGTTGTATCAGAGCCAGCCGCGTTCCAGATCATGCCATTGAAATTATGATCCGAGCAAATCACGAACAATTTCGGGAAATTATCGAGCAGCCATTGCGCCGAACCATCCTGCTTCCCGATCAGATAAATACGCAGCTTACTCAGAAAGCGCTCTAGTTCGGCATGGCTACGTGTTTCCCTCACTGTCCAGATCGCCTGCGCCACCTCACGCGGACCGCCCCAGACGCAAACCCAGACCGGCCGGGGATCTGGCTGGTCTACAATCTTAATGATTGAGTTCGATGCCTCGCTGTCCATTCCGTCGCCCAGGATCTCTTCCGCCGACCTGCCATAAGTTTTATCCCGACCCTCCCAAGTGACTGAGCGCAAATAATCTGGAGTGGGATACCAGGAATCGTGCCGTCTCAGTTTCTCATCCACTTGGTCGTAAAGGTTCAGGATGTCCAAAATGTTTTGTTTGTTTGCTATATAGGCCAGGGTGCCCGCCGATGCAATGAGCCCCTCGACATCGAACTCATTTGTGTATAGTAGAAATCTGACCATCGACTGAACGTCATCCGGATCGCTACGTTTTTCGTCTGGCCCATAGCCCGATCCTCCCGGTATTACATCCACCGGTGGGAAATCCGATGAGATGATTACTCGGGGTCTGGTAGTGTCGGCCTCGAATCCGGGTTCTAAATTTTTTCCAGTGGCGTTATCGGAACTGAAAAAGGGAATTGTCATTACTATAATCAATGCAAAAACAGATTTTTTCATCTTGTCTCATCTTAGTTATTTAGCTTTTATTTTTTCAGGAGTAATTACCTCTGTAACCTGGTACAGTATGTCAACTTTCGTTATAGGCGACCTTAGGTGGCTTACCTACTATCACCGAAGGTCGCCTAATTTTCGATATCATTCCAATTATCGTTGCACTACTTACCAGTGAGGGGTTCAAATGCAGCTGCGACTGTTAGAATCGGCACCTTACTTTACGATGCTGTTCAGATATTTTTCCAGCATGGTATATCCATTGTCCGCCACTTTATTTCGGTCATTCGCATTTTTGGGATTAAGCCCATGCCTACGTTCCCATGTGTCGGGCATACCATCATGGTCGGTATCTTTAGGAGCAGTAGCATTTTTTAATTCCGGCCAGCCGCCAACATCTGCTTGGGAATCAATAATCCCGCTTTTTTTTGATGGATCAGCCACCGAATTATCTTGAGTGTAGGATCCCCCTTCATACGTGGCATAGCCGCCGCGGACTTCGTCAATGATACGTCTGTCAACGGCATCGCGTTTGGGTAAGGTGGCCCCTGCATGCTCCAAAACAGAATGATAGGCCTCTCTGGCAGTTTGCTGGTCGATCGGCATGGATGGCCAGGGGTTATCAAGCCTGATTTTGTTGAATGAAATATCTGTTTGAACACCACCTGCCCAGTTGTTCGCAGAGACCTTTGGATTTCCCTCAACAACATTATCGGCTATGTACCATTTTCCGAAATCATCGGTTCTGTTTCTAAAGCTTGGGTTAGCTATACGGTACCTGGTCTTACCCGGAAGCGTAGCTGGACCGGGTTTATAATAATTGGCTATCATATTGATTTTGGTAAAATTAAACCGCTTATCACCTTGCTGGTATTTTTCTCCACCGTACGCACTGTTATAGCCCCAGTTATAGATCACATTATTTCTGTAATCGGTATGGCCTGCGCCCGAGGCAAAACGAGGATTGCGACTGGAGTGATGCGCCAACAAGTTATGATGATATGTAGTATAGTTGCCACCCCAGATACCTCCAAATCCGTGGTGCCCCTTCTTGTGATGTGATTTATACAGGCTTTCCGTAATCATAGACCATTGAACAGTTACACTGTCAGCATGATAAATTGATATCGTCTCGTCAATACTCCAGCTTGCCGACACATGGTCCACGATGAGATTCTTTGTAAATCTGCTTGATATGGCATCGGCATCCATTTTCTGCTCATCCCCCAGCCTCACCCGTATATACCTGATAATCACCTGATCAGCTCCAATTTCCAACGGATAGTCTTTAAGGGCAATCCCATCTCCAGGAGCAGTCTGTCCGGCGATAGTTATGTAAGGATTCTTGATTTCCAGCGGACTCTTGAGTTCAATGGTACCTGAGACCCGGAACACCACGGTCCTTGGCCCAGCAGCTTCTATAGCCGCTCGCAGGCTGCCTCTCCCGGAATCATGGAGGTTGGTAACTTCATATACGACCCCACCACGACCACCTTTGGTGTATTTACCGTATCCTTCTGCACTCGGAAATGCTAGTTGCTGAGAATATAGCTGTCCAACATGCCAAAATATTAAAACAGCCAGTGTTAATATTCTAGTTATAAACTTCGTTAATGTTGTTTTCTTTGTAAATTTCATTATATCTGGTTTATATTCAAATTAAATACATGACGTTTCTTAATTATCCATCTCCATGAGCGATTCATGGCATAGATACACCGGATCAGCTGCGAAGCCCGCGCATTCCGGCATTTTTCCACAACATCAACCACATTTGCCTCAACCACCATCTTCCTTTAATTATGGATGAGTTCCGATGCCCAATGTTTAATGAAAAAATTTTTTCATTAAACTAATAGCTAGTTTACTTAGGATCAAGTTATAGTGAAAAAATAATTTCATTTAATTACAGATGCATCGCTCCGTATAAAACAAAAAAATGAATGTATATAACGGGACGCTGCATGATTGTACGCTTCAATGCTGAAATAATTTCCACAATAGTATAGACATAGGGATATCCAAGATTAGGCGTATATTTGAGTTGGTATGTAGAATCCTGGATTTCGATGGTCGCGACAGAACCCGCCTACCAATAAGGTTTCCACCGAGCGTTAAGTGGTCCTAACCAGATCAAAGATATCCCAAGCGTTTAACTACATGATATCTCTAGGACGGCCCGACCGCCATGCCCCGCCCCCCTCCCTAGCTTCTACACGGGGGCATGGCTAGTAAACTTCCTCTACAGCTTTATATCCACGTCGATACGGTCCTATATTATCTTTTAATAGTTCCGATCCAGCTTTCAATGTGCCTTTGCAGAAATTTCATGTCGTGCCCTTTGGGTATCGAATGCCCGGGGGAAAAAGCCAGGGATATCAGTAATTACAATCTCATCTAATCCTGCATTTCGCTCCCGGTGGGCAATTTCAACGGTATGAGAACCTTTATTTAATTCAAGTGCTACCGGTTTCGCACCCGGGCTATAATCGTAGAGCTGTTCCCAACTCCAGGAGCCGCTGTTCTGGAAACCATTCCAGAGAATCCACGGTTTTTTATCCACCCGGATCCAAAATGAATTTTCTCTGCCGGACTCAGCTATAACACGCGCCCAGACATGATAATTGCCAGCTTTAGATACTTGAAACTTATATACTACATCTGCCTTTGAAGGGGGCTTATTGAGTTCTTTCTTCTGCTGAGTCGATGATAGGTACTTTCCATTTATGGCGCTGTCATCTTTTCGGATACGGAAATGCGAATTAATCTGGCCCGCAGATCCTGATATTCTAACCATTTCATTGTTTTTTGTAGGCAAGACCGGATCTTTACTCTCTGGTCGGTAATTGATGTTATTCGTAATCATCAGTTTATCCAGGGCGATATTTTCTTCCCGATATCCAAATTCCAGTGTGTGTTCGCCTCGATCCAATTGATATAAAACAGGGTGATCCTGGTTTTCCGAGTCATGCACAGCATCCCATTTCCATACATTGCTTTCCCGGATATTATTCCACTGAATCCAATCTTTACCATCCATCCGGACCCAAAATGAATTCTCACTGCCACTATCTGATTTTATCCTTCCCCAGATAGCATAAGTACCAGATTCTGCCACGCTGAATATGTACTTAAAACGGCCGGATTTCGGGGGATTCTCCCGACTGTTCCTGTTATCCTTCACCCGTATATATTTTCCTCCGGATGCATAGATGTCAGGTTGAGTGAGTATTTCCTCGGGAAAATCCGTATTTTCGGCCTCTATAAAATAAGCTGCATTCTTCTTGGAAAACTGTATCCCATGGTTTTCCCTATTCAGAGTTGCGAGCGGGAAAATGGCACATCCAGTCACTAGAGAGAGAAACAGCAAGGAAACAAGCGAAACCGTTTTTCTCCGGGTTGTTTCATCTAGCAGTACCTGCATTCTCTCTTTTATTTTTCTCGTTTTAAAGCCCATAGTCATTGCCGGCCCGATCCGATGGGCGTTTTGCTGTCGGAGCCACTTTATAAAGTCCAGCAAATGTTGTGCATATATATAGGAGGGAGTACCTGCAGCCAGAACGCAATTATCGCAGGCTTTTTCCTGTTCTTCGCCCATCTTTCTTACTCCAAACCATACCAACGGATTCATCCAATAAATTCCAGTAACTACTTTACCCAACAGATGGATCAGATAATCCCAGCGTCGGATATGGGCAAATTCATGAAGAAGTAACGTCCGGAGCCTCGCTCTTCCCCATTTTTGAGCCGATATAGGAAGCAAAACTGTTGGATAAAATAGTCCCCAGACCATGGGAATACTTACCTTGTGACTATATGCAATCCGTACCGAACGTTTAAGTTGCAACTTATTTAAAAGATCGGATATCCAGGGAATATCATTACTCAGCATGGAATATTTTGCTGTTTGGGTAATGTATTGTATTCTCAGGATGCTAACGATTAACCATATCAATAGGAATACAATCCCGCTACTCCAGATAATAAAAACCACATCAGTAAAGTAAATCTTACCTCCATCCGAAACATTGGATGTTGTAGTGGTACCTGGCGATAGAGTTGAGATGGATGCACTGTCAGAAGGTACCTGCTGTACTCCCGAATTCAGATACATCAATGTTGTTTGTTGATTATTCGGGGAAGAATGGAGTGTAAGCAGATCTCCAGTCGAATACTCCGGAACAACAACTGTAAGGATAGGGAGCAGAAGCAATCCCAGCAGTGCAAAACTCCAAATTGCCTGCCGGATATTTGCTGAGAGACGATTTCCCAATACGAGCAAAACAACCCCAACCATCACAATCAGAATCGATGATCTTATGAATATTATTTCTAAAAATGGCAGAAAATCCATGGAAGTCTCCGTTTATTTATCCTTTGATTTAGTTTCATCTATCCATTTTTGAATTTGATTGATATCTTCGTCTGAGAGTTCGGCGGATGATATATCCAATAATTTCAGCACAGCCTTGGATGGGGAATCTTTGAAAAAGGTATCCACCATATGCCTCAATGCCGATTTCTGAGCCTTCTCTTCAGAAATTACGGGCGAATAGATGTAGCGTTTACCTTCCCGCCTGTATTTCAAATAGTCCTTATCGCGGAGATTTGCCATTGATACCCGAATCGTGTGATAATCCGGGTCATCCGGCATTTTTTCCACTACGTCGGCAACGCTTGCTTCTTTCATTTGGTAGACGGCTTCCATAATCTGCCTTTCTCTGCGACTTAATTTCGATGTCACATTCCGTGCCATAAACACCTCTGTTTTTATGAAATTATTTTTTCATTAAAGTAACCATTACATTACTCTGGGTCAAGCAAAAATGAATACACTTTCCTGAGTGCTTCAATGCTAAAATAATTCCAGCAATAGTTATGGAATTTTCCAGCGCTAACATAGGCTTATCCTAGCTAATTCTCAGGTCATTCACTTTTTAAAAGGAAATGATAGGTACTATTTATAGAATTAGGCTTTGCTTTCAGCACCTTAATTTTGTCATTTTGCAATAGGCGAATCAGCTCTGCACCGGCATAAAGAACTGGTCCATAGCCATGGGTTGCATAAATACTTGTACCACGGTTATAATAATAGGTGTTGTCGGAGGCGAAGGTAGTGCCTTCGCAGGTACCAGCCACGGCACCATTTTTTAGTACCCGTGTTTTGACGGCGTTCCATCCTGTAAGTGCAACCGGACCGTATACATGATTTATCCATCCTTCGTTTATGCCTTTAGCAATTGCAAAAGTAAACATCGCCGTTGCGGATGTTTCCAAAAAGGTATCGGTTTTATCCAGCATATTGTGCCAGAAACCTGTCCCATCTTGTAGCTCTGCCAGATTCTGAACCACGGACCGATATAAATTCAAAATCTTCTTCCTGCCTTTATAATGTTCAGGCAACACATTAAGTAACTCAGCCATAGCCATTAAGGTCCAGCCGTTGGCCCGTCCCCAGTAAAAACGTGAATCATAGTCTCCTGATGTTACGTTCCACCCATGGTCAAACAAACCCTTCTGAGGATTATAGAGTCTGTTAGCCATTTGCAGGATTTGTTTTACTGCATCATCAAAATATTTATTATTGCCGGTGAGCACTCCCATGTTGGCAAGAAATGGCACACTCATATATAAATCGTCTGCCCATAAAGATTTATACTGCGGGCGATGGCGGGCCAACGTGCCGTCTTTCAGACGGAATTGTTTGTTGGAAATGTAATCAGCGGTGGTATCTATCAATGGTAAATAATCATCGTTTTTATTCTTCATATAGGTCTTGATCATCGCAGCCCCAATAGAACCGCAGTCATCCAGTGCGTGGAAATGTGGAGCTCTGCCCCAACCACCTTTCGCTTCTTTACCGTAGATTTTGCAGTTCTTTGTAAAATAAGACAAGATTTACGACCAAATCAAAAAACCTGGTATTATTCGCAAAGAACCTTGGATCATCGATTACATCATCAATATAATCTAAAGCCGATAAAACTACGCCGCTGGTATAAGACCATTCACCGGCAAATCCTTCAGAAACCGTTGCATTCTTATTCGGTTTTGAAAAGTTTGTTATTACTTTACCCGTTTTCAAATCAACAATCTTTTGATCACTTGTCGATTCGTAATAGTGGCGCACACGATTTAATACGGCTTTAATGCTGTCAACCAATGGATAAGTGTAAGGAACCGGGTAGACCGGAAGCAGCCCCTGCACTTTTTTGAGCGAAAAGCAGTGTGGTAGCACTTAGTAAAATAAGAGCCAAAAGTAGTACCCGTAAATACAGGTTTTTTCTTTTGTACTTGGGTAAACGCTTGAAGACTGAATAAAGGATCTGTTCCTCTTCTAATCTTTTCATTTTGCTATAGGTTTAAATTAAATCACTTGACTCGGACTACAACACGCTTATACCTTGTCAGTTGAGGCGAACCATTATCTTTTACCTCACAAACCACATGAATTGTTTCTCCCGGTGAAGCATCTCCGGGTACCGTAAATGATGCATCTTGCTGATGGGCATTTTGGAATTCAATAGATCCGTGATACGTATCTGCATTTTGGTATTCCCACCATGTATAGCTCAATTCGTCGCCATCCGGGTCTGTTGTTCCTTTGGCGCTTAGGTTAATTTTGCTACCCGGTTTTGCACTGATATCCAGAGCGTTGGCCAGTTTAACAACGGGTGGATGATTAGCTTCTTCATAGGATTTGACACACCAGTCAGCTCGTGCTGCAAAATCGTTTTGCAACGCATCGGTCCAGCGCCCTATTGGTTTGTAATATTCAGCCATAAGTTCCTGATTTTTAGGATATATCTCACGCATGTATGTTCTTCCCCATGCTGTTTGTGAGTACCATCTTCCTTCCGGATACTGGTACGTTGAATCCGGCACAGGATCAAGCCAGGTATTCCCCCGAACTCTCGTATAGCGTCCACCCCAGCTCCCCCAACCAGGATGCTCCAGGTCTCCATTTCTCAAACCGCTGATAATAGTATAAATAAATGAAGGAGAGTCGCCTTCCGACCGGAAGTCCCCTTCGTTAAATCCTCCCTTATCTCCCTTAGTATGTGCTCTGTAAAGCGAACAAAGCGGGCCATGACCTTTCAGGATATGAGATTTCATCCAGTCGCCAGTAAAGTATTTTTGTTTATCCGGGCGCAATATTTTATCCCATCGGTACGCAATGGCTTCAAATTGATCACTGATTATGGTGAGAATGTTATATTTTCCCCAGTCAGGTTGGATATAGGATTGATAGGTGTTATCCTGTTCCCAGATAAAAAAGAATCGCATTTTTTGGGCAACATAAGCCATTTTGTCCGGGTGTCTTTCCTGAATGGTTTTCAGAGCCCGGGCAAGGGTATTCATTCCGCCCCAAGCCAGGAACCATATGGGCCGATTATCTTTTTCATCCAAGAGGGTCTTAACAATAAGCCTCGATCCGGGAGTGCTTTTAGTCATTGCTCCTTCTTTTGATACATTTCCCAAGACGGCTCGTGCTCGCAAATACGCAGGAGTTGGATAATCAGGATCGTTGTCTTTGAGTTTGGGATAAACATCATTGTAGGCATTCATATACGAATCAATCCAGTGATCTCCAGCCCAGTTATGTCCATGTGAATGGTATTGTGAACTTGTCGTAATGATCCCCTCTATATCAAAAACATCTGCATAAAGCAGAAAACGAACCATGGAACACTGGTCATCAATTTCTGCATCCGTCAAAACAAAGACACGAGGTTTAGAATACTGGTTTTTAGTATTTGTTAAAACATGGGATTTAGGTTCTTGGTCTTTAGCATTTATTTTTCCTGTAAAGACCAAGAAGAGTATGAAAAAAATAAGTTGATTTCGCATAATGTTATAATTCCGTTATTAGAAATTAATAAACTACTTCTTCGGTATTTTGCATCGTGACAATCTTTCAGCAAAATCTTTTAAAAAATCCACACACCATTTATTTATGGTTTTTGCACCAATAAAAGGTCCCTCTGCGACATCGGGAGAAGGGTCATCCGTCCACCAATGAGGAAGATCCGGTGACGGATGTAATTTATCTGATGCCGGAGGACGATACGCAGTAATACTCCCCTTTTTCCCATTAAGTTGTTTAAAATCACTTTTGATGATATAATGATAGGTTGTTGCTTTTTTAGGCGAGAAGAGGATCTACTGTTCTATCCGGTTTTACTTCTACCAAAATACTGTCTTGAGCAAAACAATTTTTCCAAAAAAAGATGATTTACCAAAAATAGAAATACAAAATTTTTAAATCCATAACAAGCCTTTTTATGCTTATAGAGGGCTTTGAAAAACCAGGGATTTTGTTCAAAGTCAAAGCTTGAAAGATTTCAAAACCGTAGCATATTAGCCATAAGTGAGGATTTTGGAATCATGAAAATGCAGAGTTTGCACAAAATCACAGTTTTGCAAAGTGTTCTTATAAATTTATATAAATCCTTACTTGATCTTGGATAAAGTGTTAATTATTCCAGGCAACCAATATCATCAATGGTTCATCTACTCAATACACGATGGCCTATAAAACAGTCAGCCCGAATTTTCCATACATATTTGGAAATACTACTTATTATTAATTCATATTACCATTACAAGAATAGAATAATGTTAAATTATTATTTTACTATGCGGAAAACTTGCGAAATTAATTAGCAAGTGATGCCATCAATTAAAATCATTTAACTTTCGCCTATACCGATAGACAGTCAAGTTGAATTAGCTAAGATATTGAAATGTTTATAGTTAGAACTTATATCTTGAACTACGAACTTTAACATCAGGATGAGCGCAGCGACGAATGATTATGAGCAGCGAAGTCGGAGCATGCTTCCAGCTACTAACTTTTTAAATAATGCAATTATTTAATGAAGCTTCATAAAAGCCGAATTCAGCTTTTATCACCCATCCTTCAACTTCAGCCCATTTAAAAAGCGGTGGGCTTGCGCTTCCCGCCCCGAAAGTATGCGAAATCGGTGGAAACACTGGATAATGTTTCAATTATAATACTTCACGAATTAATTGGTCATTACACTAGTAATCATGAAAGTAAATATGATATATTCCATTAACATTTTATTCGCTTATTATTTCCGGTGTATTCCTTGGCCGACATCAAAATTTCTGAATATCAGGTTAAATGATGAATAATTCGGGTCATAATCATAGTTAATTATTTAGAAAATTCTTGAACTGGCATTTCAAAATTATATTTTGAACCATACTTGATAAAAAGTGGAATTTTCCATAGCGGAGCATCCACATCAATTGTTCGTGGTCCTTCTATTATATGATCATGATTCCAAAAATCTACCCATTTCCCCTTCGGTAAATATACTTCTCGATTTCTGGTTTTCTTAATAATGCATGCCACAAGCAAATCATTACCAAACATATATTCATAATCCAATTGATGAACCTTAGGATCTTCCGGCCAGTTCCAGGCCAAATGACGTACGATCGGCGTTCCTTCGTTATGCGCGACGCGGGCCTGATCCAT
>Ga0102944_1001417_pt1 | contig 15896 bp, 17 predicted proteins | sample SalPonD_shore_MG_FD_78172 | JGI IMG/M metagenome (GOLD analysis project Ga0102944, IMG submission 78172) | Salt pond soil microbial communities from South San Francisco under conditions of wetland restoration - Salt Pond MetaG... | ecosystem: Environmental > Aquatic > Marine > Intertidal zone >...
CCGCACAAGCGGCGCCGACCCCTGGTATCTGGGGCTTCACCGCAGCATCGCAGGGGGTGCTGACAGCGGCCGCTCGGCCCGGCACCCGGCGGTTAACCGTAGGAGCGGCGGTCCCACGCCGCGACCGCCTTTCGGCAGGGCAGGCAATGACGTCGCGGCGAGGGGCCGCCGCTCCTACGGTAAACCGCCGGTTTCCGGGCTGAGCGGCCGCTGTCAGCGCCCTCTGCGTTGCTGCGGAGAACCCCCCAGACAACCGGGAGCCGCGCCGCTTGTGCGGCCCACCGAACGTTACCATACTCGATTGGAGGGGGCCCTCTGAACCCGGGGAACGCGCGTGACCACCGCCGGCTGGGAGCACTTCGAGCACCAGGCCGACATCGGCCTGCGCGCCTGGGGACCGGATCTGGCCACCGCCCTGGAGCAGGCCGGTGTGGCCCTGACCGCCGTGGTGACCGAGCCGGAGACCGTCGAGGCCACCCAGGCGGTGGCCCTGGAATGCACCGCGGCCGACCCCGAGTTCCTGCTGGTGGAGTGGCTGGATGCCTTGATCTACGCCATGGCCACCCGGCGCATGCTGTTCGCCACCTATGAGGTCCACCTGGACGGCCTGGATCTGCACGCCACCGCCTTTGGCGAGCCGGTGGACCGCGACCGCCACGCCCCGGCGGTGGAGGTGAAGGGCGCCACCCTCACCGGCCTGAAGGCGGAGCCGGGTGCCGACGGCGCCTGGCGGCTGGAGTGCGTGGTGGATGTCTAGCGGTTGAGGGATGCGACGCTGATCGGCCCGCCTATCCCGGGAGATTCCCCATGGATACCACCCGCCTGCGCCGCGAGAGCCAGTTCCGCTGGGTCCTGGATCCGCAGGGCGCCATGCGCGTGCCCGGGGTGCTCTACGCCGACGAGGCCCTGCTCGCCGACATGGACGACAAGGTCATCGAGCAGGTGGCCAACGTGGCGGCGCTGCCCGGCATCGTCGGCGCCTCCTACGCCATGCCCGACGCCCACTGGGGCTACGGCTTCCCCATCGGCGGCGTGGCCGCCTTCGATCCGGAGCAGGGCGGGGTGGTCTCCGCCGGCGGCGTGGGCTTCGACATCTCCTGCGGCGTGCGCACCCTGCATACCGGCCTGAGCCGCGCCGACCTCAACGGCCGCGAGGAGGCCCTGGCCAACGAGCTGTTCCACCGCATCCCGGCGGGGGTCGGCAGCCGCGGCCGGATCGAGCTGTCGCCGGCGGAGATGGACGACATGCTCGCCGGCGGCGCGCGCTGGGCGGTGGGGGCGGGCTACGGCCGCCCCGGGGACCTGGAGCGCAGCGAGGAGCTCGGCCGCATGGCCGGCGCCGATCCGGGGGCCGTCTCCGATCGTGCCAAGGAGCGCCAGCGCGACGAGATGGGCACCCTGGGCTCGGGCAACCACTACCTGGAGGTGCAGCGGGTGGCGGCCATCCACGACGCCGAGACGGCCGCCGCCTTCGGGCTGCGCGAGGACGACCTGCTGGTGACGATCCACTGCGGATCGCGCGGCCTGGGCCACCAGATCGGCTCCGAGGCGCTCAAGGCCATGGCGCAGTCCGCCGCCGGCCACGGCATCGATCTGCCCGACCGGGAGCTGGCCTGCACCCCCCTGAAATCCCGCGAGGGGCGGACCTATCTGGGCGCCATGCGCGCCGGCATCAACTGCGCCCTGGCCAACCGCCAGATCCTCACCCACCTCACCCGCGCCGCCTTCGCCGACGTCCTGCCCGCCGCCGACCTGGACCTGCTCTACGACGTCTCCCACAACACCTGCAAGGAGGAGATCCACGTGGTGGACGGCGTCGAGCGCCGCCTGTTCGTCCACCGCAAGGGCGCCACCCGCGCCCTGGAGCCGGGCAGCCCCAACCTCGTCCCGGCCCTGCGCGCCGCCGGGCAGCCGGTGCTGATCGGCGGCACCATGGGCACCGCCAGCTACATCCTGGTGGGCATGGCCGGCAACGACGGGCGCTCCTTCGGCAGCTCCTGCCACGGCGCCGGCCGGCGCATGAGCCGCAACCAGGCGCGCAAGCAGTGGCGCGGCGACCAGGTGGTGCGCGAGCTGCGCCAGCGCGGCATCCTTGTGCGCAGCCCGTCCCTGCGCGGCGTGGCCGAGGAGGCCCCGGGCGCCTACAAGGCGGTGGAGGCGGTGGTGGCCGCCGCCGAGAGCGCCGGCCTGTCCCGCCGGGTGGCGCGGGTGGAGCCCTGCGTGGTCATCAAGGGGTAAAAAACCCTTACTTTTTTTGGAACCTTTTCGCCCCGCCGGCCGTCTAGGGGGAAAGACCGGCGGGGAGGGGCGCATGCCGCCGCCTTCCTTCCGCCCAACCCATACCGGACGACGGAAAGGGCATGCGAAAAGGGAACACGCTGTACCGCGCCATCTGGACCACCCTGTTCATCCTCCTCACCAGCACCGCCTGCGGCGGCCAGGGCCCCGGCAACGGCGGGCCCCCATCCCAAGGCTCCGGCCAAAGCTCCGATTCCGCCACCGAGGAAGCGGCCTCGGTGACCGCCTTCGACCCCCACTGGGGCACCATCGGGGTGTTCACCGACGCCGCCAGCTGCCGCAGCTGCCACCGCGCCACGGACCCGGGCGCGGAGCCGGCCGTCCTGCGCTATCCCGACAGCGGGGGCCGCGACCTCAGCCCGGACGGCGGCTGGCCCGCGAGCATGATGGCGCTGGCCTTCCACGACCCCTACTTCCGGGCGGCGGTGGCCGACGAGACCGCCCGGTTCCCGGCCCTGGCGGGGGACATCGAGGACAAGTGCCTGACCTGCCACGCGCCCATGGGGCGCACCGTGGCCCACCGCACGGGAGCCGGCCTCTCCGGCGATGCCTGCGTGCTCAACCCGGACGGCTGCTATCGCATGGAAACCGCCTGGGGCGAAATGCACGCCCGCGAGGGGGTGAGCTGCACCCTCTGCCACCAGCAGACCGACGGCGGCCACCTCGGCACCGAGGCCTCCTATTCCGGCCACTATCAGCTGGTGGAGGATCCCGGGGCGAAGAAGGCCTTCGGGCACTACGCCGGGCCGCGCACCCACGCCATGACCAACTTCTCCGGCCATGTTCCGGTGGAGGCGGACTACATGGGCGAGTCCGCGGTGTGCGCCACCTGCCACAACCTCTACACACCGACCCTGGACCTGGCCGGCAATCCCACCGGGGACCGGTTCCTGGAGCAGGCGCCCCACCTGGAGTGGCGCAACAGCCGCTTCGCCGGCGAGACCTCCTGCCAGGACTGCCACATGCGGGTGCCCGAGCCCGGCTATGAGACGCAGCTGGCCACCAGCCCCGGCGGGCGCCGCCGGCCGGGGCTGCCGGTGCGCTCCGGCGTCCACAGCCACGGCTTCGTCGGCGGCAACAGCCACATGCTGGAGGTCATGCGCGAGTTCGCCCCCGCCCTCGGCCTGGAGGACGCCGTGACCGAGGCCGCCTTCACGCGCAAGGCCGCCCGCACCCGGGCGTTTTTGGGCGAGCGGGCCGCCGCGCTGGAGGTGCGCCGCCTGGCCTGGGACGGCGCCCAGCTGGCCCTGGACCTGGCCGTGCACAACCGGACCGGCCACAAGCTGCCCACCAGCTTTCCCAGCCGCCGGGTGTGGGTCCACCTGGTGGTCACCGACGGCGCCGACCGGGTGGTGTTCGAATCCGGCGGCGTGGACGGGCAGGGAAGGCTGGAGGTGGCGGCCGATCCCCTGGCGGAGGAGTGCCTGGCGGTGGAAAAGCCGGCCGGGTACGCCAACGCCGGCTGCTATTCCCGCCATCGGGACACCGTCACCGGAGCGGATCAGGCGGTGGTGTACGAGGCGGTCCTGGCCGACGTCAACGGCGACATCACCCACGTGCTGCTGCACGCCGACCGCTACCTGAAGGACAACCGCATCCCGCCGGAGGGCTTCACCGAGTCCGGCGACGCGTTCGTCGCCGCCACCGCCACGGCCGGGGCGGCGCGCCAGGACCCGGACTTCAACCGCGACGCCGACGGCGCCGGCACCGGGACCGACGTGGTCCACTACCGCGTTCCCGTCTCCGGGACCACCGGCGGCCTCACGGTGCGGGCCGAGCTGCTGTACCAGAGCGTGCGCCCGACCTTCGTCGCGGGCCTGCACGCCGAGAAGGGCCCGGTGGAGGCGTTCAAGGCCATGTACGAGGCGGTGCCCCCCACGGTGGAGACGCTGGCGGCGGTGGAGCGCCGCCTGTAGGGGAGCAAGCGGGCCCCTGACGCAAGAGGCCGGCCCCGCGGGGCCGGCCTCTTGTCGTCGGGGCGGGCGGGGCGCTCAGCCCTGGCGCACCCGGTCCTCGTAGGTGCCCTCGGCGGGGTTGACCCGGATGACGTCGCCGGCCTCGATGAACTGGGGCACCATGACCGTGACCCCGGTCTCCACCTTGGCCGGCTTGTAGGAGGAGTCGGCGGTCTGGCCGGTGACCACGGCCTCGGCCTCCACCACCTTGAGCTCCACCGCCTTGGGCAGCTCCAGACCGATGGGGCGGTCGTTGTGGAACAGCACGTCCACCTCCAGATTGGGCTGCAGGAAGTCGGTGACGCCTTCCAGGGTCTCCTCGTCGAGGCCGATCTGATCAAAGGTGCCCTGGTCCATGAAGATGTAGTTGGCGCCGTCGTGGTAGAGGAACTCCATCTTGCGCGGCTCGATGTGGGCCTTCTCCACCTTCTCCTCGGAGCGGAAGCGGTTGTTGGTCTTGGTGCCGGTCTCGATGTTCTTGAGCTCGGTCTGCACGAAGGCACCGCCCTTGCCGGGCTTGGTGTGCTCGGTCTTGAGCACGCGCCACAGGCCGCCCTGGTACTCGATGATGTTGCCCTTGCGCAGTTGCAGTGCCTCGATCTTCATGGTTCCCTTCCCGCGATGGTTGTAGAGGGCCCGCTCCGGCGGCCCCGTATCGTACCAAGAACTGACGAATCCGGTTCCGGTCCAAGGCAGGGCGCCCCTCGCCGGGCCCGTTTTTGTACCATAGACCCCGGCTGCCCCTTAACCGGGGCCTCCCCACGGACCGCATTCCCCCCAGAGCATCGCCAGGAGAGAAACGGCCATGAGCCAGGAGCAGGCCCGGCCGGTGGAGATCCGGCCGCACACCAAGTCCAAGGTCCTCGAGATCGAGTGGAACGACGGCCACGTCTCCAAATACACCTACGAGTACCTGCGGGTGGAGTGCCCCTGCGCCGACTGCAAGGGCCACACCCCGGACCAGGCCAAGTCCATCACCGGCAAGGAGAACGTGGACATCAACAGCTTCGACCCGGTGGGCAACTACGCCATCCAGCTGAGCTTCGACGACGGCCACAACACCGGCATCTTCACCTGGGACTACCTGCGGCGGCTGGACACCGCGCCGGAGGACTGAAGCCGGGGAAAACCGGGGGCAGACGGCGGCGCCGCCGCCACGGGCAGGGGAGGCCCCGGGACGCGTGATCCCGCTCTACGACGACAACCCGACCAGCCGCACGGCGGTGGTCACCATGGGCCTGATCGCCCTGTGCGTGGCGGTGTTCCTGTACCAGCTGAGCCTGGACCAGCGCGCCGCCACGCTGTGGGTCTACCGCATGGGGGCCATCCCGGCGGTGGTCACCGGCGAGCTGCGCCTGCACCCGGACGTGGCCGGCGCCGTGCCGCCGACCGCCACCCTGGTCACCAGCATGTTCCTGCACGGCGGCTGGCTGCACATCGCCGGCAACATGCTGTACCTGTGGATCTTCGGCAACAACATCGAGGATGCCCTGGGCCACGGCCGCTTCCTGGTGTTCTACCTGATCTGCGGGATCCTGGCGGCCCTGGCCCATGTGGTCATGGCGCCGGCCTCCGAGGTGCCCATGATCGGTGCCTCCGGGGCCATTTCCGGGGTGCTGGGTGCCTACCTCCTGCTGTACCCGCGGGCCCAGGTGGGGGTGCTGGTGCCCATCGGCTTCATCCTCACCGTGGTGCGGCTGCCGGCGGTGGTGGTGCTGGTGCTGTGGTTCGCCTTCCAGTTCCTGTCCAACCTCTTCGGCGGCGGGGCGGAGGGTGGCGGGGTGGCCTGGATGGCCCACGTCGGCGGGTTCATCGCCGGCATGGCGCTGCTGTTCCTGTTCAAGCCCCGCGGCCTGCCGCTGTTCGGCGACGGCCGTCCCTGACCGGGTTCAGCCATGGCTGCAAGCGAAGATCGCAAGTCCCTGATAAACCGGATGCCTACCGGCCCCGGCGTCTATCGCATGGAGGACGCCACCGGGGCGGTGGTGTACGTCGGCAAGGCGCGCAACATCCGCGCCCGCATCCGCGGCCACTTCCACAACGCCGACACCGACCCCAAGGCCCGCGCCATGGTGGGCCAGATCCATGACATCCAGGTCACGCTGACCCACACCGAGACCGAGGCGCTGCTCCTCGAGAGCAACCTGATCAAGCGCCACCGGCCGCGCTACAACGTCCTGCTGCGCGACGACAAGAGCTATCCCTACATCTTCCTGTCGCGCAACCACGATTACCCGCGGCTGGCCTTTCATCGCGGGCCGCAGAAGGAGAAGGGGCGCTACTTCGGGCCGTACCCGTCGGCTGGCGCGGTGCGCGAGACCCTCAAGCTCATGCAGCGCATCTTCCCGGTGCGCCAGTGCGAGGACACCTTCTTCGCCAACCGCAGCCGGCCCTGCCTGCAGTACCAGATCGAGCGCTGCAGCGGGCCGTGCACCGGCGAGGTGGACCACGCCACCTACCAGGAGCACGTGCGCCAGGCGGAGCTGTTCCTGGATGGCCGCAACCAGGAGCTCACCGACGAGCTCACCGAGCGCATGGAGGCGGCCTCGGCCGGGATGCGCTTCGAGGAGGCGGCCCGCCTGCGCGACCAGATCCGCGCCATCCGGCGCGTCCAGGAGCACCAGCACGTCTCCGGCGGCAGCGGCGACCACGACGTCATCGCCGTGCGCATGGAGGCCGGGGTGGCCTGCGTGCAGGTGTTCTTCATCCGCGGCGGGCGCAACCTGGGCAACCGCGCCTACTTCCCGCAGCACACCGAGGGCGTGCCGCCGGAGGGCGTGCTGCAGGCCTTCCTGACCCAGTTCTACGACGACAAGCCGGTGCCGGCGTCGGTGGTGGTCAACCGCGATCTGGAGGAGCGCGAGGCCCTGGCCGAGGTTTTCACCGAGCGCATGGGCCGCAAGGTCACCATCACCCACCCCAAGCGCGGGGAGAAGCGCCACTGGGTAGCCATGGCCGAGCACAATGCGGATAATGCCCTCAAGCGTCGGGTGGCCGAGGAGGCCGGGCTGGCGGAGCGCTACCAGGCCCTGGCCGACGCCCTGGGCCTGGAGGGCGTGCCGGAGCGCATGGAGTGCTTCGACATCTCCCACACCCGCGGCGAGGGCACCGTGGGCTCGTGCGTGGTATTCGACCACGAGGGCCCGCGCAAGTCCGACTACCGGCGCTTCAATATTCGTGACGCAGAGGCCGGCGACGATTACGCCGCCATGGAGGAAGTGCTGACCCGGCGCTACGGCCGGCTCAAGCGCGAGGGGGCGGCGCTCCCCGATCTGGTCATCGTCGACGGCGGCCGCGGCCAGCTGGGGGTCGCGGAGCGGGTGTTCGAGGAGCTGCAGATCGAGGGGGTGGAGCTGCTCGGGGTCTCCAAGGGGCCGGAGCGCCGGCCCGGCGAGGAGGATCTGTGGCGGCCGGGAAATTCCCTGGCATTCAGCCTGGATCCCCACGCCAAGGCCCTGCACCTGCTCCAGCAGATCCGCGACGAGGCCCACCGCTTCGCCATCTCCGGCCACCGCCAGCGGCGCGCCAAGGCCCGGCGGGAATCGGCCCTGGACGGCATCCCGGGGGTGGGCGGCAAGCGCAAGAAGGCGCTGCTGCACCATTTCGGCGGTCTCAAGGGCATCCGCGCCGCCGGCATCGAGGACCTGCAGAAGGTCGAGGGCATCAGCCGCTCCCTGGCGGAGCGCATCTACGCCGAATTCCACGCGGGCGGGCAGGGATAGCGCCGGATTCCCTGCCCGCAACCTTTCAGGAACGTACGGAGGCCCGGGTGACCTGGAACGTGCCGAACATCCTGACCCTGATCCGGATCGCGGCCATCCCCCTGCTCATGGGGGTTTTCGTGATCCCGGGCTGGGCCGGCTATGTGACCAGCGCGGTGGTGTTCGTTCTGGCCGCGGTCACCGACTGGCTGGACGGCTACTGGGCGCGGCGCTACGAGCAGACCAGCACCTTCGGCGCCTTCCTCGACCCGGTGGCCGACAAGCTCATGGTGGCCACCGCGCTGGTCCTGCTCACCGCCGATGAGCGCGTGCCGGCCATCCTCACGGTCATCATCATCGGCCGCGAGATCACCATCTCCGCCCTGCGCGAGTGGATGGCGGAGATCGGCAAGCGCGCCGCGGTGGCGGTCTCCTGGATGGGCAAGGTCAAGACCGGCGCGCAGATGGCCGCCATCGTCCTGCTCCTGCTGCATGCGCCGGTGTACGGGGTCGACGCCCACTTGTGGGGCATGGTCCTGCTGACCATCGCGGCCATCCTGACCCTGTGGTCCATGACCCTGTACCTGAAGGCCGCTCTGCCCATGATCCTGGGCACCGAGAGCGGCGGCGAGCAGGGCTCGGCGGAGGAGCCCTGAGCGGCCCGCGCGCTTGACAGGGGCCCGCCGTTCTGGGAAATTACTGGGCCTTCAAGCGGAAGTAGCTCAGCTGGTAGAGCACAACCTTGCCAAGGTTGGGGTCGCGAGTTCGAATCTCGTCTTCCGCTCCAGACATGCCCCGGCTGCCGCCGGCCGCACCCCGCTGGAGCGCCGGCAGCCGGCCGAGGTCGGAAGGGAAAGCTCCGCGCTTTCCCTTTTTCATATCGGCCCCGGACCTCGATTCCCGGCTGGGTGGCAGAGTGGCGATGCGACGGACTGCAAATCCGTTCTACGTCGGTTCGATTCCGGCCCCAGCCTCCAATTGCCCGAACAAAGCCCCGCGCCCGCCGCGGGGCTTTTTGTTGGTCCCTGTCCCTCTTTCCCCGGCAGGATTGCCTAGCCACCGCCGGTAACGGTAAAAGGGGAGAGGATTCCCTGTCCCCCTGGCCACCGAAGGCGACCCATGACCCCCGCAATCCGCACCCTCTCGTTCGTCCTGGCCGCGTCCCTGCCCGTGGCCGCCGGCGCCGCCGAGCCCGCCCCGCAGCCGAACAGCCCCCGCCTGGGCCTGCACCTCGGGGTGGAGCACTTCAAGTGGAAGGAGTCGGATCCCAACCAGCCCTCGCGCGAGCTGCTGGAGGAGTCCGGGCCGCGCCTGGCGGGGACGGTGACCTTCGACAACTTCCTCAAGCCCGACGAGGGCCTGGTCTACGCCCTCAAGGGCCGGCTGTACTACGGGGAGGTGGATTACGACGGCGAGACCCAGGCGGGGGTGCCCCTGCGCACCGACGTGGAATATGCCGGGACGCTGGCCGAGGGCCGGGCGGGCTACCGCTTCCCGCTGACCTGGGCGGGCATGGGTCTGGACGTGCTGGGCGGGCTGGGGGGCGAGTACTGGAGCCGCGACATCCATGACGGTTACGACGCCAACGGCAACAAGGCCCAGGGCTACCAGGAGGAATACACCGTCGCCTACGCCCGCGCCGGACTGGCCCTGGCGGACCTGAGCTACGCCGAGTGGTTCGGCCGGCTGGAGGCGGGGGCCCGCTACCCGCTGGACGTGCAGGAGCGCATCGACGATTTCGATGCCGACCTCAGCCCCGGATCCAAGATCAGCCTCTACGCCAGCTACGAGATCAGCCGCACCACCGCCGCCGGCCACCAGGTGGGGGTGACCTTCTACTACGACAGCTACCGCTTCAAGGAATCGCCCTCGGCGAGCAGCAGCCTCGGTCTGGTGAGGCAGCCCAAATCGGATATGGACGTGTTCGGCCTGCGTCTGGGATGGTTCCTGTAGGGGTCCGGCGCGCGCCCCGCCGCGGCGGACCGGAGCAGGGCAGGTAGGCGGCCGGGTTGCCTAACCCGCCGCGGAACCGGCGGGGCCGCAACAACCATCGAGAGGAACGGCCATGGGAACCGTCATGACCCTGGTGTCCATCCTGGCCATCGTCATCCTGGGGATCATCCTGTACATGACCATCCGGGGGGCCTGAAGGCCACCGCCGAACCGCTAGCCCCCCAGCACGCCCAGCAGCAGCCCCACCAGCAGCAGCCCGAAAAGGGCGGCCACCAGCCACCCGGTCCCGCGCGGGGCCGGCCGGCGGCGGTCCCGCTCCACCTCCTCGCGCAGCATCCGCTCCATCCCCGGTGTCGTCCGCAAGCAGCAGCTCATGGGCAGAGGTCCTCGGTCACGGCCGCGGGCCGGTTGGTGAGCGTTTACGTTCTCTTTTCGTTCTCACCGCTCAGGTAAGCGCCCGCACGGTGCCCACCACCAGGAAGATGGCCCCGACGATCGCCAGCGGCAGCACCTCGCCGCGGGGCCGACCCTTGCGGTACAGGTTGGCGGCGCTGACCTCCAGGATCAGCCCGAACAGGATGGCGGCGGTGGCCACGATTTCGGGGGGCATGGCGCCTCCGGCTTGGGGGCATGGAGAGGATCTGGTGGCCGGGGTGGGACTCGAACCCACACGGAGGTAACCCTCCAGCAGATTTTAAGTCTGCGGCGTCTACCGGTTCCGCCACCCGGCCCGGGGCAAGCAGTCCGCCGTGCGCGACCGGGGGAAATGGTACCACGGCCGCGGGGCCGGGAAAGGTCTCCCGTGACCGCGGCCAACCCCGTGGTCGGATCCATTCCCGAACGCGGCTCACAGGCCATCCTCGAAAGCCGCCTGCGGGTGAAGGCGGAAAATAATTACCCGGGAGAAGGGGGATGGGCTGAAAGGGACCGCTCACACCGGTTTCGGATTTTATTTAACATAATATACATTATGCGCAATCCAGATGGCCGCGAACCAGCCCCCCGGCCACTACGCCGGGGGCCGCCAGCCCTTCGGCCGCTCCCCTCAGGCGGCCCCGGAATCCTCCTCGATCACCGTATCGGCTACCTCGGTCCGGCGCGCTTCCTCCAGCGCCTCGGCCCGGGAAACCTCCTCCTCCCGGCTGGGCTTGGCCGGCAGGAACCGGTCCATGATCACGCAGGCCACCAGGTCGCCGGTGACGTTGAGGCTGGTGCGGAACCGCTCCAGCACCTGGTCCAGGCCGATGATCAGCGCCAGCCCGGTCAGCGGCACGCCGGCGCTGTTGAGCACGGTGGCCAGCACCACGATGCCCACGCCCGGCACCGCCGGGGTCCCGATGGAGGCCCCCAGGGCGGTGATCACCAGGGCCACCAGGGCGCTCACCGGGAGGTCCATCTGGAACATCTGGGCCATGAAGATGGTGGCCAGGCCCTGGTACAGGGCCGTGCCGCCCATGTTCACCGTCGCCCCCAGGGGTACCACCAGCTGCGCCAACGACGGCCGGATGCGCAGCTGCTCCTCGGCGCTGCGCACCGTGACCGGCATGGTGGCCGCCGAGCTGTTGGTGGAGAACGCCAGCAGGAAGGCCTCCCGGATGCCTGCGAAGAACCGCCAGGGATTGCGGCCCCCCAGGGTCGCCACCAGGGTCAGGTACACCGCCAGCAGGACGCTCATCCCCAGTACCACCGTCCCGGCGTAGAAGCCCAGCCCGCTCAGCACCTGGGGGCCGGTCCTGATCATGGCCTGGGCCAGCAGGCCGAACACCGCCACCGGCGCGAACGTCATGGCCGTGCCCACCACGGCCATGGCCACCGCCTGCACCGACCCGAACAGGTCCAGCAGCGGCCTCGCCGAGATCGGGGTCAGGCTGAGCAGGGCCAGGCCCAGGACGATGGAGAAGATCACGATCTGCAGCATGTCGCCTTCGGCGATGGCGCCGAGGGGGTTGGTGGGCAGGATCTCGGTGATCTGCCCCGGCAGGTCCACCAGGTCGATGCCCTCCTGCTGGGAGGCGCCCTGGCCGCTCGCGTTGGCCGCCATGCCCGCGGCCGGCGAGCCCGGCGCAGGTGCGGCCGCCTCCGGGATACGGCCGCTCATGCTCCCCACGTCCACATAGGCGCCCGGCTTCAGCATGAGGCCGATGGAGATGCCGATCACCACCGCCAGCACCGTCGCCCCGAGGAAGTACACCCCCAGCCAGATGCCCGTGCTCTTCAGCTGCTGGACGTCGCTGGCGGCGGCGATGCCCCGGATGATGGAGGCCAGGATCAGCGGCACCACGATCATCTGGATGAAGCCCAGGAACAGGTGGCCCGGTAGCGCCACCCACTCGCCGATGGCCAGCGCGGTCGGCCTCGTCACCCAGCCCATGTCGGGGCTGAGCAGGGTGCCGACGACAACACCCAGCACCATGGCGATGAGCACCTGCAGCCACAGGCGCCCGGTGGTCAGGCGGCGCAGGGGCTCGGTCAGGCTCTTGAGGCTGCGGGGATGGAGGTATTCCAGGGAGGAGAACAGGTTGCCGATCATGCGGTGCGCGTTCCTCGGTAACGGGCGAATCGGGACCAAAACCGGATCATCGCATTCCCGACGGCCGGCGCGGAATGGCCGGGGCCCTGGCGTCCCCGGGCTGGCGTGCCCCGGGCCGAAAGTGGTTGGATAGGAGGAACCCTCAGCCAAGCAAGGGAGCGACCCATGAAATTCCAAGGCTGGTTCGTGGCCGCGGCCATCAACGTCGTCGTTACCGGCTACACCGCCCTCTATGCCCTCAAGATCCCGGACACCTTCATGTCGGGTCTGGCCACCATCCTTCTGCTGTGGACGCTGGAAGGCATTTATTCGGCGTCCCGGCCTTCCCCGGCCACGCAGTGACCTAGCTCTGGTGGCGGGGGACCGGGGGGCTCCCGGACCCCCGCCCCGCTGGGGTACACTCCCCCGCCATGAGCGCAACCGACCCCGGCACCGATGCCGTCGAGGCGCTGGCCGCCGCCGAATTCCCGGTGGCCCGGCGCCACGTCTACCTCAACCACGCCGCCATCAGCCCCTGGCCGGAGCGGGCCAGGCGGGCGCTGGGCACCTTCGCCGACGGCATCACCGAGGACGGCTCCCTCCACTTCGCCGACTGGCAGGCGAAGGACGGCGAGCTGCGCGAGCGCCTGCGGGCCCTGGTGGGCGCCGCCTCCAGCGACCACGTCGCCCTGGTGCCCAACACCTCCGCCGGCCTGTCGCTGGTGGCCGCGGGCCTGGACTGGCGGGCCGGCGACAACGTCGTCATCACCGATTCGGAATTTCCCAGCAACCGCATGGCGTGGGAGGCCCTGGCCGACCGCGGGGTGGCGGTGCGCGAGGCCGCCTGTACCCCGGCCGATACGGCGGACTGCGAGGCCAGCCTGCTGCACCTGGTGGACGAGCGCACGCGGCTGGTGAGCGTCAGCAGCGTCCAGTTCGGCACCGGCCTGGCCCTGGACCTCGCCCGCCTCGGGCGCGAGCTGGCCAGCTCCCCCACCGCCTTCTGCGTGGACGCCATCCAGAGCCTGGGCGCCTTCCCCCTGGACGCGACCGCCATCGGCGCCGACTTCGTGGCGGCCGACGGCCACAAGTGGATGCTCGGCCCGGAGGGGCTGGGGGTGTTCTACTGCGCGCCGCAGTGGCTGGAGCGGCTCGAACTGCACCAGTGGGGCTGGCACATGGCCGAGCCCTTCGCCGACTTCGACGCCCGCGACTGGCACCCGGCGCCCACCGCCCGCCGGTTCGAGCCCGGCACCCCCAACACCCCCGCCAACCATGCCCTGGAGGCGAGCCTGGCGGTGCTGCAGGAGGCCGGGATCGAGACGGTGGCCCGGCGCATCGCCGCGCGGGTGGACCACCTGATCGCGGGGCTCGCCGCCCTGCCCGGCGTGGAATTCGTCTCCCCGACCGAACCCGGCCGCCGCGCCGGCATTGTCACCGCCCGCTTCGGCGAGCGCACCGACGCGGTCTACCAGGCCCTGCGCGACCACGGCGTCCAGGTCCTGCCGCGCGCCGGCGGGGTCCGCTTCGCCCCCCACTTCTACAATTCCTTCGCGGGCCTCGACCACGCGCTCAACGTGGCCGGCGACGCCCTGCGCGGCTAGCCGCCCGCCCCGCCCTTCCCCGCCGCCGGCCCGGCACAGCGGGTCAGTGAGCGTTTACGTTCTCTTTTCGTTCTCACCCGCCTCCCGGTCTATCCCACCGGAAGCCGCAGGCCGTCGTAGGCGGGCTCCATGCCCGCCGGCAGTTCGGCGGCCAGGGCCGAGAACTCGATATCGTGCGTGAAATGGGTGAACACCGTACGCCGGGCGCCGATGCGCTCGGCGGTTGCCAGCGCCTCCTCCACGCGCATGTGGGTGGGGTGGTCGCGGTAGCGCAGGCAGTCGAGGATGAGGGTGTCCAGGCCTGCGAGCAGGGGCCAGGAGTCGTCGGGGATGGTCTTGACGTCGGTGATGTAGGCGAGGTCGTTGAAGCGGTAACCGAAGATGGACCAGCGGCCGTGCTCCACCGGGATGGGGGTGACGCGGATACCGCCCCAGTCCAGGGGGGCGTCAATGGGCCGGGCCTCGAGGACCGGGATGTACCAGCCCTTCTCCGGCGGCGGCGGGTCGCCGAAGCAGTAGTGGAAGCGCTGCGCGGCGGCCTCCAGCACGGTGTCCCGGCCGTGGACCGGGATCACCTGCTCCTGCAGGCCGTTGAAGGCCCGCATGTCGTCGATGCCGTTGATGTGGTCGGCGTGGGTGTGGGTCAGGAAGACGGCGTCCACCCGGTCCATGCCCTCGCGCAGGGCCTGATGCCGCAGGTCGGTGCTGGTGTCCACCAGCAGCGACTCGCCGGCGTCGCCGCGCACCCAGAGAGAGGCCCGGCTGCGCCGGTTGCGGGGGTCGGCGGAGGTGCACACCGGGCAGTGGCAGCCGATGACCGGGGTGCCGGCGCTGGATCCGGAGCCGAGGATCACCGCCTCCATCGCCCTCCCCCTTCAGGCCGGCTCGATGGCGAACAGGCGCAGGAAGTTGGCGGTGGTGGCCGCCGCCAGCTCTTCCAGAGACTCGCCCCGCTCGGCCGCCACGCGCTCCGCGGTGTAGCGGACAAAGGCCGGCTGGTTGGTCTTGCCGCGGTTGGGCTCGGGCGCCAGGTAGGGGCTGTCCGTCTCCACCAGGAGGCGGTCCGCCGGCACCTTCTGCGCCACCTGGCGCAGCTCCGGGGCGTTCTTGAAGGTGACGATGCCCGAGAAGCTGATGTAGAAGCCCGCGTCCAGGGCCGCCTCGGCGGTGGCCCAGTCCTCGGCGAAGCAGTGCATGACGCCGTTGACGCCGCGCTCGGCGGCCTCCCGCACCATGGCCACGGTATCCTCGCGGGCGTTGCGCGAGTGGATGATCAGGGGCAGGCCCAGCCTCCGGGCGGCCTCGATGTGGTTGCGGAAGCGCGCCTTCTGGGTCTCCGGCTCCACCTGGTGGCGGAAGTAGTCGAGGCCGGTCTCGCCGATGCCCACCACCTTGGGGTGGGCGGCCAGCTCGGCCAGGCGGTCGGCGGTGGGCTCCTCCACGTCGGCATAGTTGGGGTGGACACCCACGGTGGCGTAGATCTCCGGGTCGGACTCGGCCACCGCCAGCACCGCCGGGAAGTCCTCCAGGCACACCGAGATGTTGAGCAGGTAGCGCACCCCGAGGTCCCGGGCGTTGCGCACCAGCTGATCCCGCTCCTCCGGGTAGTCGGGGAAATCGATGTGGCAGTGGCTGTCGGCCAGCTCGATCACGGCGTCGGTCTCCTTAGCCTTCGGCTTCTTCCACCTTCCGGAACACCGGCGTCGGCTTGGTCACCCGCAGCACCTCGGGGCGCACCCCCCAGGCGGCGTCGCGGTCCAGCCGGGCGCCGGCCAGGGCATAGCCCATCTGCTCGAACATGCGCTCGCAGGCCACCGGCATCACCGGCCACAGGTGCAGCGCGGCAATGCGCACCGTCTCAAGCAGGTTGGCCAGG
>Ga0102944_1001418_pt1 | contig 15891 bp, 12 predicted proteins | sample SalPonD_shore_MG_FD_78172 | JGI IMG/M metagenome (GOLD analysis project Ga0102944, IMG submission 78172) | Salt pond soil microbial communities from South San Francisco under conditions of wetland restoration - Salt Pond MetaG... | ecosystem: Environmental > Aquatic > Marine > Intertidal zone >...
ACCAGTATAACCAGACGATAGCCAACATAGCAGGCAGTAATGGATTTCCCGTTGTAGATATCAATTCGGCTTTCAGCCAGATTTTCCAAAATTTCCAACAGTCCGGAGGCACGCAAGGGATAACACAAGATGGTATAACATTGACTCCCGTTCCCGGTTCTCTTTTCAGCCTGGATGGCATTCATCCACTCAATCGCGGCTACGGGATTGTTGCTAATATGACAATTGATACCATTAACAATGCTTACAATGCCAACTTGCCGAAAATAAACATCAGTACCATTCCACAGGGCATCCCGATCAATAACTAACAGAGTATCCTTGGGATTTTTAAAAGGAGCCGTTTTCATAGCGGCTCCTTTTTTTATGCCTAAAATCATTTCGATTCCCTTCTATCCCTTTGTATCTTCCGCTGAAATTAAAACGATTTTAGTATGACCTTTACACAAAAACTTAAGGCTTCAGTTACAGCTACCAAATCTGCTGTTTGTGTAGGATTGGATCCCAATCTTGATTTGCTACCGCAAGCCGTACTTAGGCAGGATTTATCGGAAGCCGAAAAAGTTGAGCATTTTCTAAAAAAGGTGATCGATGTCACTCAAACACATTGTGCGGCCTACAAGCCAAACCTCGGTTTTTTCGAAGCCCTCGGTGCTGATGGCTGGGACACATTTCAGGCGATCCTGGATTATATCCCTGATGATAAAATCATTATTGCAGATGCCAAACGGGGAGACATCAGTTCCACTGCGGAACATTATGCTAAAGCCTTTTTTGAGCACTTTGATGCTGATGCGGTCACTTTAAATCCACTTATGGGATTTGAAACACTGGATCCCTTCCTGAAGGATGACTCGAAATGTATTTATGTTTTAACACTCACTTCCAATCCCGGAGCGGAGGATATATTACTGCAGAAATTGGAAAATGGAGATACAATTTCCAGTTATGTTTCCACCTGCCTGCAGGAAAAGCAAAAAGCAAGCAAGACCTCTATTGGTATGGTTGTGGGAGCCACCCAGGCCAAGGATATTCAACCGGTTATTAACAATTTTAAAAACGCTCACCTGCTAATTCCGGGTATTGGTAAGCAAGGTGGCGATATTCAAGCATTGGCGGAAGCCTTGGAAGAACACCGGGGGATCCCACTTATCAACTCAAGCCGCAGTATCATTTACGCAGGCAGAAATTCTGAAAACTGGTCCGAAGAAGTGGGCAAAGCGTCTCTGAATCTCAAGAAAAAATTATCTGCAATTACCCAAAGATATGTCCAATAAAAAGACAGTTATTGTATTTACCGACGGCGCCTGCAGCGGCAATCCCGGTCCGGGAGGGTGGGCGGCGCTGCTGCAGTGGAATAAACAAGAAAAGACACTATCGGGCGGAGCTCCCAATACCACTAACAACCGCATGGAGATGCGCGCCGTTATTGAAGCCTTGAAAGCGCTCAAACATCCCTGCCATGTTAGAATTCACAGCGACAGCGCATTAATCATTAATACTTTCAAACAGGGTTGGATTAATAGCTGGATCAAACGAAACTGGAAGAAAGCCAATAAGAAACCGGTGGAGAACCAGGATCTATGGCAAGAAATGTTGACAGCGATGCAGCCGCATGATGTAGAATGGATCAAAGTAAAGGGACATGCCGATAATGAGCGTAATAATCGAGTGGATGCGCTGGCCGTCGAGGCCTCAAAACAATTTCAGTAACTGCAATAGAAAGTCGCAAGAATTAAGTTAAAAGTAATTTTTCTTACTACTTTTTACTCAATACTGATTTAAGATTTGCGAAAGGCTTTAAATTCATATCAGAATACATGCCCCGCCTGGCCATCATGTAACCGGTAACCGCAATCATAGCCGCATTATCGGTGCAATAGGCTAATTTGGGAATATAAAGCTCGCAGCCCATCTCTTTTGCCAACGCTCTGGCTTTCTGTCGAAGCATAGAATTGGCTGAAACGCCACCTGCCAGAACGATTGTACGAACACCCGTATATTCGACAGCTTTACGAAGCTTTTTGATTAACACTTCGGTTATCGCCTCTGAAACACTTGCACAAATATCATCCAGGTGATCTACCAAAAATGCTTCTCGATCGGGCTGATCCTCCAGGTAATACTTTACGGAAGTTTTGAGCCCGGAAAAACTAAATTCAAAACCTTCGTTCAGCAGGGCCTGCGGAAAATCATAAAATTGGCGATCCCCGTTTTTAGAATGCTGATCAATCACCGGACCCGCAGGATAAGGAAGTCCCAGGATTTTGCCGATCTTATCGAAGGCTTCTCCGGCTGCATCGTCACGTGTTTGTCCCAAGAATTCATGTTCGAAAGGCCCGGTCACATGCACCAAATGGGTATGCCCCCCCGACACGGTAAGTGCTGCAAATGGATACGCCGGACGATGCTCAATAAAGTTGGCATAGATGTGGGCATCCATATGATTAACGCCAATCAACGGGAGATCCCGAGAAAGAGAAAGCCCCTTGGCAAAACAGAGCCCTACCAGCAATGATCCCATCAGGCCGGGTCCCTGCGTTACAGCGACGGCATCAATCTCATCAAGTTCGGTATCGGCTTCGGTCAGCGCTTGCCGAACCGTGCGCCAGATCGTCTTATGATGCGCCCGGGAAGCCAGCTCGGGAACCACTCCCCCATATTGCTCATGAATCGACTGTGAAGCGATAATGTTGGATTTCAGTCCATCATCGGTATAAACAGCAGCGGCTGTCTCATCACAAGAAGATTCGATACCCAAAATTTTCATACGTCCTTGTCAGTTGCTTATTCTTTATATGTTATTTTGAATATTGATAACCATATAACTAATAACCCGGTCAGGCGATACTGAGCATTCGTTCTATAGGCAACCGAGCCTTTTCGGCAAGCTTTTCCGGCACTTTCACCTCAAACTGGTCATACTTCAGTGAGTCATATAACTTTTCCAGGGTGATCATTTTCATGTATTCGCAAACGGAATTTTCATTAGCCGGATAAAATTTCTTACCCGGATTCTCTTTCCTCATCCGGTGTAAAATACCGGTTTCCGTAGCGACTACAAATTCCTCGGCTTCCGATTCTTTTGCATGATTAAGCATCCCACTGGTAGAATGAATGTGCCCGTCTTTGCAATCGAAATACATCGCCGATTTCATCATGCATGACGTTGAACAGCCGCATTCGGGATGAATCAAAACCTCGGCATCGGGATATTCTTTTTGCTTATCGCTAAGATTCAGCTCCCCAATCTTTTCGTGCACATGGCAAGCCCCCTGCCAGATATTCAATTCCCGTCCGGTTACCATCTCAATATACGATCCAAGAAACTTATCCGGCAGGAAAAGAATTTCTTTATCTTCGGAAATCGATTCAACAATATCTACGGCATTGGAGGACGTACAGCAGTAATCACATTCAGCCTTTACTGCTGCAGTCGTATTAATATACGTGACCGTAACAGCTCCCGGATGCCGGGCCTTCCACTCACGCAACTGCTCCACCGTAATACTGTCAGCAAGAGAACAACCGGCGTCAAGATCGGGGATCAACACTCTTTTATCAGGCGAAATGATAGAGGCTGTTTCTGCCATAAAATGCACTCCGCAGAAAACAATTACCTCCGCATCTGTTTCCGCCGCCTGGTGTGAAAGCCCCAGAGAATCGCCGAGATAATCCGCGATATCCTGAACTTCGGGAACCTGGTAATTATGGGCCAGGATGACCGCATTTCGCTCCTCTTTCATGCGTTTGATTTCTGTGATAAGATCTTGGGTATTCATAATATCCCGATTGAATTAACCTGTATTTAATAAATTTTTCGTAATGTCTGGCTGATATCAAAAGCCTTTACCGAATGCGTCAACGCTCCCACTGAGATATAATCCACCCCTGTCTTTGCCACCTCTTTAACTCGTTGCAAGGTGATATTTCCTGAAGCTTCGGTCTTAGCCTTGCCGTCGATCAATGTTACAGCCTCTCTCATCATATCGGTATTCATATTATCCAACATAATGAGATCCGCTTTTGCCGAAAGCGCTTCGTTAACCTCATCCAACGAAGTCGTTTCCACTTCAATTTTCACATTAGGATGTTGAGTCTGCACCATTTCAACAGCTTTGGCAATACTCCCTGCGGCCACGATGTGATTGTCTTTTATAAGCGCCATATCGAACAATCCCATGCGATGGTTTGTACCGCCACCGGCAACGACAGCATATTTATCCAACTGACGCAATCCCGGCACTGTTTTCCTGGTATCCAAAATTTTAGCCGGATAACCGGCGATTGCCTCAACCAACCGATGTGTTTTCGTTGCAATTCCGGACATACGCTGGGCCAGATTCAGGGCGGTCCGCTCGGCCGACAGGATTGCCCGACACGAACCGGATATCTCAACTATCAGCTGGCCGGACGCAACATGATCTCCATCTTCGACTTTCGGATGCCATTCCAGTTTCGGATCCAGGGCCCGAAATACAGCTTTGGCTATATCCAAACCTGCAATGATGCCCTGTTCCTTGGTACACCAAACGGCATCCGCTTGCCGGCCTTTATTGATGATCGCATCGGTGGTGATATCACCGCTTTTAATGTCCTCCTCAAAGGCACGTTGAATTAATTCGTCAATAACTTTTCTTTCGGGTATTTCCATTTGTAAAACATCCATATCAAATCTCCATTATCAGCCCGGCAATGTGGGATGACAGGTTCCCTGTTCAACCGAAAAATGTTCAACATTTGATCCGGCTTCGGGATAATCGGTACGAGTATGTACACCTCGACTTTCCTTCCGTTGCAAAGCAGAATCCGTTATAAACTCTGCAATCTGCAACAATCCCTGTGATCGAATATCAAAATATTCGTTAACATCCCCGGGAAACCCATCCTTCATTTCTTTTAATTCTTTTAAAGCTTTTTGCAATCCCTGTTCATGCCGGCTTATCCCAACATAACTGCTCAACAGATCCGACACCCTTTGTTGGAGTGCCAGGAACCTATCCTTATGATCTTTTTCTACCTTCAACAAGGTTGCAGAATCATACCCGGATATGAAATCATTATCAGAATTAACTGCGTGATCCACTGCCCGCTTACTGAACACCAGGCATTCGAGCAGAGAATTGCTGGCCAAACGATTAGCACCGTGCACTTGCGTGGCGGCGACCTCTCCGGCCGCATATAATCCTTCCAGGGTTGTTCGCGCATCCAGATCGGTAGCGATACCGCCAATGCAATAATGAGCTGCCGGAGCAACGGGAATGCCTTCATTGGAGATGTCGATCCCCCGCTCTTTAATTTTCTGCATCAGGGCCGGGAAATGAGCAGTTAGATTATTCAGATCCAGATGACGAACATCCAAATAAACATAATTAAAATCTTGCCGGCGGATCTGTTGAAAGATTTCCCTTGACACCACATCTCTCGGTGCCAATTCTTTTTGGGGATATGTTTCCATAAATCGCTCCCCTTTTTTATTATAAAGCCGGGCTCCTTCTCCCCGAACGGCCTCGCTAATCAAAAAGGTTGATCCGTCATCCGCATAAAAAGCGGTCGGATGGAATTGTACAAATTCCAAGTCCTGAAGCCGGGCCCCGGCTCCATATCCCAACCATAGTCCGTCTCCGGTTGAAGTATGGGGATTCGTCGTTCGCTGATATAACCCGGAATAACCGCCGGTGGCTAAAATAGTCACCGGGCTCCGGATGGCAAGCAAGGTATCCTCTTCGTACAAAAAGGCCCGGGCTCCACAGCATTTTCCATCGTGAACATCGAGCCGGTAAACAAAGGCATGTTCAATAATCTCAATATTCGGTTGATTGGATACCTGGGAGGTCAAAAACTCAACAAGCGCCTTACCGGTGGCAGCTCCATTTGCATGAAGCACGCGCCGGTTGGAATGCCCGCCTTCCAATCCCAAATCCAGCTCGCCGTTCGTACGATCAAACGGCAGCCCGAGATCTACGAGTTCCCGCACACGATCCGATCCTTCCTCAACGAGCAGATCTACAGCTTCGGTATTACACAGTCCCCGGCCGGCATCAAAGGTATCCCGCTTATGACTTTTAAAACTATCGTGGTTATTTAAAACGGCGGCAATACCGCCTTGTGCCCAATAACTGCTACTGGCCTGGAGCGTGGATTTTGTGATAAGGCTTACGCTGCCATATCTACTGGCGTGCCAAGCAGCATGTAAACCGGCTGCACCACTGCCAATGATAAGGAAATCTGACTGTGTGGTCGTACTGTTCACTTCTTAAGATTACTAAAATTCAGCTAAATATAATGCTTTATTGGCAGTAGACCTAAATCACTTGGAAAGATTTGGAATACATTCATTGCCAATATTTATATATAAAAAGGCCCTTCACCGAAACGGTGAAGGGCCTCAATCCTTCCTTGAATAATCAAGTTATCTCTTAGCTCTTATCATCGTCATCAACAACTTCGAAGTCCGCATCAACAGCATCATCGTCGTCATTGTCGCTGCCTTGATCAGCCTGACCCGCTGCCTGTTCGCCATTAGCGGCACCTGCAGCGGCCCCTGCGGCTCCGGGACCGGGTTGCCCCTGTCCGGCTCCGGCAGACTGATAGATCTCTTGTGAAGCGGCAGACCATGCATTGTTCAATTCTTCCATGGCCTCGTCGAGTTCGTCAACTTTTTCCTCGTCATGAAGCTTTTTGACTTTATCGAGTGCAGCTTCAATTTTCTCTTTATTTTCGTCAGAGATCTTATCTCCATGCTCATCGAGCTGCTTTCGCGTAGAGAAGACCAAGCTGTCAGCTTTATTAAGTTTTTCAGCTTTTTCACGAATTTTCTTGTCTTCTTCTGCATGCTCCTTGGCGGCATCTTTCATTTTATCGATCTCTTCTTCAGAAAGTCCGGAAGAAGATTCGATACGAATGCTTTGTTCTTTACCGGTGCCTTTATCTTTAGCACTCACATTCAGCACGCCATCGGCATCAATATCGAATGTTACTTCAATTTGCGGTACGCCGCGCGGTGCCGGTGGGATACCATCCAAGTGGAAACGGCCAAGCGTTCGGTTGTCTTGGGCTTTGGCACGTTCACCCTGCAGCACATGAATTTCTACGCTGGTTTGATTGTCAGCAGCCGTAGAGAACGTTTCCGTCTTGCTGGTCGGTATCGTTGTATTTGATTCGATCAACTGCGTTGAAACGCCACCTAAGGTCTCGATACCGAGCGTCAGCGGAGTAACATCCAACAGTACCACATCGTCGACATCACCGGACATTACACCACCCTGTATTGCAGCACCAACCGCTACAACCTCATCGGGGTTTACACCTTTGCTGGGATCCTTGCCAAAGAACTCTTTGACAACTTTCTGGATTTTGGGGATACGAGTAGATCCGCCTACCAGAATAACCTGGTCGATATCATTCTTTGTCAGTCCGGCATCATCCAATGCTTTCTTGCAAGGGTCTATGGTCTTCTGAATCTGATCGTCGATCAGTTTTTCGAACTGTGACCGCGTAATATCGATGTTCAAGTGCTTGGGACCCGAATCGGTGGCTGTGATAAATGGCAGGTTTACGTTCGTTTTCTGTGAACTCGAAAGCTCAATCTTGGCTTTTTCAGCAGCATCTTTCAGTCGCTGCATTGCCATCGGATCGTTACGCAGATCGATGCCTTCGTCTTTCTTAAACTCTTTTGCCAAGTGATCAATCAACCGCGAGTCGAAGTCATCGCCGCCAAGGTGGGTATCACCGCTGGTGGAATGCACTTCAAAAACACCATCACCCAATTCAAGGATAGAGATATCAAAGGTACCTCCGCCGAGGTCATAAACGGCAATCGTTTGATCTTGGTCCTTCTTATCAAGACCGTAAGCCAACGATGCAGCCGTGGGCTCATTAATAATTCGTTTTACATCAAGTCCGGCAATTTCGCCTGCTTCCTGCGTGGCTTTTCGCTGCGCATCATTAAAATAAGCCGGTACGGTAATTACCGCTTCCGTAACTTTTTCTCCCAGGTATTCTTCAGCTGTCTGCTTCATCTTTTGAAGCACCATGGCAGAAATTTCCTGCGGAGCATACTTCCGGTCTTCGATCTGCACCCGGGCCGTACCGTCATCACCTTTGACGATTTTGTAGGAAGCCTGTTTCGCCTCTTCTGTTACTTCATCAAACAGGCGCCCCATAAAACGCTTGATGGAAGAAACAGTTTTATCCGGGTTTGTAATAGCTTGTCGCTTGGCGGGCGCTCCAACCAACCGCTCTCCATCTTTGGAGAAGGCTACAACCGATGGAGTTGTTCGTCCACCTTCAGAGTTTTGTATCACCGTGGGTTCATTTCCCTCCATTACGGCAACGCAGGAGTTGGTAGTACCCAAGTCAATTCCTATGATCTTTCCCATAATATTGATCTATGATTTTTTGTTATTTGTGTTAATTTTTTTGTTCAATTTCTGAAATCCAATGCTGGATAGAAGCTCTGCTCCTAACCATTAATGATCGGGAGCACAGCTCCCTCACAACTTATTTTTAAATGCTATTTAATCGGTATCGATTTTGAATCTTTAAGAACGTCTGATTTGGGCATCGTGATGGAAAGTACGCCGTTTCGGAAAACAGCATCGGTTTCAGCCGCATTAACATTTTCCGGCAACGCAAATGAGCGCGAAAAAACACCGGTTTTACGTTCCTGCCGGCGAAATATTTCCGATTCACCAAGCTCCTCAGTTCGTTCTCCTTTAACTGTAAGCACATGCTCTTTAAGAGCGATGTTAATTTCTTTCTTTGATAGTCCGGGCAGATCCAGTTTTATGACATATGTTTCATCACTTTCAATAATGTCACAAGTCGGGGTGAAATCATGGCCCCGATCTTCAAGCGGTACGATCCGCTCCACAAAATCCTGGATATCTTTACCCAATCTGGTTAATTGCTTTTCAATGTCAATCGTAAATTCGTTCATGGATTTGAACCATTCGTTTAAATTCACTTTTATATGAGCAATGACAATGCCAAGCCGTTTAGGTGGGATTATTTTATGACGTATTGGCATTATTACGTCAACAATTAGCGGGAATTGACAGATTTGCGGGATGGCAAATCAATTCGTCAGAGTTGAGAGGTCATCCCAAAAGGAAGGGTAAGAAATGGCAGTAGATTCTGCCCCGGTTATTTGGGAAGCCGATGATCCCATCAAACTGAGTACGGCGGCCGACATGGCAATGCGATGATCGTGATAGCTATCGAAGGTAGCCGCCCTGGGAATAAAATCGGACTTGCCTTTGATCTCCAGGCCATCCTCAAATTCCTCAAAGTCGGCTCCTGCTCTGGCCAGCATATCCGCCAGTGCCGCAAGGCGATCGGTTTCTTTATGGCGAAGTTCTTTTGCCCCGGAAATACGCGATACGCCATCCGCAAACAACATAGCGATAGCCAAAATGGGAATCTCATCGATACAATTAGGCACGATATCCGCGGTAATCTCCACCGGGTGCAGTTTGGAACTGCTGACATGCAGGTCGGCCACCGGCTCCGCCCCTTCGGTACTCATGGCCTGAACACGTATTGCAGCACCCATTTTTTTAAGAATATCCAAAGCCCCGGTTCGCGTTGGATTCATGCCCACATTTTTGAGCTTTATTCGAGCATCCGGATGTATGGCTCCGGCCACAAGCCAAAATGAGGCCGCAGAAAAATCATTCGGGATCCGGTAATTTTGAGCCGGAATTACATCATCGCGACTCGAACGAATGATCTTTTCTCCGTTTTTCTGCTCAATAGACAAATGTAACAACCGCTCGGTATGATCGCGGCTCGGCAGTGTTTCGACGACCTCGGTCTGATCATCCCCAAACAAACCGGCAAGCAACACACATGATTTAAGCTGTGCACTTGGGATGGGCAATGGAAAATGCATCGGCTTCAGGGGTCCCTTACGGCTGATGCCAAGCGGAGCAAAATCATCATCACGAGCCTTTATATCTGCCCCCATTGCCACCAACGGATCGATAATCCGCTGCATTGTACGCGCCGAGAGCGACTCATCACCCGTAAGCCGGGCAGGAACTCCGGAACCGGCGATTATACCACTGAGCAAACGCATGGTGGTGCCGGAGTTGCCACAGTCCAAATCTTCGGACGGCTCCTGCAGTCCGTCGCGCCCCACGCCCTCCACCTCAATTTTATTGCTGTTTAATTCAAGGATCGGCACGCCTAACTTTCGGAGACAGCCGATTGTACTGTGAGGATCGGCTGCTTTGGAAAAATTTTCGATCGTAGAATGCCCTTCATGAAGGGCCGCAAACATTACGGATCGATGAGAGATGGACTTGTCCGCAGGAAGTTTAAGAACGCCATGTAACTTATCCGCAGGGGTGACTTCTTGCTCCATCGATTACTCCGTATTCAACAGTTTTTTACCTTCTTTGGCCTGGGGGGTGTCGGGATAATTCTTGATTAACGTATTCAGGGTAGAACGCGCATCCCCACGCTGGCCGAGCTGAATATAACTCTCGGCTTTTTTAAGCAGGGCTTTAGCAACCCATTCGTCATAGGCCTTGTATAGTATATTTACATTTTGAAATGCCTTGACAGCTGCTTTAAAATCGCCTTCTTTCTGATGGACAGTTCCCAGCAAATATTGCGCTTCGGCCCCGACTTCAGTCGTGTTGGATTGAGCCACGAGAGTCAGCAAGTCCTTGGCTTTTTGGTAATCCCCTTTCTTTATCGCAATCTTGGCAAGTCCCACTTTTGCAGGATCATAATCGCCGTTCATATCTAGCGCCGCCTGATACTGCTCCTGCGCTTTATCGGTATTGTTCATGGCCAGCTGCGCATTCCCCATGCCGATATAAGCCTGTTTCTGATATTGACTGCCCTTCTGCGAAAGTTGTTTAAAATAATCGAAAGACTGTTGATAGTTGACCCGGCTGTAGGAAATTCTGCCCAGGGCAGCAAGTGAAGAGGCGGCACGCTCAGAGGTCGGGAATTGCGAAACAACCGTTTGATACTCGTTTATCGCATTCTGAATCTGCCCGGTCTGTTCATACGCGTTTGCCAGATTATAATGGGCATCGGGCAACTGGTTTTGGTTATTGGTAATGCGGATGTACTGGCGAAACTGATCGATGGCTCCCTGGTAATCACCCGATTGCATTTTATTATCTGCCTGGCGGTATCGCAGGCGATCCGCCATCGATGTTTGCGGGTGTTCCGAGAGGAAATGCTCAAGAACGGCCGAGCTGGAATCGGACTTGCCGGACGAAAGTTGTGCATATTGAATACCATTCACGGCCTCTATGATATATTCACTCTGCGGGTATTTCTGCATCACTTCCTTATAGGCATCGATAGCTTTGTCGTAGTCCCCGGCATTATAGTAAGCATCGCCGATATTGTATTGAGCTCGTGCTGCCCAGCTGGTATTCGGATATTTGTTAATTTCGGTCTTGAATTCTTCTATTGCCTGGCTGTAGTTGCCGGAATTCAAATAAATATAAGCAATGTTATACTGGGCCTGCTCCCGTAATTTACTATAGGGATAGATTCGTAAAAATTTGCGGAAAGTCGAAACTGCTTCGTATGTCTGTTCGGCACGATAGTGGCAATTGGCAATCTGAAACATGGCATAATCGCCTCCCGGCTCCGCTCCGATTGCCTTTTGATAATAAGTAATAGCATTGGAATAGTCGCCCATTGCATAATAGGAATCACCGATTCGTAACTGGGTATCAGTGTCGTACGGGTAGAGCGCCACCTGTGGCGGCTTATATTTAGTCAAGAATGTTTTGAACGGATCCACCGCTTTATCATAACTCCCCATCTTAAAATAGCTCCATCCCAGGGAATAGTTTGCCGGCCCCACCAGTTTATGGTTGGGATATTCCCGGATAAATTTGGCAAATTGATTACTGGCCGGACCAAAATCATCCATGTGGTAATAGGAATCAGCGCTCCAGAAGAGGGCTTCTTTTCCGAGTTTGGTATTTGGGTATTCCTTATTCAGCGTTTCGAAAGTAGGTTGGGCCTGCTTATATGCCTGGTTGCTGTATTGAACCCATGCCTTTTGAAAGCGTGCCTGCCGCTTTATGGAAGGATCAACATCCGTAACTTTTTCTGCAGCATCAAAAGCCTGCAGTGCCCTGGTATATTCCTTGTTGGCAAAGTAGGATTCACCCAACAGCGTATACACTTTGCCTTTCCAGTCAAGCTGGCGATTGCCGCGTACGAGCGGCAGCAATACCTCGATGGCAGCGGGATAGTTGCCCATCTCATAATCCGTAATCGCCCATTCGTAATACGCTCGCTCCACCCACATGCCCTTTTTGAAGCGATCTCCGAAATTTTTAAATGTCTTTATCGCTTCGGCATAGCGAGATCCCAGTTTCTCATTTACCGCTTTGTAATACAATGCCTTGCGTGCAAGTTCATCGGAACCTTTGGCAGCTTTCCCGAATTCATCAGCGGCCCAGTGATATATTTTCTGCTTATTGTAGACCCATCCCAGTCCATAGTGAGCAACCCGCACTTTATCGGTACCCTTATTCATATTAATATACTGCAGGTAATATTTTGAAGCCTCATCAAAGTTATTCAGGTAATTATAACTCTCGGCGATAAGGTACACGGCTTTCGATTTCAAATCCTTATCCAGGTAGGGCATTGCATTCCGGAAGGCCTTGATGGCCTGCTTGTACTTCCCCTGCTGATAATAGGATTCCCCTAATGCAGTACCGATACGACGGGTCATCTCATCATTGGGATAGCGCTTTTTCAATACTTCAAAAGCAACGGTCGAAGAATCATACTCATCTTCGCTCAGGTACAGGCGCCCTCGGGCGTAAAGTGCCTTCGGTGCCCATTCCGACTTCGGATACTTGTCGGCAAGCGTCATAAAATAAGAGCGTGCCTGCTTATTATTTCCATTGGACACCGAGGCTTCGGCCATCCAATAATACGTTTGGGCACCTTTTTTCTTTGACAGGCCGTAATTGACAGCTCGCTTGTAATAATCAAGCGCCTTCTGGTATTTATTATCTTTTGAGGAGTTCTGCGCTAATTCAAATAGAAGGTTTGTAGAAAGATCTGAGCGTGGATATTCATCAATAAAACGTTCGTAATAGGCCGATTTATCGACGGAATCCGCTTGCGCCTGCGACCGGGAAAGATAATAGCCGGCGGAAAGTCGAAGTTCGTGATCTTCGTGCTCAGCTAAAAACTGCTGCAGTTCGCCGGCAGCTTTTGCATATAGCCCCTTTTTAAATAAAGTGATTCCCTGCTCATAATGAGAACTTGATGAGCGTTGGACTTCCTGTGCTTGCGATTGTAAAGTGCAAATCAGGCTAATAAATAATAAGCCGAAAATTCCGCGAATATTTAGCATTTGGTGAAAAAGCAGTTTCCGTTTCAGTTACTTCTGAATATATCAAGAATTGCATTTTTGTTCCGAACAAAAACAAGAAAGGATATCAATATCTACATATCGATGTATTTAAGCAGTTCATCAGCGCGATTCTCTAAATCCTGTCCATAGGCAGTACTTTCTGATTCAGCCAAAACCGTATACCCGTATCGATTAAGTGCTGCCTTAATCCGGGATACATCCCGGACATTGAGCTTAAAAGATACTTCAAAAATCTGCTTCCCGCTGTCAGGAGATTCTACCGTAAGTCCCAAAATTTTGGCTCCTTCGGTCTCGATAATTTGTACGATCTCAGAAATGGTAAAATCTATGGGGTCTAATGAAACGGTAACAACCGATCCGAACTCAGCCAGATTGAGCATCTTCGACAGGGCTTCGAGCACTTGCTGTTTCGTGATAACCCCCAAATAGGTCTGCTGATCATCCACGACAGGAATCGTGTACAACTCATATTGAAACATAAGCCGTGCCACCTCAAAAATATGCTGGCCCTGAAAAATTTTAAGTGCTTCTTCCAGAACAACATCCGAAATCAAGGTATCCTCGTCCAGGGATTCAAGTTGATCAAGAGCTACCTGCCCGATCAGTTTTTGCGTTGTACTGTCTACAACCGGAAGTGTATTCATCTCCTGTTCGCCCATACGCCTTTTAGCCTCTTTCACCGTTACGCTGCCGGTAAGCGGTTCAAATTCGGACTTTACTATGGATTTATTAGCGAGCATCTTTTAAATCGATTTTACATTCACTAAACAACTGATTCAGATTGAGAAACATCCATATCTTCAAGCATTGATTTTAGACGCATGAAGTTGGGCTTTGCTATACTAAATGTAAGCTTTATATCCGATCCTACGTATTTTTTTTCTAAAATGTTTGCTACGCGGTGCAAGAAAGCGACGCCTTCGTACTTGGCCGCCGGAATCTTCATAGTCTTTGTAACGAAATCCTGCTCAACAAGTTCCTGAATTCGGTCCTCAAGCCTGCCCAGTCCAATTCCACGTTCAGCCGATACAAAAACGGCATCGGAGTAAGCTCGTTTCAGTTCTGAAATGCGTTGGGCATCGATCACGTCGATCTTGTTAAACACCAGCAGGGATTTTTTACCGTCAACGCCCATATCTTCCAGCGTTTCCTCGACCACCTCAATATAATCCTCGATCATCCGGGAAGAAGCATCTACAACATGAAGCAGTATATCGCATTCCCGAACTTCGTCTAAGGTTGATTTGAAACTTTCAATCAGATCATGAGGCAGCTTGCGAATAAATCCAACCGTATCCGAAAGCAGCATATCATAATTAGCCACTTCATACTGGCGAACAGTAGAATCCAGGGTGGCAAAAAGACGATTTTCAGCTAACACCTCCGTGTCGGTCAACGCATTCATCAGGGTGGATTTGCCGGCGTTAGTATAACCGACCAATGAAACGCGCGTCAAATTTGAGCGACGTTTGCGCTGTGTTTGTCGTTGCTGATCCAGTTTCTCCAGCTTTTCTTTGAGTCGGGCAATGCGTTTATCAATCATCCGGCGGTCCATTTCGATCTGGGATTCACCGGGGCCTCGAGTGCCTATCCCCCCTTGCTGACGGGATAAGTGTGTCCAGAAGCGGGTCAGTCGCGGCAGTAAATACTGAAGCTGGGCCAGCTCAACCTGCGTTTTAGCGGCAGCTGTCTTTGCACGCGAGGCAAATATATCCAGGATAAGCCCACTTCGATCCAACACTTTGGTCTTGGTAGCCTGCTCAATGTTTCTGATCTGGGTCGGTGACAAGTCGTCATCAAAAATGAGCGTATCAATGTGCTTTTCTCCGGTCAACCGTTTAAGCTCGCCAAGCTTCCCGGAGCCCACATAGGAAGAAGGATCGGGATGAACCCGGTTCTGTAATATTTTATCAACCGTAAACCCTCCGGCCGTAAATGTAAGCAGTTCCAGCTCATCCAAATATTCCTCGGCCTGCAAGCGCGGTGTTTCGGGGCCGTAAACCCCAATTAGGAGGGCTCTTTCTTGTACGATATCAGAATTTCGTATCTCTTCGAACAAATGAGTGTCGGTAAAAAATTTAAATTAATGATACGCTAATGCTTATCACCAGCGTATGACTTTAATAGATTAAAATAAGGATTATTCAAATTCCTCTACATTTATGTCGTCCTTAATATAACAACGGATTCGACGGCCGAGTTTATGTGAAATCAATTTTTTAAAAGATTCCTGACGTCTTTTGGGAACATCCAGTTCCAACCTGATCAAATCTTCAGGTTCATTCGAACGGCGGGCTCCATAAATAAAAATATAGTGCGTTTTCGTTTCATCGTCCTTTTCCACAAAATCACGGATCTGGTGCCACGCCACTGTTTGTGAGGGTTCATTTACATTCTTGACAATCCCATGATCCGTAATAAACCGTTTTGTGGCAAAAAAGCTGGTCGTGAACCAACAGCACCCTAGCCAGCCGTAAAATCCCGCGGCTACCATTTCTTCCAGAGATCCG
>Ga0102944_1001419_pt1 | contig 15891 bp, 18 predicted proteins | sample SalPonD_shore_MG_FD_78172 | JGI IMG/M metagenome (GOLD analysis project Ga0102944, IMG submission 78172) | Salt pond soil microbial communities from South San Francisco under conditions of wetland restoration - Salt Pond MetaG... | ecosystem: Environmental > Aquatic > Marine > Intertidal zone >...
AGAATGGAAAAATGAATTCATTTTCTGTTGGGAAAATGGGATTGGGTTCTACTGAATATGGATCTAATCATAAAAGTCATGGAGATTCCCACGGAGATGCACCTCACGGAGATCATAGAGATACCGGAAAAATTAATAAATAATTAAATAAGTTATGTATTATACAAATTTGCCTGAAACAAATGTATTAGGCGGCGTTCAAAGATTAAATTTTAGATTACCTGATTTCACAAAAACGATTTGGGCATCTGGTGAGCCAAGAAAATATTGGAAAGAAAAAATAACAAAAGCCTCTAATGATTGGTTGGAGATTGAAAAATTGACAATACAAGAAGGAATTAGAGATTCTATATTAATTTATTTACACAAACGAGATGTTCAAGAAACTAAAAAGTGGTGTAATAGAAATGGATTTGAATTAATATTACTAAAACCAACACCTACAGGGGATTCCTATAGTTCGTATCAAATAAATCAGTCTATAGATCCTAATAATTATTCTTTTAGAGCAGTAATAACTAAAAAGGAATTTGTTGGTGCATGGTATGACGCTTGGAATGGAGTTACCGATAATAAAAAAGTTGGTAAATTATTGGGGTATCCTGATTGCTGTTCCAATTTCTTTGAAAAATATTGGATAGAAGAAGGATGGAGAGATTTAACATATCCTGCTTATATGAACACACTTGTTGACCAGCAAGATATTGATGAAACTGATCCGTCATATAGAGAGAAATACGGTTCTGCTCAAGGACCCGATGAAATAAATATATTGGGAAGATGGGTCGGAATTAGATGGGTATCTCACATGCCATGTTCATTTAAATGTAAACATTCAGTAGAAATAGCAAAACAGAATAGGGAAGTGGCAAGACAAATGGGTTATAAGGAGTCTGCTGACATCATTGATGAAGTTTTAAGCTGGAGCAATAGATGGTCTGCACTTCATGGTATAGCAGAAATTAAAACACCTGTTTATAAAATATCAACATCAACTGATGCTACAGGAGAAGAATTAGTAATAGAAAGAAAAGGAACTCAACCTGATATAAAAGCATCTGGTAAAGAATTTCCTTTTAATAATAAACGGGGTAGAAAATATACAGATAGTAAACGATTTAAAAAATCATTAGAAGCAGTATATGAAGTTGATTTATGGGAAGATAATGGATTTTCTTCTAAAGAAGCTATGGATGATCTACACGAACCTTTAATTGATATAATTGATGATGTAGATTCTATTATAGATTTGGGTTCGGGAAATGGGGCCTTACTTCAAAAATTAAAAATCAAAACAGGAGCATCTGAATGTAAGGGAATTGAATTAAATTCAGAAGTTGTTAATAGAGCAAATCAAAAATTTAATACTCTGGATATAGAACAAGGAGATATTTTTGAATATGAATATGATAAAAAATATGATTTAACTATTTTTATGCCAGGACGATTAACTGAAACAATCCCTGAGAAAAGAGACCATATATTAAATCAAATATTAAATAATTCAAAATTTTTGGTTTTATATATGTATTCTGATTGGGTAGAACGGCATGAGAATGTTAATAATATAATTACTTCATTCGTTGATGATTATAAATTGGTTTTATTGGATGAAAGAACTGATGAAAATGTAAGTGTTGCTAAATACCAAATAATATAATATACTATTATATTTGCTTTTGTTTTAAAGGTTATGATTAAGTTCATAACCTTTTTTTTTTATATCATTTTTGTTATAATTTGTATTATAATATTATTTTATATATATTATATCCAAAGAGAGAGAAAAAAATATATCCTATCTTTATATTTATCTTATGAGATTATATTTATAGATAAATCAATTCTTATATTATATATGATAAACGCGGAAAAAATAGCAAATCAAGTTGTTGATGATATTTTAAAGGAAGAAAATATGGCTAGAAAAAAGGTTGTAGTATATGCAGGCCGTTTTCAACCTTTTCATAAAGGTCATTACAAAACATATAAACATCTTATAGATAAATTTGGGTCTAAAAATGTTTATATAGGAACTTCAAATAAAATTTCAAAACCACGTTCTCCATTTTCTTTTAGAGAAAAAAAGGAGATAATGACGAAAATGTTTAACATCCCATCTGATAAGATAGTTCAGATTAAAAATCCGTATGCCCCCAAAGAAATTTTAAGAAAATTTAATAAAGATGAAACTGCTTATATTGCTGTTATTGGCCAGAAGGATAGAAATAGACTAGGTGGTTCATATTTTGAAGATTATAAGGATAATAAAGACTTATTACCATATGAAGATAAAGGATATGTATATGTTTCTCCATCATTATCTGATATAAGTGGAACACAAGTTAGAAAGCAATTGGGGGAACCATCTACATCTAAGGATATTAAAGAAGTGGAATTCAAGCGTTTATATGGAAAGTTTGATAAAAATATATTTGATTTAGTTACAAATAAATTAACTGAATCTGTCATTTTAGAATGGGTTATAGAAAAAAATGGAAATATATTAGAAATGGCTAAATCTGATGTCAAAAAAGTAGATAATTATGCTGATAAGGAATTAGATCCTATAGATGTAGATTTAACATCTAAGCACTTTTTTGAAAGATTAAATGACCCAAGAAATGGTAAAGATATTTCTACAGCAGAATTAATTGGATTTTTTAAAAGATTGCATAGGAATAAAAAACAATTCATTGAATTTTTGAAAAAATATAATCAAATAGTTGTAACGGATAATAGAACTAATATTAATATTCCGTTTATGAAAAAAGCGAATAAAGCAATCGCTAAAACTATAATGAGAAAAAATAATTTCAAAACTTCAAATGTAAAGTTAACATTTGAAAATAAATTAAATGAAGTAAATATTAACAGTTTTGTAAAAACACTGGTTGATAAAATAGGAAGTATTATCCCAGCAAACGCAGATTTACATTCAGCAGTAGATAAAATATCATTATTTTTATCAAAATTAGATATATTTTCTCATATAGTTCATGGTGAACATTATTATGAATTTTTAAATAAATTATCAGAAATATTATATTATTTACATGATGGTCAATATACTTTAATGAAAGCTGTTAAATTAGTTAATATATTATTGGGAAATTATGATGATTTATTTGAATATGCTGATGATGAGGATGAAATGGGGGAATTTGATAGAGTTGAATTTTATGAAGATTATGTTAAAAATTTAGTACCTGAAAACTTTGATATAAAACGGAATGGTGATACAATTGAAATAAAAGTTTTAAAGGAAGCTGATAAATTAAAAGGTGGTTTAGCTGATAATATGAGTTTATCTGACATTGCGGATAAGCATAATGTTTCTTTAGATGATATCAAAAAACAACTTAAAATGGGTATTAAAGTTGAATTGGAGCATGTAGATGATAAACAACTTGCTGCTGAAATTGCAAGAGACCATTTAGTAGAAGATCCAAAGTACTATACCAAATTAAAAAAGATGGAAAAAGAGTATTGGGAACCTTCACTTGGTGGTGGATTGACAGAAGATGTTCTATTGGAAGGTGGTGCCTATGGGCATATGAATCATCCATTTGACTTAGATATAAATTTAACATTTGGCGATTTGAAGAAAATTGTTGATCTGGCATTAGAAGGTAAGTTGAAACTGGCAAGAGAAAAAACTGATGGAATGGCATTGGCAATTAGTTGGAGAGATGATAAAGGTGGATTGATTGCTGCACGTAATAAATCTCATTTGAAAAATAGTGGGAAAAATGCAATGGACATTGATGGTGTAAAAGATAAGTTTTCTGGCAGAGGCGGGTTAACAGATGCTTATACTTATGCTATGAAAGATTTATCAAATGCAATATCTAAATTATCAGATGCTCAAAGAGAAAAGATATTTCAAAATGGAAGCTCTTTTATGAATATAGAAGTAATATATCCTGAATCTACTAATGTAATTCCATATGGTCAATCATTATTAGTATTTCATGGAACGATGCAGTATGATGAGGATGGAAATGCAATAGGAGAAAATCAAGAAGCTGGAAGAATATTAGCAGGAATGATAAAACAAATAAACCAAGATGTGCAAGAATATTATAATTTACAAGGCCCTCCTATTCAAAAATTACCAAAATCAGAAGATTTATCAAATAAAAAATCAAAGTATCTAAAAGCAATTAATAAATTGGAAAATGAATTTAATTTGAAAGATGGAGATGGTGTTAGTGAATATCATCAAGCTTGGTGGGAAAATTGGGTAGAAAAAAATGCTCCTAAGACATTAGATAATAGAACAAAAATGACATTAGTAAAAAGATGGGCATTTTTTGATAAATCAAATAGATTAAATGGTAAGACTATTCCAGATGATGAAACATTACAATGGGCTAAAAAAATTGATAAGCAACAACATGACAGAATAGCAAAACAGAATTTGAGAAAGTTTGAAACTGTATTTCTTTCATTAGGTGCTGAAATTTTATCATATATGAGTTCAGTTCTTACAGTAAATCCAGATGAAGCAGTTCAAAAAATTAAAAATAGACTGGATAAGACAATTAAAGATATACGAAAATCGGCTGATGAAAGCAAAATAGATAAGTTAGAAAAAGAATTGAAAAGATTACAACAAGCTGGTGGGACTGAAAAATTAGTACCAAATGAAGGTATTGTTTTTGTTTATAAAGGTCATACCTTAAAACTTACAGGGACATTCGCACCTTTGAACCAAATTTTAGGTTTAATGTATCATTGATTTTACAATTTAAAAATTAATTTTTAATAGTTATAAATAAAATGGATTTAGATAGAAATAATAAGAAAAATTTAGATAGAATACTTCAAGGAAAAGAACCCGAAAAAAAATTACAAAAAGGATATGAATCATCATATAAAGGCCCATCTTCTTATGGTCATGAAGTAGGAGATGTTTGGGAAGAAAATGGTAAGAAATGGAAAATGACTGAACATGGTAATATTCAAAATGTTACTAGAATGGATTCATATAGAGTACCAGCATTTTGCCCTGAATGTGGGCATGTGATGAAAGGAAAAAAAGATACTAAATCATTTTATGCTCACGGAACTTGTTTAAATTGTTTAGTAGATTATCACGAATTTTTAAGAAAGAAAGGAAAATTAGACCAATTTGCATTTAGAAAAAGATTGTTAAGTTCTATTAGTTGGTTTGAAGAACAAAAACGGCAGTTTGATGATTTTGAAAAATTAGTAACTTCAAATCCAGAGTTTGTTCAGTCAACTGGTAAAATTGAAAAATGGAGTAATGAATTAGATTCAGAAAAATTAATTGAAGAATATAAAGAGTTTTTACAAGATTATAAAAATAAATTAGATAATAGCATAGAAAAATACGAAAGGGATTATGGAGAAGGACTCAATGAGTGGGAAGAACCAACCAGAGCAAAATAGAGAAGATTATATAATAAATGAGTTATCTAAAGAATTAAAAAAAATAGAAAAAAAATTACCTGACGGGAATGAGATTAAAATCATAAAACAGCAACAACATGAAATGGGTCAAGATATTTATGATATGAAAAAAATTATTATGGATCCTGAAAATGGTATTATAGTTAAAGTTAATAAAAATACTGATTATAGAAAAATATTAGAATCTCAAGAAGATGATAATATAAAAATATTAGAAGAACATCAAAATTTAGTTAAATTTAAAAATAATGCAACTAAAATATTATGGTTAATAATGACAACTATTATTGGTATTTTGGCTAAATTAATTTTTTGGGGAAAATAAATAAATAAAATTTATATTTATATATAGTATCCGCCAATTTAATAAAAAATATAAACATATGAAAATAACAAAATTAACAGATATCATAGATGATATAGTAGAAGAAGAATTGAATATAAATGAGAAATGGAAAGGAGATGTTAAAGTTAAGAAAACTGGTGAATATGCCGATAAATCTATTTCTCAATTAAAAAGTGAGTTGGAAAAGGTAAAAAAGAAAAGTAAACAATATCAAGATAAAGGACAAGATGTTCCTGATAGTATTGTTGAAAAAGAACATCAAATACTTTTTGCTATACGAGCAAAGAAAAATTGGAAAGGTGGTGTTAATGAAGCACAAAATAAACCAAAAAAAGGAGATGAAGAAGAATATAGAAAATTTTTCATGAAAGCTCTTAAAAAATTTGGAGTTAGTGAACCCGATGAATTTGATTCAGAAGAAAAGAAAAAGAAGTTTTTTAATTATGTGGACAAAAATTGGAAAGCAGATAAAGAAACTGATTGATAACATAAATGAATGATAAAGAATCTATTGACGATTTAATTAAGGATTTAAAAGATTTTTTAGATGATAATGAAAAATATAAAAAATGATTGGAATATTAAAAACAATTATAGAGTTTATAACTAAGAATGTAAAATTAGTATTATTGATATTACTTGGTATTGCAATAATATTGGGATTACATTACAGAGATAATTATAAACAGCAAGTGCAGGAAACACAAAAGCAAATTCAGAATATTGAAGCATTAAATGATTCTGTACATACATACAAAAATAAAGCAGGGGAGTTAACTTCTGAAAAGAAAGCACTTCAAACTGATAAAAAACAGCTGAAAACTTTAAACAAAGAATTATCTAAGGAGCTATCTAAAGAAAAGGGGAATGTTAAACAATTAACTCAATTGGTAACTCAATTGAAAGGAGATACAGGAAGTGTTAATACATCTGATGCACAAGTTGTTAATTCTGATAGTTCAAAAGATAGTACATCAATATCAAGATACAAATTTACTTGGGAGAAGTCAAGTTCCGGTGATAAATGGAGTAAAATGTTAGAAGGATATTTTGTTGTAGAAGCTAATAATTCATATACACCAAAAATTATTGAAAACAAGATTACTAAAGATTTGTTGAATATGGAAATTTTTACAGGTGTGAAGGATATTAATGGGCATCCTACTATTTTTGTACGTTCTACATATCCAAATCTTAAATTTACTGATATTAATGGAGCTATTATTGATAATAAAAAATTATCAAATACTAAGAATTCTCGGTGGGGATTGGGTATTGGTATTGGGTATGGATTTAATACTAATAGTGGTACATTTTCACCTGTCATAGAAGCGGGAATTCATTATAATTTGGTTCGGTTTTAAATTATGGCAAATCAAAATAATCAAAATATAGATTATAAACAATTAATTCAGAAAGAGTATATTCGGTGTGCAAAAGACCCTTTATATTTTTTTAAAAATTATGTTTATATATCTCACCCTCAGAGAGGAAAAATAAAATTTAACACTTATAGATTTCAGGAATTAGCATTTCAACAATTACTGGAATATGATTATAATATTATATTAAAAGCACGTCAGATGGGTATATCTACTCTTACATCTGCTTATGCGTTATGGATGATGTTATTTCATTCTAATAAATCAGTATTATGTATTGCTACAAAACAAGATGTTGCTAAGAATTTAGTTTCTAAAGTAAGATATGCTCATGAAAATTTACCTAAATGGATGCAAGAAGATACATTAGAAGATAATAAACTTTCATTGAGATTTGGAAATGGTTCTGAAATTAAAGCTATTTCATCATCTCCTGACGCAGGTCGTTCAGAATCCATATCATTATTAATACTGGATGAAGCTGCATTCATTGAACATATTAAAAAGATTTGGGGTGCTTCTCAACAAACATTGGCTACAGGTGGTCAATGTATAGCATTATCTACACCTAATGGTATGGGTAATTGGTTTCATAAAACTTGGTTAGGAGCTAAAGAAGGAACAAACAAATTTAATCCTATTAATCTTCATTGGTCGTTACATCCTGAAAGAGATCAAAAATGGAGAGATGCTCAAGATGATATTCTGGGGCCTGATATGGCAGCACAGGAATGTGATTGTGATTTCTTATCATCGGGTAATTCTGTGGTTCCTGGTGTTGTATTACAATGGTATAAAGAAAATAAAATTAAAAAGCCTATAGAAAAAAGAGGATTTGACCAAAATTATTGGATTTGGGAATATCCTGATTATACGTTGGATTATATAATTACGGTTGATGTTGCCCGAGGAGATGGAAAAGATTATTCGGCATTTCATATAATGGAAGTGGAATCAATGAGACAATGTGCTTCATATCGAGGACAAATGGATACAAAACAATTTGGAAGATTTTTATGTCAAGTTGGTAGAGAATGGAATGATGCATTAGTTGTAGTTGAAAATGCTAATGTTGGTTGGGCAGTTCTTCAAGAAATGATTGATATGGATTATCCTGAAATATTTTATTCTTCAAAGGATATGCAAGTTGTTGATACTCATTATCAATATGTTGATAAAAAAGAATATGATTATGAAAAGAAATTAAAACCTGGATTCACAACATCAAGAAAAACCAGACCTATGTTGATTTCTAAGTTAGATGAATATGTTAGAAAAAAAGAAGTTGATATTAAAGATGAAAGATTGATTGATGAATTATTTACTTTTATATGGACTGGTGTTCGAGCAGAAGCAATGAGTGGTTATAATGATGATATGGTTATGAGTTATTGTATTGCATTGTGGGTTAGGGATACAGCATTACGATTAAGACACGAAAATATAGAACAAACAAGGCAATCATTATCACATATTACTAAAATCGGTGGTGTTTATACCAATGATGATGTAAATCAAGACGATCCTTATACAACATATATAAATGGAGAAGAAGTCAATTTAAGATGGTTGTTTGATTCGTAAAAACAACTTTAAGTTATATTTATAATAAATTAATAAGAAAGAGAGCATGGCTAGCAAATCATTCGGAAATTCATTAAAACGTTTATTTTCTACAAACGTTATTGTAAGAAAATCTCCTGATTCTAAAGGAATTAAAGTAGTTGATTCATCGAAATTACAAGCATATAATCAAGACTATTTCAGAGATAGATTCAGTAGAATTCATAAATCTTCATTAGTTGGTTTTAATAGAAATCAACAAATGGGATATGGTGCTATGCGACAGCAGTTGTATAGTGATTATGAAACTATGGATCAAGATCCCATTTTGGCATCTGCTTTAGATATATATGCAGATGAATCAACTACTAGAGATGAAAATGGAGATATATTAAAAATTAAAACTCCTGATGATGGTATAAGAGAAGTATTAGATAACTTATTTTATGATATTATTAATGTAGATTTTAATTTATGGCCGTGGATTAGAAATTTATGTAAATATGGGGATTTTTATCTTCATCTCCATATATCAAAAAAATATGGAATTATAAATGTAACGCCATTGCCAGCCGAGGCTATAGACAGAGTTGAAGATTCTGATCCTGATAATCCATATTATGTCAAATTTATTGACAGACATGATAGACAAAAGGAATATGAAAATTATGAAATGGCTCATTTTAGATTATTGAGTGATCAAAATTTTGTTCCTTATGGTAAAAGTATGTTAGAAAATGGGAGAAGAATTCATAAGCAATTACAGTTGATGGAAGATGCTATGTTGATTCATAGAATTATGCGAGCTCCATCAAAGAGAGTATTTAAAATTGATATTGGTAATATTCCTCCTAATGAGGTGGAAAATTATATGAAGCAGATTATCAATAAAATGAAAAAAGAACCTCATATTAATAGAAAAACAGGCGAATATAATCTTAGATATAATATTCAAAATATGACAGAAGATTTTTATTTACCTGTTCGTGGAAGAAATAATAATACAGAAATTCAGGAATTAGGTGGATTACAATATGATGGTACGGATGATATTGAGTATTTGAAAAATAAATTATTAGCGGCTCTGAAAATACCTAAATCATATTTAGGTTATGAAGATTCATTGAATGGAAAAGCTACATTAGCTCAAGAAGATATTAGATTTGCCAGAACAATTGAAAGAATTCAAAGAATTGTTGAAGGAGAATTAAATAAAATAGCAATTATCCATTTATTCGCTCAGGGATATGAAGATGAAGATTTGGTTAATTTTTCTATTAGTTTAAACAATCCTTCTACTATTTATACCAGGGAGCAAATAGAAATATTATCATCTAAATTAAATCTTGTTAGAGATATTAAAGAACAAAACTTATTATCAGAAAATTGGATGTATGAACATATATTCGATATGACTGAAGATGAAAGGGAAGAACAAAGAAATAATCTATTAAAAGATATGTGGAGACGAAATAGATTTGAATCCATTGAACGACAAGGTGAAGATCCTATGCTAAAGGATGATGATGAAGAAGCTTCCGATAATAATTCAGATGGTAATGATGATTTTAATTTCATGAATGCTAATAAATCTGGTTCTGATGATTATGATCAAGGAGATTTTGATAAAGAAGATTTCTATGGATTCGGGAAAGAAGGTGGTAGACCTAAAGATACTAGCAGATATGAGAAAGATGATCATCCAATGGGTAGAGATCCAATAGGTAAGAAAGGTAGAAATGAAGGAGTTTCTATAAGTTTATTAGATAAACTTGGATTGAATGATTTAGATATACACAATAACAACAATAAGGGTGGAAAACAATTGGATTTATTAAGTGAAGATAACATATTAAAAGATAATAATTAATTTATATTTATATTTATAAACAAATAAAATTTATATGAAACAAATAAAGCACAGTAAATATAAAAATACAGGATTGCTTTTCGAACTATTAACTCGTCAAGTGACAGTTGATACTATTGATGGTGTTAAAGAAAATATTGCGCTGGATATACTTAAAAAGTATTTTAATAAAAAAACAGAACTGCATAAGGAATATCATTTATATGATGCTTTAATGAAAAAGAAGATTAATTCAGAAGTTAGAGCACAAAAATTTATCGATAAAGTAGTTGAAACAAGACAGCGTATCGACATTGATAAATTAGAAGATGAAAAATATAATTTAGTGGGAGAGATAAAAGATAATTATAATATTAAAGAATTTTTATCTACACCAATAAATAATTATAAAACTTTAGCTTCTGTATATACATTATTTGAAGCAAATAATCTAAATGAAGCAGTTAATGTATCTCAAATACAGGAATGTAATGATACATTATTGGATTTTATAATGAGAGAAAATGATGATGCCCATAAACGAAAAAATTCTATTTTAGAAAATTTTGAAAAGCAAGATGAAGAAATAAGAATGTTGGCATATAAATTAATAGTAGAAAAGTTTAACAAAAAGTATTCTGGATTGAATACAAAACAAAAAAAATTATTAAGAGAATATATTAATAATTTATCAAATACAAATAATTTAAGAGAATATGTTAATAAAGAAGTAGATTCTTTGAAAAAAAGTTTAGTGGAGTATAAGGAAAAGATTACATCTAATGTGACAAAAATTAAGATGAAAGAAGCATTGAAATTATTAGATGAAATTAAAAGAGGAAATGTAGTAAAAAATAATCAGTTACAAGCACTTTTATATTATTACGAAATGGAATCAGATTTAAAAAGAATACACAATGGATAATAACAAAAAAAGAAAAGCTTTACGTATTATAGTTAGAGAAGTATTGAAAGCAATTAAAAGAATACAAGAAGCAAGTACTACTGGTGGTGTTGCGGGATATAATACACCAAATGCCTTTTCTGGGCCAGGTGATAAGGAAAAGAAAAAGAAACGACTAGTCGGGAAGGATTATGAATTAATAGATGATTTGGAAGATGAAGTAGCAGAAGCATTAAATATTTCTGAAAATAGATGGTTGGCGTTTAAACAAGATGAAAGTAGAACTAATAATAAAAAAATAGCTGATGGAACTTCTCAAATCAGAAAAGATTTAGAAGATATATTAAAATATTTAAGTTGGTGTGATAGAATAAGAAATAATAATGATATCACTAAAGATGAATTTCATGTTAGAACAGAAAGTAATGTAAAGAAAATTGATGATTTGATTGATAAGATTAGATTAAAACTAAAATCATTTAAGATATAATTATGATTACTGAACAAATTTTTAAAAAACAATTAAATGATTATATAAATGATGAAAATCATTTAAATGAAGAATTATCTAATGATGATATACGGGAAATTAGAAAAATGATTAGAATGGAAATTGCGGAAGTATTTTTTGACTTATTTAAGAAAAGAGGAACTTGGGTATAATGGATAAAAATTTATTAATTGAAACAAGACTTTTTGAAGCAGATATACAAAGAAAAAGTGGTAAACTTTTGGTATCTGGTGTGATGCAAAGGGCAGATGCTGATAATCAAAATGGGAGATCTTATCCAAAATCAGTATTAGAAAGGGAAGTAAAAAAATATCAGCAATTGATAGAAGAACGTAGAGCATTAGGTGAATTAGATCATCCCGAATCATCTGTAGTTAATCTTCAAAATGTATCTCATAATGTTGTAGAGTTGGGTTGGAGAGGAAATGATGTAATGGGGACTGTGGAAATTTTACCAACACCTTCTGGTAATATATTAAGAGAATTATTTAATAGTGGAATACGATTGGGAATTTCATCTAGAGGATTAGGTTCCGTTCAAAAGAAAAATGGTTCACTAGAAGTTCAGGAAGATTTTAATTTAATTGCATTTGATTTTGTATCGAATCCATCTACACATGGAGCATTTTTAAATCCTGTGAATGAAGCAATTAATGAATCAATTGGAGATGGTTATGTATGTGATACGTATTGTAAAACAGATCATTTAATATCAAAAATAATAATGGAATTAGGAAATAATTATGGCAATTAAAGATTTTAATAAATTAGGACATCCTGGAAAATTCCCAGAAGTTATAACTTTGACTAGTGGAACAACATGGTTTACTGGTTCGAATTATGGTGGTGCTGGAGTTATTCGTGGAACAAATACTGTAGGGACAGTATATTTATCAAATGGTGGTTCAATAGATTTAACTGATTTAAATGCTGGTGAAGTACATGAATTAAGTATAGAGCATGTTGAAGGAATTGCAAGTGGAAGTTTATATATATTAAAAAGAGGATAATATTTATGACAAACTTTAGTATAAAAGATTTTTTAACGGAAAATAAAAAAACAGAAGTATCTCAATTGAGAGATTTATCTGAAAGATTGGATGAAGTTAAAGGTTCGGAAACAAAAGAAGGGCAGGAAATTATATCTTATATTAAAAGTAAATTGGGATTGGGAAAAGATGGTGAAAAACTGTTAAAAAAGAATTTAGATAATGCTTTCCCTCCATCAATACGTAATGTCCACAAAACAGTTCAGAGGTGGAAAAAAGATAATTATAAAATGACACCACAAGATGTGGCTACAATTAATAATACTTTAGAGAGAAAATAAAATAATGGAAAATTTTGATTTAAGAAAATTTTTAACAGAAAATAAATTAACAAACACATCTAAAAAATTGGATGAATCAAGTGATATTAGAAAATTTACTCATGGTTTGTTAAAAAAATGGAAAAAAAATCCTAGAGATGAAAAACTAAGAAAAGCAGTGGAATGGTATGCTGGGAGTGTTTATGGAACCGACTTGCCTAATAATTTGCATAGAAAAAATGTTAATACTCACCATATAAAATCTATGATTGATAGTATAAATAATGCTAGAGAAGATTACGCACAGCAGCAAATTAAATCTTTGAAAAAGCGTTTGAATGAAAATGTAAATGAAGGTATTGGAACTATTAGAAAAATAGTTAAAACGGCTAAGAAAAAGAATATAGATAATTGGGATGATTTGGAAAAACTGATTAGAGATGAATTCCCAAGAGCGACTGGAGCTGATTTTACATCTGCTAGGAAGGAATTGGAAAGGCAAGGAATTTTAAAATAATGTTTGACTTAAGAGAATATTTATCAAAAAATAAACTTACGAATACATCTAAAATATTAAGTGAAAATGTTGTAAACGAATCTAATCGTTTTGAAATAAAATCACTTAAAGGGACTAAATTTTATCATAAGCATGGGCACACCAGAGGTAGTGGTTGGGGCGTTTACGATAATAAAGAAAAGAAATTTGTTGCCGATAAAGGTGAAAATCATCCTTGGGATTATAAATCTAAAAAAACTGTTAAAAGTATTGTTGATGCTTTTAATACACAAGGACCAACTGGAAAATTACATTATGCGAGGAAATTATAATTATGCCTGCTAAATCAAAATCACAACAACGTTTCTTTGGAATGGTTCATGCTTATCAAAAAGGTGAACTGAAAAAATCTGATGTAGGCAGTGATGAACTGTGGGATAAAATTAAAAAAACTGCTGGTGAGATATCACAAAAATCTGCCAAAGATTTTGCGGAAACAAAACATAAAGGATTGCCTAATAAAAAAGAAAGTATAATAAAATTGAAAGACGTAATGAATGAATCGGTGGACAGTGAGTATGCAATTAATTTTCAACGGGAATTGGTGAAAATATTAAAAAATAAAAATTTAGGACAATGGGAATCCGAATCCGACCCTTATGCAGGAACAATAGGATTTCATTTAAAAAGAGATAAAGATTTTCAAGTATTTGCTACACCTTTTTTCGATGGTAAAGAAGAAATTCCTATTGATGTTCAATCTAATCATGGTTCAGGGCATATTAAAACTATTTCATTTAAATCTTCTGGTAATATAAATAAAGATATTAAAGAATACTTGAAAGAGGTAATCCCTGTATTGAATAAATTGAATAGACGTTTGAAATGAGTAAAATATCAAGAGTAGGAGTGAAAGTTCGTAATGGTAATTTTGATAAAGCACTTTTTATCTTTAAAAAGAAAGTAAAAAGAAGTGGGATATTAAAAGAATATAGGGAAAATCAAGAATTTAAAAAGCCTTCCACAGTAAAAAGAGAGAAAATTCGTAAAAAATTATATAATTTACGAAAAAAATAAAAAAAAATCAAATATTTTTATTTTTCGTATATACTTATATAATAGAAAACAAAACAAACGAATACATCATCTCTCATATGGTGTCAACGATTTTATATAACGCAATTCATTAAGATTATAAATAATCTTACACACTTTTTAAATATAAAATAAATTATGGCACAAGAAAAATCACTTATTGAAGAAGCATTATCTGATGCTGAGCAGGTTCGTGAAACAGCTCTTGCAAATGCTCGTGCACAATTAGAAGAAGCATTTGAACCTAGAATTAAATCTATGATTAACAAGAAGCTACAGACAGAACTTGATGAATCCGAAGAATTGGAAGAAGAAACATTAGAAGAAGATGAAGGAGATGTAGCAGATGATGAAGGAGAATTAGAAGATCCAACTCATGCCGATACTGCAACTATGGAAGAAGCAGATGATGAGGAAATGGATGATGAAGAAGAAGATGATGAAGGAGATGAAGATGAAGAAGAAGAGGAAATGGAAGAAGATGTTGACTTGGATTTGGAATCTGTAATCGCTGAATTGGAATCTGAATTAGACGAAGCATCATCTGAATATGGAAATCCCGAAGGAGATGAAGATGGCGATGGGATTCCTGACAGTGAAGATGATGATGATGAAGAAGATATGAATGAAGAAATCATTGATCTTGACGAATTATTAGACACCATTGCAGAAGAAAATGGTGATGATGATGAAGAAGGAGATGATGAAGAAGAAGAATCTAGTGAAGATGAAGAAGATGATGAAATGGAAGAATCTATTGATCTAGAAGAATTGTTTGATTCACTTGAAGAAGGTGAAGATACAAATGAAGATTTAGTGGGAACACTTAAAACAGAAAATAAAAAATTAACTTCCGAAAACGCTGAATATCGAAAGGCAGTAGAAATCCTACGAAGTAAGCTAAATGAAGTAAACCTGTTAAACGCTAAATTATTATATACAAGTAAATTATTCAAAAAGTATAACTTGAATAATTCACAGAAAATGAAAGTTGTAG
>Ga0102944_1001421_pt1 | contig 15866 bp, 26 predicted proteins | sample SalPonD_shore_MG_FD_78172 | JGI IMG/M metagenome (GOLD analysis project Ga0102944, IMG submission 78172) | Salt pond soil microbial communities from South San Francisco under conditions of wetland restoration - Salt Pond MetaG... | ecosystem: Environmental > Aquatic > Marine > Intertidal zone >...
CGCATCGACCGAATGCCGGGCGAGGCTGGCGAGTGTCGTGCGAGTCTGACGGTTACCGCCGGCGATGTTAGAGATTGTGACTTTCATGGCTCTACTCCTGTTCCGTGTCCTCAACCTTCACTTACAGGATAGCTACTCAGTAGCGTATGCGCAAGGGGTAATATGGCACTGAGTAGCGAAAACCGACGAAGATATCTCACTTTTTCTTGTCATTAATTATAAGATGATTGCAAACCGAGCATTTCTTTGGTGGCTTTGTTCCATCCCAATTGAAACGACAACCGCGTTGCTTACAAATCATAACTTCGGGCTTTTTCTGTTGACTTTTACTCATTTTCTTCATCCTCCATAGGATAAATAACTAATTCGTCTACTTGCATTCCCAATTCGTCTATTGCCGCCTCTATGTAAGCCTCCAAATCGTCGTGATTTAACAACGTCGCGTCTTTCATGTCCTTAACACGTTCTAACGGTCTTTCACTAGACGTTTCAGGGACGTATATGTAAAATTTGGATACTTCATTGTAGATAACGAATTTAAAGTACAACATTTCCTCGTCTCTTGTTCCGCAATCCTTGCATTGTTTGTATTTTTGCTACGTTAGGATTGGTCAATCGTTTCATGTCACGGTATCCATACGTTATTTGTAATATGGAAGTGCCGACCATAACGAATTTAAGCGGCGTAGGTATTTGCTTACCAAGCGCACCAAATAGACCAATTGGGCCCCAAACCGCCATACGTTGAAAGGCGTCCAGCCAATCCTTATTAGATTGTTTTTGGGTCTGCGGCGTTTGGTCGATTTGCGCTAACTGCATTACGCCACCTTTTTAGACTACCAATATCTTGCTCAACATTTTGTTGTCGCACTTCTATAGCGGTTAAACGTTCACGCAATTCAACGTATACCTTAATACCTCCAAGCCCCGTAACAAAGATATTAATGACGATTAACAAAACTGTTAAAAAATTTGTCCATTCTTGGATACCCATTATTTACCCCTAGCTTTTCGGATATAGAACAATGTTCGATCCCCGAAAAGATAGAAGCCTACTGCGGACGCCATATTATCTACTGTTCCGGTATCCGGCAGTCCGAAGCCGTGCATATAAATCCATGTTCCCAAAATACCGACAATTACTAGCGGTCGCTGCAATTGCTTAACGGCTTCTACCCATTTGTAGGTTTCGCCAGAATTACCAAGAGAATAAAGAGTCTTTAATTTTTCGTTTTCGGCGTGATACAGTTTTACCGCTTGATCTACATTAGCTGGTCTAAATGATTCTTTTGGCTCACCAAAAAATTTATTAATGAGTGCTTTACCGCCTTCAGTAACAAGCGGAAGCAATGATGAAAGTATCGTTACAGGGTCCATCTTTAAGTCTCATAATAATCAAGATGAACATTGTAATTTGCGGAAGCGCCGGAGTTATTGGTAACTCTGAATAGATAATTTGTATTTGCTGCAAGAATGATTTCCGTATTGTTTCTTGCCAAAGCAAAATTTATTGATCCCGCTGCCGCAAGTATGCGGTCAAGTATTCTTGTTCCGTCTGACGTAACCGTTGGGGTATGCGTAAATACGGCACTTGTTATCTTTGCGCTCGCCTGATTTTTATTGTGCGCTGATACGGCAGTGCCAGCACTAGAAACGGTTGTTTCTGCAAATAGCTGCAACCGTGCCTGACCAGTACCGTCAAGTATACCGCCGATATGTAGGTTATCCGCTCCCGTCTGTATCAGCATTTCAACGGTTCCCGCGTCAGCTACAGCGCTAGCGCGACGCGTGACCATATAGCTATCGCCGGTATGAACGTGAAAATGTGGCGATACGATAACAGGCGCGAATGTATCCAGCAAATTAAATTCGTCAGACATTACGGTCCCCTAAATTTGACCGACAATACTTTGGTCTTCCCAACCGGCAGCATGAACCGCTTTGGCAATTTCACTTGTTTTATACGGTTGCTCTCCATTTTCAAACTGAATTATTGCCTTTACTATATCGACAATATAACGAGGCAAATACAGTTGTTCGTCTGGAGAAACGTCTAATTGACGGGAAATAAATGCTATATAGTCTGTCGTCGGATTTTCGTTTTCTGGCGCCCAACGTGTAATTATTTTTCTCACTGTATCAAGACCGTTATCATAATAGGTCAAAAGATTGCGAGCTAGTGCACGAATACCAAAGAACGAACTTTTAAAAATTTCGTATTCAGTATTATTATTTTTAACTTTTCCTTGCCAATTAATGTTTGAATTACGGATATTTCCAGGGTTATTATTACGAATACCAAGCGGTTTCATTACAAAACCTCCTACGAAAATAGCTCCAAATCCTAACGCGATTAATATTGTTAGCGTTCTATCATTCATCACGTCATTATGTTTGCGGCCACGGAATAAGTTATGCTATCGGCGTTAGCGTGAACTACCGAAACGCGCCACGTTCTAGGCAAAATATCGTTTGCTGCGGCGTTTGGTGAATTAGCGATACCTGGATAAACTTTAATAACGTTAATTCCTGTTGTGCTTATTGCGGAACCGACAAGAATATCATAATAATTTCCGCTTACTGGGTCTTTACCTTGTATCTTTGGTGTAATGGAAGGCGCAGCGCCACCAATCGCGCTAACATTCACAATGATATGTGCGCCGCGTTGATTAACATTACTTTGGTCAGTGGATTGTGCGTCGGCGGTTCGCGCGGCACTGGCGACTAAACTACTACCTTCGTTACTGTTATTTCGATACCAAGCGAAGTTAGCTCTATCGTAGAGATAAAGAACACTAACCGCCGCGTTTCCGGTATAAGCGGTTGAAACTGTTTCGCTGTTAAGCGAGACCGCGTTGATTGCATTGGAGCCACCAAAACCGTTACTACCGACCATGTGCGAGAACAAATTACCGTTTGTATCGCACATAAGCGGGAGCAATTTTTGATTCTGCCCGCTTTCCTTACTTATGGCGGCAATGAGCACATGATCAAAATTGTATAGTGGATCAAGCATTATTTACGCCCTTTCCTGCTAGCGGTAAAGCGTGCGCCGCCTGATCCGCCTGAATCTTTAATGAGCATTTTCATACCGCCCGGACCACGCACGAAACGCTGTTTATTTTGCTGTGGTTTTTGTTGCGGTTTATTTTGCTGTGGTTTTTGTTGCGGTTTATTCGGCGTGTCGTAAGTAACCGGCGTTTCCTTTTTAGCTTCACCTATTTCGTATTGCTTAGGTACACCGCGAGCTAGCAACAGATTACCATAAGCGCGAAATTCTGCAACGATAGTATCACTGACGTGCTCATTATTATCTGCCATAAGAACAAAGGTGAATTGCTCGTTACTTGCACCAATAACATGAACGGGAAAATGCTTTAATGGAAGTGAAATAGGAATTTGTTCTATTTCTTGAGATATTTTGTTTACCTTTATTGTAATTCGCCAATTATTGATACCAACGTAATAAGCGAATCCGCCTTCACCAGCGTTGGCGTTATAAAGACGTATTGAAAGATTTCGCAGTACCATAACGTAACCATCCGGAACCTGTATTGAACCGGACCATATACTAGGGTTTAAAAATTCGCCGCCAACTGAATGCGAATCCGTAACACTGCGATAAAAGTCAGTGCCATTTACTGGCCTAGTATCAAAGCTACTCTGTACGTTAGCGCCTTGTGTTAGCGTTCCTTCGCGCGATTGTGCAACGTCTTCATTAGCTCGATTCTGATAACCAATATCGGGCGGTGTACCCGCGCCTGTTGGTGTTTTACCGCCCGGATAATGGCGTTCGCGTTCCCAAAGCAAATCTTCGGGTAGCTCGCTAAGGTTCTCTTCCTCTTGCATGTGATCTTCGTTCATACAAGATACCTACTTACGAAACAATTTTCGGCCGATAAAGTTAAGACGAATATCATACGTATCGCCGGAACTGAAATTAGTGACCTTTAGGGTTATGATTGACTGTGCAGGAAAGATTTTCGGAGTAGGAAGGATAAAAGGCAATTCTCCTATACCGAAAAGTGCTGGAATTGCAATGTCCTCACTCATTATATTGCGTCCGCTCCCACTATCAGTAATGAGTACTGTGGCCAGCGGAACAACGCGAGACGAATCCGTTTGTGTTGCCTGATTTTTGTCGGCAAAATAAGTGAGTTTTTGCAGTTGAAAATCCGAATCAGCCTGAATACGGATATTCTGCGAGTCTACACCACCATTTGCCACAGCTTCATGAAAGGTGGAATAGACGTAAAAATCGGTAATATATCGGTTATCGTCTGCCATGTCATACACTCCATTTTGGCCAATGGTAAAAGCGCATCCTTGCGCTTAACGTGCAATCCGTTGAAATGGTAAAAGCGCATCCTTGCGCTTAACGTGCAATCCGTTGAAATGGTAAAAGCGCATCCTTGCGCTTAACGTGCAATTCGTTGATTACTGTGAAAGCCGATACAACAGTCCATCCAGCACAACGCCGATTTTCGCGTCGTTTGCACTGTTAAGAGACTGCGCGCCATTCGGCCAAGCGATTTCCACCTTGAAGTTTTGCGTCGGCGGAATCAGCACGGGAGGCTGAAGGCGGTAAGGACGCCCCTTAGCGGTCGCGTATGCGATGACGCTTTGGGCATCGGAGCCAGCGGTTGTTGCATCCGACAGTGCCGAATCAAAGTCGAAGCAAACCTTTTGCGGAAATCTCAGCAGCGGACCTTCAATCAGGTAATCCTTCGACCCAATGAACAGTCGCAGATAACCGGTTTTCAGTACCTTATAAACGTCGTTTACAAAGTCGTTCGCTGCCTGAGCACCGAAAGAGCTAGGGTCGTCGCCTGGAAAGAAGAACACTTCGACGCTCTCGGCAAGAAACCGTTTCGGTGACGGCAGCGAGCCTGCAATTTCCATGTTCGTATCTTCGAGAGTCTTGGAACTCTGACCCACGGGAACCTGGAAAAAGTTAATGGTTGAATGCCCGTTTGCGGCATCGTAAGTCTGAAAGTCATACAGGGATTGCCTGATAACTTCCTGCGAATCACTACGGTTGACCTCAAACGCCTTGAGGTCTTTCAGCGTTGGTACATTCAGTTGGTTTGCCATTTTCACATTCTCCAATTAACGGACGTGCATTTTTGTCCTATGGATTAAAACGATTACCCGGAGTAATCGTACTCGTTGCCCGTGTCCAGATAAGCACTCATAGTGTTTTCCGGAGCGGGCAAACTTTCGGGCGTAGCATAATCCAGATATGCCGACATATCGCTTCCAGCGTAATAACCGGAATTGACCCAACCCAGTTGGATTGACGGCATTGTATTCTGGATCATTTCACGGGTAGCGTCGTGAATAGTGACCGTCAGCGCGCCTTGCATCATGTTTTGCGCGGTTTTCGGCCGCACGATCATTGACGCCAGATAACCCATTGCCACGGCACCGACGCCCTTGACCAAATGGCGCGTCATGCCCGTAGAAATGCTAGCGGGTAGTGGGACGTATCCCATCAGAAGGTCCAGTCCGATCGCGCCGCCTGCACCCTGTACGGCCGGCATCATGGCGCTGTTGACCTTACCCACGATCCCGCGAGGGGCAGGATTACGGCGAACGCGACGGGCCCGGCGACTGGCACCGGTCGGACTACGGCGACGCCTACGACGCGGGGCAGGATTGCGGCGAACACTGGGACGACGCCGCTTGCGGCTTGTGCTTTTCCGTCGAGTGCTGCGGCGCTTGCGAGGGTTAATCAGCATCACTTCTTCGGCCATTTCCGGACTCCTTTAAGGGTCTTTGTCAATGATACCATCTTCGGTGAAGTCATAGCTACCACCTAAGACGTACAGTTGCGAACCATCCCAACTAGAGGCGAGGATAGGCCGCGACTTCTGAGCAAAGCGGTGCATGTACTTTTCCCGCTTTCCATCACGTACTGTTTCATACATCACGCCTTCCAGTACACCAATTTTTACCAGCACATTATGTTGCGGAAATTTATATTCATCTATGTATCGTGCTTCGTGGCCAGTAAAACGACGATACAAAGAGACCGCTTTTTTTATCATGCTATTTTTGTTGGGCATTACGTAGCTCGCATAATTTTTATGTACTCAATGGTATTACCGTAAAATTCTGTCAAGTCTTCAGCAGCTTTTTTAGCAGCAGCTAAAGATCTAAAATAAACAATGTCACGATTACCTGAAGATAAACCGAAACGTGTTCCTAGATATTGATATGTTCCGCCACCTGGAAGTCTAGCGGTAAGATAATACATACCCTTAAAGGTAGATGTTTTGCTTTTTGTAGGATTATTTTTCGTGATCGAACGTCTAGTATTTTTCGTAAAACGTCCGGTTTTAGTATTCCTGACTTGACTTGATTTTCTACGAACAGAATTTTTCTTAGTCGTTTTCTTTCCAGGTCGCAGACTAGGATACTTTTTGTATACCGCTTTTCTTACTACCGCTTTTTCATACGGCGAACCATACTGTGATACCCGCGCAAGTGCATTTCGCGCATGAGTAATATTGTGTATCGGATACTTTCGCTTTTTGGGCATAGCGAATTGACTGGAAGCTAACTTCTTACGTTGCGCGGTTGTCAAAGTAGTCATTGTTTATTTACCCTTAAAAAATTTAGGTAGAATAAGGACCGCCAAAATTCCTAGGCTTGCGGTCATTACACCGCTACCCATTTCGCTAAAGAAACCGGAACCGGAACCGACTTTTTGTGACAAGTCCGCCGCTTTACTAGGATCGACGCCTCTATTGAGCGCGTCTTTATACACTGAAACACGTTGAAAATAAGTTATAGTATCGCTGATTATATAACCCATTGCGGCGACTGCCGCAGCAATAGCACCAATACCGATTACAGACAAAAATCCTACGTCGCTTGTTTCATTGCTGCTACCACCACCAAACCATGAAATAACTTGATTAATTGCCCATGTCACATCTTCAACGGTAGATCGCACAATTTCATAGCGATTCAAAAGCGTTTCACGTCTATCGCGCAATTCAGGCGTTAGCGTTGAAGGATCAACCGCTTTTAGTTTGTCGTAATAGTCCCAAAACTCTTTAGCCTTTGCTTTGAAACGCCCTACCACGTTCCACCAATCTTGAGTGGGTTCACCAGTTGCGCTAAAATATGTATGATCAGTCCGCATAATTTAGCGACTCTTTTTTGCTATAAGTGCAAATGCCAGAAGACCGCCACCAATCATTAGCGGTACTTTTAGCTGACCAAACATTTTTTGCCAATCAGCACTGACATTGACGTTGACGCTAGGAGATACGTCCTTTGAATCAATCGGCGGCAATCCCTGTTCCGCCCGCTTCATGTTCATTTTGATTAAATCACGCTGTGCCTTATATTGCGTGTACTGCGCGGCAACATCACCAAGTATGCTAAACGCTTTTTGATACCATGGTGTATTATCTCCAGTTTGTGCGTCACCAAACCCGAATGACGTATTGACGTTCATATCTTCCATGATATTAACTTTTTTCATGGTTTCTCTGTGAACTTGAGGAAAACGTTGACTGAGCCAACGCATAAATTCTTGCTGCGGATTTACAGTCTGCATTTTCAACCGCCTCCAAGCATCATTAGCAAAGCACCGCCCGCGACCGCAAGCGGTACAATTGACGTTTTCTTATGCCCCGTTGCTAACTCAGATTTACCAGTGTCAACGGGCATAGTATGAACTGGCGTAGAATCCGTACTAGTTGATTCTTGCTGTCTCTTTAATTCAGCGGCTTTTTGTGCAGCTAATTTTTTAGTTAGCATTTCATATTTATTAAGATCGCCTGTAATTTTAGCGACCTTCTTTTGATATTCGTCACTTTGTTTTTGCAACGCATTTTGTACAGCGTCGGAAATAGCTTTTTGCTGTTCTTCGTAACTTTTATTTTTCGTTTCTTCTTTTGCTTTTTCGCTAGCATTTTGTGTCGCTTCTTTTTTAGCTTCTTCATTTTTATTCTTCAAGTCTTCAAGATATTTTGCTCTAGCATTCTCAAGCGCCGCACTATACGCCTTTTCGGCTTCCTGCATTTGTTTCTTTTTAAGATTTTCGGACCTTAATTCCGCTTCTTTAAGGGAACTTTTTATTTTGTTCATCCAATTCTTAAAGTCATTCATATGTAACCAAAGAATGACCATTTGAACAGGATCAGGAATTTTACCGCTTGACCTATCGCTAGACGCTAGATCGCGTAAACGAAATGCCCATTTACGCAAGTCTCCAGGCATCGGAAGATGAACACGGTTTAATTCACGTTCGAGATTAATCGCTTCCCTGGCCAAATCATTAGCTAGAAACATTAATTGATTTTGACTATAATTAGCAGAATAATGTAGTTTATTAACCCAACCGCCAATCTTTTGTTGTTGGCGAATTTGTGATATAACACTTGAAGGCAAAACGTTATATTTCTTTAACCAAGTGAAAATAGGTTCGATACGCTTTCCCTTAATATCTGGATATTTACCAAGGATAAATCGCGCTACATTTGAATTGATTATATTAGCGTTCCCGAACATTTTTTGGTTGGACATACCGCCCGGTAACGCGCGAAGCACACCACCTTTGGCTTGCACCATCATCCCTTGTTTTATCAGTTTTTCTAGTACGTTTCCCTTTTGTTGTAATTCACTAACAATATCGCCAAGATTTTTGTAAACAGAAGACTCAAAAAATTTACGTCCCAAAGAATCCTGCACATTTTGTACAGCATCACGCGCCGCCTGCTTCGCCTGAGAAATAATCTGTTGCTTTAAGCTATCAGGAATTTTAGACGGCAATTCAACCGTTGCCGATTCCTTTAATTTATTAGGATCGACATTAGGCGAATCATTTTGTGCCAATGCACCTAAATACATTATTTCATACCCATTACTAATGGAACGCCAACAATTCCAGCAGCAATTAACGGCAAATTCTTCTTAAATTTATTTACCTTCTTTTGCTGTTTTAGAGCATTTCTTTCCATCATTTTTTTGACTTTTTCAGAATCCCTTTTTGCTTTTTCAAGCATCGCCTGTTTAGCTTCATTCGTTTTTATTTTGTATCCATCCTTTTTCATAAAATATTGTGCAGTTTGAGCAGCGGTTTTATCGAAACTGTCACCGCTACCCACAATAGCGGCGCCCGCCTGTATATCGTGGGCCGTTTTTTGATCGCCTGTCACCATTCCATACGCGCTACCAACCGCGCCAATGTAAGGCGCCGCTGACTGCGCCATGCCCCACAGACTCGCGGCAGAGAAACCGCTTGAAGCGGCAGCGCCGCCCGCAGCAGCGGCACCGCTCGCGGCAGCGCCACCAGCAGCGGCAGCACCACCAGCAGCGGCAGCACCACCAGCAGCGCCACCAGCGGCAGCGGCGCCACCAGCAGCGGCACCGCCCGCAGCAGCGCCAGTACTGGCGGCAGCACCACCCCAAGCGCCCAACGCCGCGCCGCCTGTATATACGGCCGCAACAACAATAATGGCGCACATGACATAATCACCAACGCCCCAACCTTCGCGTTCGGGCGGATTCAATTTTGCGTATCTTTCAGCACCTTTATTGAAAATGTCGCTTAACTGTTTATCCGACAAATAAGACATATTAATAGGCGCCCCATATGTCTCTGTCACGGACTGTACATAAAAACCGGAGTAGTCGCCTGTACCAATGCCGCGAAGGTGCATTAGATTTCAACCTCTAACCGATACCATTTTCCGGGCGGATACCAACCTGCTTGAACATTTTCCGTTGTCTCAAGCGGTATCCATTTACCGTGATATTTCACTTCCACTAAAACATGCCTATAACGGTTTGGTTTTCTACCGATAGCAAGAAATCGCGTTTCGAAACCAATTGACTCAAGTAAAGCCGCTAGCAACATTGATTTATCGTCGCAATCTCCGGAACCTATTTTTAGTAATTCCTGCGGCCGAATCAATGTTTCGACGTTTCTGATATCTTTAACAAATCGTATATCATCACGGACAAATGAATGTATAGCTTTGATTTCTGCCGCTTGATCTTTTTGGTTTAATCTATTCGTCAACGAAATAGCGGCTTGTCTTATTGGCAAACTTTTCTTTGCCTCCAAAACAAGCCGCTTCATTTTTTGCAATACAGATTTCGTACCCGCTACACCGCTAGGTATCGCTTGAAGTGTCGCTGTTAGATTCGGGTTGTTTTGTGGACTCGTTAGATGCATCGTCGGTCGCGGCGGTATCGGTCCTTTTCCCATTCTCCGCCGCCTTATCGGTAGTGTCAACCGCTCCCGCAATGTCTTCCAGGACGCCCTTTATCTCAGTATGCAGTGACTCAAACCATGATTTGTAATTTGCTACTTCTTGTTCGATTTCTACAAGATTATTTACCAAATTATCATCCATGACGTAACTTACAAACTGGTCAAAAAACGCGTCCGGTATTTGGTCCACTAAAACTTCAGCGTACAATTGAGGATCTTTTTGTGACTTAGCTTGCGCCAGTAACATTTTGATATTGGGTTTAATGGCCATTTTCAAAACGTTCATTTCTTCATTTCCTGTTTTTTCAGTTTGGTTAATATTACCTTGTTGCGTCGGTATATGTTGCCGCACTGGCGCGGGAGCCATTTGTGTTTGATGGTTAATTCTATCAATTTGTTTCTTTTGCGTTTCGTTATATTGATCGACCGCTTTAGCTAAAGGTCCGCCGAATGTTCGCATTGTTTCTTTTATCAAAGATACCGCGCTATCGTCACCGCCGCCCATGTCTTTAGCTAATTCGATACCCTTAAAAAGCATTTCCATTTGTTCTTTAGTGCTTTGTCCTTGTTGCGGATTACCGCCTAGGAACTCTTTCATTTGCACCATTATTTGCATCATATCTTTAGGACCAAATTCGTTGTTATTATTTCTATTGCCCGCTAATGCAGTAATCATTTGAAACATCATTTGCATCATTTCGTTATTTTTTTGATCCTGTTTCTCCATGAATTGCATAAACATGTTAGACATTGTTTCCGTATTATCCTTTTTAGGTTCCTCATAATTTTTGCCGTAATTTTTAGGCGGCGCTACATTAACGCTTATATTTTTATATAGTTTTCCGTTTTTTGAAATATAAAGACGAAATTTTCCGCCTCCATATTCGTCCCTTAATTCATCCAGGTTAAAGGCGTCAGGCGTCGTTTTAAACATGTATGCAGGTTTATCATAAGGTTTCCCGCCTGGCGGTTGTACCTGATAAACCGTCACGCCTGAGCTTGCGTCGCTTCCCAAATCAGCTAACAGACTTGATAGCATTTGATCTTCGGTTGTATCTGGCGCGTCTTCTTCGGCAATCCGAATGCTGTCGCCTTCGTACACTTTTTCTTCACTCATGATAACCTCATTTATTACGGTATCTACAGGGTATCTAACAGAGTATCGTTACCCTATTCGCAGCATATACCCGGTAGTGCTATATAGGCAATAAAAAGGCGCCTGAAGGCGCCTATATGGTCTATTAATCTTGCTTTAGTCGCCACTCACCGCATCCAGAATTTTCGGTCACGGGCGGAAACATGGTTTGCATCGCAACACCGTTCTGCATATGAATAGGGTGAACCATAGGTGGGAACCTATGGCAAAAATTCTGCCTGTTAAGATTTTCGTCTACTTCTCCGCTGATACAGAAACGGCACGTTTTGCACTTGCCAACGGAGGATGCGCTTTCATCACTCATTTTATTGACTCCTAAAAGAAACGCCCCGATTAAGGGGCGTTATAAGATAGTGAATAGAAAACCTTAGCTAGCGGTCTTCTTTTCATTCTGCGGACCTTCCAGAAAACCGCTAACTTTCGACTTGATTTCCTTGAGCGGATCGCTTTCGCTCTCAACCTCCACCAGCGGATTACAACTGAACTCATAGCCGATTGGCGAGTCACTCCACCGAACGCCAATCTGAAAAGCAAAGTCCAGGTTAGCGGGCGGGTTATCCGCAATGAAAGGCGCCGCAATCAAATCTTGCGCGACTTCCGGTAGCAGACACTTGGACGAGTAAAACCGCTTACCGGACTTCGCGTCCACCGCCTCGAAGGAGCCTTTGAACTCTACGTAGGGTCCAAACGTGGTTTCCTTGTTCTGCGCGGATACGATGCGACCCACGAGGGTCATAATCTGAGTCGCTTCCTCGCCTTCCTTCGGCACGTCCGTCTTCGGATCGATCTTTCCGTGTACAGTCTTCGTTGTGATCTTCTTAAGCGGTTCAATCTTAGCCATCGTCTCGCTTCCTCATTTGAATGCGCTCACTAGCGCGTTGATGAATCGACGTGTACGAGATATTCTGGCGATTTTGGGTGTACCCTTAAAGGCGCCGTCTAAATCGTACACTCTGATTATACCGCAATTGTCGCACCAGTCAACAGCGACACCAGGAAAGCTATGTATGGTCTTGCTGTTACAGTTTGGGCAATATTCGCCTGTAAGCATGTCTACTCCTATGCTGTTTTGTTCAAACGCCGTGTAACAAAACGTGGCGGTCTATTTATTGAGTAGGTCGGCACTTCCGGGTAATACATTATTTCTTCACCTTGCGCTACTTTGATGACTTCTTTGGGCGTTAATCTGGCACCTTTCGTTGCTATCTTCCATGCGCCTGATTTACACGGCTTTCTTGTATGTAATCCATATAATCCAGCTTTCTTTTCGTTTGAATGATACGCATATAATTTCTTTCCAGCTACGGCGCCGTAATCACATTCTAACTCTATTTTCCACGCGCCTAATTGATCGCCGTAAGGAATATTACCGAATTCTTTAGCAACAATTGAATCAGTATCACAATAAATAACGCCTTCGGATTGGCATATAGCGTTCCAAAGGTACGCCCTAACAAAACCCGTAATACTGGCGGACGTGGCAATATTAAAGAAATTTTTTTCCATTTGGTCTAAGCGCCTTTCCATAATTGCCCAACCGCCTAGCTCACCACCAAACGAATATCCATCGGCTTCCGCTTCTCTTACAAACTCTAACGGCACTAATAAATATTTTCTGTATTTATCCGGATTACTCGCAAACTTTCCGTATAAACTATTCATAAATAACTTTGCGTAAATGTCATTTGCTTTGTCTTGTACTCGTTTGGCTTCTAATCGTAATTCATAAAAATGATTAATGTAATCTGCAAAGTCTATGGTTTCCTCAAATATTCTAACTTCTTTTACGTTTGTCATTTTTATTGTATTAGTTTTTAATGCTGCTATTAACTCCCAACCTGTAACAAAAAATTCTCTTTTCTGCGAATCATTAGGAAATATTAATTTGCCTGTTTCTGATTTATATGGAAATGCGCCTTTTGAAACACATTCGACCTTAACTAAACTCGGACCCAGTACGTCCGGATTATCCGGTACTCTATACTTGATTTCGTAATCGGTACTGATTGGATGCTTGAACAACATCGCGTATGGATACGCGCTATTAATATCTGCTAATTTAAATTCTTCGTTAATCTCTCCAGCGCGAAAACATTCAACACGCCCGCCATAATAATATGGTTTTAATAACGCGTAATACATCGCGTTAGAACGTGGCGGTTTACGTCCGCTTATCTTTTCCCATTGTTTCATGCTAGCGCTTGCCATTGTTAGCGCTAGGTCATATTGTTCCGCGAATTTTGTTATTATGTCGTAAAGGTATATACAATCTCCGTACAAGTAATTCGATATTTTTTTCCAGTTATGCGGCTTTTCACGTTCTTCTTTTTCAAATATTTCGTAGTCTATTTCGTCCTTTTTATAGTCTCCTAAAGGAATTGGAAGTATTAACCAAGAGTCTCTAATTTCGCATTCACCTATTTTAAATTTTGCTAAGCGTCCGTGAACTATCATTAATTCTTCGTATAAATTTATATGTTCTGAAAAGAAATGAAAATCAAAACGTCCACCATTATGTGCGTAAACAATTAAGTCGTCTTGCTTTGCTAAAAATGCTATTAATTCGTCAGTATTCGTAAATTGTTCGTAATTATTCCCATCGTAGAAACCCCACAAAAACGGTTGTGGTAATCTATCAAAACAAAATGGATCTGTCTCCGCGTCTATAACAGCAATACGTTTGTTCATTTTATAGCCTCGCTTACTTAATGTAACCTTGCTGCCTAAGCGTTTCTTCAATTTGGTCCATCGGCACGCCTTTCGCGGAAAGATTTTGCATTATGCGCATAGCTTTTTTGTTCTTTTTTATTCTGTCTCTTAAGTCTTCTCTTGCTTGTCTAGTCAACCTTTTTGATCGCTGATACGCTTTGAAATCTTTTTGGTTATCAAAGCGATAACCGATCAAACCGTTTAGCCAATTACCATAAAAATGCGAAGATGGATTTTCTGGATCGTATTTATCAGCGCCGTATTGTTCCATTAGACGTTCTAGAACAAAATTTATGTGATCAGCATCAGGCGGCATATTTACCGCTTCCGGCGACCTATGTATTTCATGATTTCCAGCAGAAATGAACCATGATCTAACGTTAGAAAACTGATCTAATATTTCTTGTATTCGATTATATCTATCCATAACCAAATCGTCAAAATTAAAATTAACGTATGTTCTATAGACGCCAGAATCAGAGACTACAACGGAGCCGTCACGGTGGATTTCTATTTTTGGTTCGGATTTTGGAGAGGGGACTGGAACAAGTGCATACTTCAAATGCGGAGAATAATATGCGCCTTGATGCACTGACTCTTGAATTTTTCGCTTTTTCTTTTTTGTCTTGTATCGATAAATCGGAACCTTTCTAAATGATCCAGAAATTATCTCTGATAAATCTTCAGAGTATCTTGTGATTTTTGCTTTTTGCTGTGGAGATAAGTGCTTCCGTAGATCAATATTTTTCGGTCCAAAATTATTAAAATATTGTCGCAATAATTTAACGTCTTCTTTATATCGCTTTTCTGTTTTAGTTACTTTACGCCGCACGGTTCGCGCTCCCGAACACCATCACCAGACACCACCCTTAATAGTACGTCAGGTTCCGAACCATGACAAGGTTCCCCATCTGATAGGGTCATGCTATAGTGAAACCTTGGCACCATTCTCGGCCGCTGCCTCGCTTCTACCCTTCCTTAGCGCCGTTTGGTGCCTTTTTTATTGTTGACTTATAGTGGACGCCACCTATATAATCAAAATCACGGACGCCTCACCACGTCCGGACACCACCAGCACCAACCCCGTCTGCCTCACCAGCAGGCGGGGTTTTCTTTTGCCTGAAAATATGTTATATAGGAATAGCGAGGCAATCCATAGGTGAATAAAATGAATGAACGTGAAGCCGTCTACGTTGTACAACGTAAAAATAACGGAAAAACTGAGGAATACCAAAAAAGAGACGATACTTATAACATCATTCATTGGTGCGAAGTTGGTTTGGGCAGAATGTTCGATAGTTACGCCGCTGCTACTCACGCCGCACAAATCCTTGGCGGTTATGTAAAGAAAATTCATGTTGAAAGATTTTATGATTGCGGGGCAATTAAAGATGAAAAAAGGACTAATTGAAACTATAGTTAACATAATACTAATCATGGCAATCGTGTTTTTAGCGTTTGACGCTGGCATGTCTTACGTTAATCATCGCCAGAATAATCAACACCGGCAAAACCATGAACGCAAAATAATGGTGCATCATGCTTAGGCATACTTCGACAATAGTTGCGGAATCCGGTTTTAAATCAGAATTAATACAGGAAGGGTATAGAACGATTTCATGCGCTCCCGTTCAAATGGGGTACGAGGAAGTCGCAATAGTAACGACGATGATAAATAAACCAAATATGGCAGTAACGATAGAATACGACGGGAAGTGTCGTGCATTGTTTTATCGTGAAGTCCCATTTGAATAAGTGAGGCTA
>Ga0102944_1001422_pt1 | contig 15865 bp, 27 predicted proteins | sample SalPonD_shore_MG_FD_78172 | JGI IMG/M metagenome (GOLD analysis project Ga0102944, IMG submission 78172) | Salt pond soil microbial communities from South San Francisco under conditions of wetland restoration - Salt Pond MetaG... | ecosystem: Environmental > Aquatic > Marine > Intertidal zone >...
CCACCCTGGAAATCTTCAAGGCGGACTATAACGATATCGCCAATACCATCTGGACGTTTTTCACCGGCACCATCGGTGAGGTAACCGAGAAAGGGAATACCTTCGAAGTGGAAGTCCTGGCGCTCGATCACAAGCTACGCCAGTCCATCGGCCGCGTCATCGGCCCGCTCTGTGATGCCGAATTCGCGGATGCTCGCTGCGGCCTGGCTGCCGGGACCTTCACCTTCTCCGGTGCCGTGACGGCAGTGACGGATAATGCCACGTTTTTCGATACCGTCACCCCGGCCATCACTGGCAAGGCGGCGGATTATTTCGGCGCCGGTGTGCTGACCTGGACCGGCGGCGCCAATGCCGGGCTGAAGGCGGATATCAAGGCCTTCAGCGGCGCCCGGAAATTCACCCTGTACGATCCCATGCCCAACGATATCCAGGCGGGGGATACCTTCGATGCCCTGGCCGGCTGCCGCTTGCGCCGCGGCGCCGACTGCCGTGACAAGTTCGATAATGTCATCAATCACCGCGGCTTTCCCGATATCCCCGGCGACAAATTCCTGATCCGTTATGCCCATCCCGGCGCCTGACAACGAAATCCGTGCGCGCATCGTCGCCGAGGCCCGGCGCTACGTGGGCATGCCGTTCCAGCACCAGGGGCGCGGCCGCAATGGTGAGGGCATCGACTGCGCCGGCGTGTTGATCAGCGTCGGGAAGACGCTGGGGCTGCTCCCGGACGAGGACGTGCGCAATTATTCGCGCTGCCCGAACCCGCGCCTGATGCGGGGTTATCTGCAGCAGTATTTTGATCAGATCCCCGTCGTCGCCGTCACCGACGGCGACTGGTATTACATGGCTTTCTCGCGCCAGCCGCAGCACATGGCCATGCATATCACCCGCTATATTGCCGGCGGGCCGGTGCCGTATATCCTGCATTCCTATTCCGAGGCCGGACGCTGCGTGGAGCATCGCATGACACCGGCCTGGCGTGCGCGGGTGGTGGAAGCCTACCGGTACCGGGGGATCGACTGATGTCCGACAATACCATTTCCCTGGGTTTCGGTATTGTTGGTGGCATCGCCGGTTTTTTTCTCGGCAATCCGGCCCTGGGCTATGCCGTTGGCTCTGTCGTCGGATCCACACTCTTCCCCGGGGAGCTGCCCAGCTCGCAAGGCCCGCGCCTGGACAATCTCAAGGTCACCACCTCCGGCTATGGCGTGGATATCCCGCGCGTCTACGGTCTGGCCACGGTTGGTGGCCATTACATCGTTTCCACGGATCTGCAGGAGCATGCCCATACGGAAGAAGTCGGTGGTAAAGGCGGACAGCCCACACAGAAGCGCACCACTTATACCTATACCATCGACTGCGCGGTGCTGTTCTGTGAAGGTCCGGCTGAAGTCCTGAAGATTTATGCGGATGGCGAGGAACTGATCAATTTTACCGGCCTGCCGGGTTTCCCGGCCGATGCCTTCACCATGCTGGACTCCATCGTCAAAGGCGCCATTACCTCCGCCAACCAGAATTTCACCAGCATGAATATCTATCAGGGCACAGAGGACCAGCTGCCGGATCCTGTGGTGGAGTCCGTTGTCGGCGCCGGCAATGCTTCCGCTTTCCGCGGCTATACCTATGTCGTATTCGAAGGCCTGCAGCTGAAGAAATACGGCAACCGCCCGCCCACCTTTACCGCCCTGATTGCCTCCAGTTCCCAGCTCAGCGGCCTCAGCAAGGCGGCCGATGTCTACCTGCAGAAAAATCCCAGCGGCACCGCGAATGATGACTGGTTCTGGAAAATCCATGCCGGATCCCTGATCGACTATGACACAGAAGCTCCCACGGAGGTGGATAAGCAGCTCACCATTACGGCCGGCGATGACGGCCTGATTTCCGCCAAGCCCTATACCTTCACCTCCTGGACGCCGGGGCTGATCGACAAGAACGGCCGTGCCTGGATTCATGCGGCCTATTGTGAATACAACAAGGTTGGCTGGTTTGAGGATCCCATCGATGGCAGCGTGGCATATAAATTACCCAAGGGATCAACGCTTATCGTGAATTCCTGGTCGGATGCCATGGGCGCCGGCGGTCCGCAGAATACTCGCGTCAAAACATTGCACAAATACCCGCTCTTTAAGGATGGTAATGATCTGAACCTGGGCAGCAGTCTCAGTGGGATCGCCCATCAACTGGTCTCGCCGGAAAACCGGCGGGTGATTTGCCGTACTCTTTATCAGAATCCTTATGGCGATAATCTCTGGTTCTGTGATATCGACTCGGATGATCCGGAGCGGCTGATTGCACTGGATCTGTCCATCCTGCCCGCCGGCGCCTGGACTGCCGGCAATACGGTCACTCATGCTTTCGCCGTCGCCATATACGGCAAGCATCTATATTACTACCTCACAACCCAGCATCTGATTTATCTGGATCTGGAAACCGGCGAGCAGGTTTATGTCGATGCTGCCCGGGCAGGCATCAGTAGCTATGCCATTGCCTGCTATATCACTGCGACGGAATTCTATTATCTGCGCTGGGACGGCTCGAATTATAACGTCTGTATTGTGGAACACGGCTCCGCAGTAAAGACCCTTGATACACAAATACAGAGCTTCGGTTTTGGCTCTCCTTCATTCGCACCATTGCAGGTAGTGAACAACTGGCTTTATCTGGCCTGGTTATATCAAGGGACCTATACGCTCTACCGCATTGATCTGGACCAGGCGAATGATCCGCTACAGGCCCAGGAAATCGACAGTTTCGCAAGTACGCTTACATCCGCCACCCTGCCGCTGACCCTGGCCATGTCGGAAAACGTCGGCGGCCTGCGCTCCTGGTATAACGGCGGCAGTCCGGATTATATCTATTACAGCCGCTGGTATATGTTCGGCAGCACGCCCGGGGCGGATCCGACGCTGGATACCATTGTCGCCGCTATCTGCGAGGAGGCGGGTCTGGAGGCCGGTCAGTATGACGTGACGGACCTCGCCGGCACCAGCGTGCGCGGCTATGTCCGGGACCGGCGCATGGAAGCCCGCCGGCCCCTGGAGCAACTGATGAATCTTTTCCGTTTCATGGTCCGCCAGGAAGAGTCCACCCTGAAGTTTGTGGACCTGACCACCCTGGTGCCAATCAGCGTGGATGCCGACGATCTGCGCACCGGCGTCGACCAGGCCCAGGGCGATTTGCTGCCGTTCACCACCACCCCGGATTTTGAGCTGCCCAAGGCCATCGATTTTTCCTATATGGATGCCGGCCGGGATTTCGAGGTCAATACCATGCGCGCCCTGCGCGATACCTCCGTGGGCGAGAATAAGAAAACCCTGAGCGTGCCCGTGGTATTCACCGCCAACGAGGCCGCCCAGACGGCGGATATTCTGCTCTCCCTGGCCTGGACCCAGCGCCGGCGATACAAGGATCGCCTGCCCATGGATTACATCGGCCTGCTGCCGGGGGATGCCATTGCCGTGACGGTGCATGGCATCAGCCATGTGATCCTGCTGACCAAGGTTGGCTATTCCAGCCTCATCAGCTTCGAGGGTATACCGTATTCCGCGGCCGTCCTGACCAATGACGATGCCGCCGGCGATACCGGCGCCAACCAGGTGGGCAGCGGCCTGCAACTGTCCGGCCCCACCATCATGGAGATCATGGATATCAATCCCATCCGATCCGGCGATACCGGCCCCGGTTATTACATCGCCGTTTCCGGCCTCACCAGCAGCTGGCGCGGCTGCGCCCTGTACCGGTCTGTGGACAACGGCGAGACCTGGCAGTTTTTCGATTCCTTCACCGAGCAGACCGCCATCGGCAAGACCATCACCGCCCTGGGCGGCGGCCAGAGCGAGGTCTGGGATTACGTGAACAGCATAGACGTGCAGATCCTGGGCGCCGGCACCCTGGACTCCGCCGCCAGCGAGCTGGCCGTCCTGAACGGCGCCAACGCGGCCCTGATTGGCGACGAGATCCTGCAATTCAAGGACGTCACCGCCCTGGGCGATAACCTTTACCGCCTCAGCGGCTTCCTGCGCGGCCGCCAGGGCACCGAGCCGGAAATGGACGGCCACTATATCGGGGAGCGCTTCGTCCTGCTGCAGACCGCCGGCGTGCGCTTCGTGCCCACCTCCATCAACGATCTGAATACGCCGCGGCGCTTTGCCGTGGTCTCCATTGGCGAGAGCCTGGACGAGAACGAATACCAGGAGCTGTCCTACAGCGGCCGCATCCTCAAGCCCTTCACCGTCTGGGACGTGGAGGCGGCCCGCGCCGCGGCCGGCGATCTCACCGTGGCATTTATTCGTCGTGCCCGCCTGAACAATGCCTGGGTGGATTTCATCAATGCTCCCCTGGACGAGGATCGGGAAGTCTATGAGATTGACGTCATGAACGGCGGCGCGGTCCTGGCCACCTACAGTTCCGACGACGATCCGGCCATGTTCAATCTGGCCGATCGGGTCACCTTCTCCTACAGCAACGCGCAGCAGACTGCCGACGGCGTGCCGGATCCGGGCAATATCGACCTCCGGATTTATCAGCTGTCCCAGCAGATCGGCCGCGGCCACCGCAAAGAGGTTACCGTCTAATGCCCAGTCCCATCCTCGGCATCACCGAAATCAATCAGTCCCAGGCCAGCAAATACCTGACCGCCAACGAGGCCTTCCGCCGACTGGAGCAGGGCGCGCAGCATTTCGTGGTCCTCGATCGGGATCTCACCGCCCCGCCGGGAACTCCCACCGACGGCAATGCCTATATCGTCGCCGCCGGCGGCATCGGAGACTGGGCCGGCCATGACAGCGAGATCGCCTTCTACCTGAACGGTGCCTGGAAGTACCTTTCTCCACTGCAGGGCTGGTTAACCTCCATTCAGGATGAGGCAATTACCGTGAAATGGACCGGGTCCGCCTGGGAAATTGCCTTCGCTCCTTATGCAAAAAACAATTTCTCCGGTGGTGCTGCGCCGACTGCTGGCGATGATGATGCAGCAGGTTATAGCCAGAATTCATTATGGGTGGATGGTTCCATCAGTCCCCACGAGATTTACCGCTGTATTGACGCGACCACCGGCGCGGCCGTCTGGGTCAAGACTTCTCTCACTATCGATGAACTGGGAGCCCTGGCAGCGCTGGACACAATCGGCACAGCACAGATAGATGCTGATGCAGTGACTTATGCCAAGATGCAGAATATTTCAGCATCGCAGAGACTACTGGGGCGCAATACTGCGGGTGCAGGCGACCCGGAGGAAATTACACCGGAACAGGCGAGAAATATTCTAGCGGTAAGGGAAAAGCTGGCGGCGAATCGCACATATTACGTGGATCCAACAAACGGGTCTGATAGTAATGATGGACTGAGTTCAGGAGCCGGAGCCTTTGCCACGGTTCAAAAGGCTATTGATGTTGCATTCGGTCAAATAGATCTGGGGGGTTATGATGTATTAATAAGTCTGGCAGATGATAATTATAATAATACAATCTCTGTTCTGAGTCCTCAAACCGGCTCAGGGATAATAACTTTACAGGGAAATGTGACAACACCTTCCAATGTTCATATCAGTACAAGTGGTGACTGCATTCAGGTCGAGAACAATTCAAAATTAAATATTGAAGGCATGAAGTTAACATCATCAGCCGGAGTATTAATCGATTGCAATAATGGCGGCAATATAACAGTAGGTCAAGCAATCGAATTTGGATCAGCCTATCGAGAACATATCAGATTACGCAATCGGTCAGTGGCAACATTAGTTAACGATTATACTATTAGTGGCGGTGCAACTATTCATTTAAATGCAAATAGTGGAAGCACGGCAACAATATATGGTGCCACCTGTACACTTTCAGGCACCCCCGATTTTTCAAGTTGTTTTGTGCGGACGAACTGGTCTTATTTAGAATCTTCAGCGATGACATTTTCCGGTTCGGCATCGGGTTCAAGATATGCCGCGCAGGCAAATGGCATTATTCAAACATTTGGCAGTGGGGCATCATATTTTCCTGGTGATGCGGTGGGAACTGAAGCAGACGGAGGTTTATATCTTTAATGCTATTTGATATTTATAATTGGTTCTGGATCGTGGGCGGCGCTCAGGATCAAGTCTGGTCTAGTGCCGCAATGGCCTATGTCCCAATAACAGATAATAATTATCAGGCCTGGATTGCCGCTGGCAATATACCCAGCAATATAAATTCCGAAGAAGAATTGCGGGAAATCTTAAAACGAAGAGCTTCAGATATCTGCACCCAGGATGAACGTGTGGATGCTGCCTTTGAAAGAAACGGGGATGCTGATTTTGTTCGACTGACATTCGAGAGCTTTTTCGAGCTCATTAACCGTATTCTCGTGCTTGAAGGCAATCAGCAAATAACGAGAATACAATTTAAAACCTGGTTGAAAAAAAAACTTTAATCCAGCAGCTGCCGCATGGCCTGGAACAGCCACTGCCGGAACTCCTCCGGCATGGTGCGCCAGGCCTGGATAATCCGCAGTTCTATATTATCCAGCGGCCATTCCAGATCGCTGAGGCCCGTCAACCAGTCCGGCCGCACGCCATAGGCCACGGCGAGACGGCGGATCTTGTCGATATCCCGCAGCTGGCGATGCCCGTTTTCCCAGTTCGAGATCGCGCCGGCACTAATGCCGGTCCGCTCTGCGGCGGCGGCCAGCGTCAACCCCGCATGCCTGCGCGCCTGCCGGAGTCTTTGCCGATCTGCCCCGGCCATTTATTCAGGTCGTGACAAATATTGGCCTGAACCGACCGATTTTATTCTATCGGAATAATTCTGCTCGGAAAGTTTGCCAGCGGTGAAATGATGTTCTAGCTTAAAAAATAAAAACGCTAAGGGATGGAATAATAACAACGTGAAAGGATTGTATGACAAAACGCTTTGGGGGCATTCCCTTATTCATCCCTGATGGCGGCCAGCAAATTAAATACCGCCTGTTTCAGTTCCGGCGAGGCGCGGCGCAGCAGCTGCAGCAGCTGCTGTTCCTCCTCGTTCACCGGGCTGATCTGATAGCCCTCGGTTTCCTCCCCGATCTGCACCCGCCCCTCGTCCACGCCGATTTTCAGCAGCGATTTCTCCAGCACCCGGGTGCCCGCCCGGATGGTCTCCAGGGCCGTCAGGGCGGCGGCATAGGGGTCCCCGGATTGTGCACCCAGGGCATATTCATCCGCATTTATCGAGGCCTGCAGCCGGGAGATAATTTCGGCATTCAGACTGCGATTTGTTGTTTTGCTTGCCTTTTCAAGGGCTTGCTTCAGCGCATCCGGCATGCGCACGCCGGTCGGATTGGTATCTCTTCCCATGGCTCGAAGTGTAATCAATAAAAGCATTGACAGGGTAATAACACCGTGGCTACACTTTGTTACAAAATGTAACTATTTTGACTACACCGATGAAGAGCGAACGCAAAAACCGCCGAAAGGAAACAGCACTGATCAGGGTGCATAAGGCCATTAAGGAGCAGCTGGAAAAAGAGGCTGAAAGGAATCATCGGAGCGTCGTAGAGGAGGCCTCGCTGAGGCTTAATAATAGTTTCAAGGCTGCGGTAGACGCCGCGGCCTGAAAGGTTCCCTGCCGGCGCGGCAACGCCGGCAGGGAAGGATTGAGGTTACTGGCTTGGTCACCATTTCACCTCGGCGCTAGTGTAGCACAGCGCCGCGTAGAGTCGCCGGTAACCTCCATGACAACCATGTGGACATGGAGGGGATTTTCACATGATCAGCAACGTGGATCTGGCTATCTACAACACCGTGCATAATTTCCGGCGCGGTGATTATCGCGGCGCCACCGGCCTGGCCGAATTGCTGGGCAAGAATCCGGGCACCTTCGCCAACAAGGCGAACCCCGCCATGCCCAGCCATCATTTCACCGCTCCGGAGCTCATCGCCATCATGAACCAGGCGGGGGAGTATCGGATCCTCCAGGCCATCGCTCACGCCTGTCACCATTCCTGCATTAACCTGGGCGATTTCTCCGACGTTTCCGACATGGCCCTGCTGGACGCCTACGCGGCCATGCATAAGGAAATCGGCGAGACCGCCGGCGTCATACGCGAGGCCATTGCCGACGGCAAGATTACCCGCGACGAATTCAACGAAATCGACCGCGAGTTCATGGAGGACATACGCGCCATGCTGGAACTGCGCGCGCGGCTGCAGACCCTGGCGGTGGATGCATGAATACCATAGGTTCACAACAGAACGCCGGCACCGTGGCCCGGGTTGGTTACCCGGGACCAATAAGCGTTATGCCTGCGCATATCCAGTCGGGACGTGGTGCCCTCGTGCAGGTGCAAGCAGCTGGAGAGGGTGATCGGTTAACCGCTGATCGTCGGCCTACCGTAGGGTTGCCGACTGGGTGCCCGCCCCTGAATTTCTTTTCCGCCGTGGTTGCATTTGCCGCGGCCGTTTCAGATCGCATTCTTTCTTCGACTTTTCTCACCGAACTGACGGCAATGCTTGTCTCCGCCGCCGGCTTTTTTATTACCTTCATTCTCAGCCATTAAAGCAACCGTCATGATCCCCACCCCGCGCATGAAAACCACCATCCGCCGTGACAAGTCCGGCCTTTTCGCCGTCGTAGAAATCGAACACGAGGGCAAGACAGGGCTCACCACCATGCGCCCGGACGTGAAGGCCTCGGATCTGGCGGTGGAGAATTTCAAGCGCGCGCATTTCCACCTGCCCCGGATCCGGGAGGATGCATGAAAAGCGATCGCCCGGTACCGGAAACGCTGCGGCGCCAGGGCCTGACTGGCGTCGAGGACAACCTTGCCGAGGGCGAGCAGGTGATCTGCCATCACGTCCTTTTCCAGTTCCTCGAGCCGGAGCTGCGCGATTACTGTCTGGGGGAGCGGCCATGTGCGGCCAAGCAGAGCTCCGGCTGAACATTCCCGAGGATCTGCCTGACGAGGAGCAGCTGAAGGTGGCCTATCTCAGCATCCCGGGCGGCATCCGCAAGGCCTCCTTCGAGGAATACCTGGCCGATCCGCTGCTCAAGCAATGCCTGCGCCGCATCGTCTATAACGCTCGCCGGCGGCAGGGGAGGGCGGCGTGATCGTCCGGCTCATGAATCAATACCTGTCGCTGCCGGATGGCGATATCCGTCGCATCTGGATCGAGGCCGGTTATTCCATCGAGCTCGCAAAAACCTGCTGTATGAGCCTCTATGTGGATCGCTGCGGCGAGCGCTATATCCCGAAGGTGGAAATCATCAAGACCTATCGGAATCAGTGCCGCACCCTGCGCCTGGAGCTGGATACCGGTACCTGGCTGGACCTGATCCAGATCTGCGGGCTGATGGCGCTGCCCCGGGCCGTGGAACTGACGCCGGAGGGTGGTGTGCGCCGCGTGCTGATGGATTTCCTGAAAACCGATTCCCGGCTGGACTGGGCGATATGAAGCATGACTATTCACGCCAGAAAACCCGCCGCCGCACGCGCTACCGCGTCCGCTGCAGCTGCTGCGAGGCGCGCCGCACCCTGCGCCGGCATCCGGATCATTACCAGCACCCGCCACGCTGCCGGTGCGGCAGCCGGCGCTGGCGTGTGGATTGGTTTCGCACGGCCGGCATCGAGAAGCGCCGCTATACCTGCCGCTGCATCGGCTATCCCTTTCCGCACCGGCGTGGCTCGAATTGCGTGGACCTGCCGTTTTTCTGCATGGGGAAGGCGGCGTGATGGGTGAACAGAAGATCCAGGGCGGCTGGTACTGGTTCCCCTGGGCCGAGAAGCTGCATTTTTTCGAGGAGGCAATCGGCATGAGCAGCCTGCGACGTTCTTTGTGCGGGCTGACGGAAGGAACCTCCGCCCTGAGCAATGCGGAAAATATCGTCAACCATAAAGGCCGCTGCTCGAAATGCCAGAAAAGTCTGAACCAGAACGGAGCCCGGTATGAGCTTTAACGTCATCAGGCAGGGCGCCGAGCCGGAACTGCCGGCAGGGGCGTCCTGCATTGGCTGCAACTGCCACGACTTCGACGCCTGCATAGGCGATAACGGGCAGCCCTGTTCCTGGCTGGCCGTGGATCGGGAGCAGGGCGCCGGCGTCTGCAGTGAATGCCCGGATTATCTGGAGCAGTTCAATCAGCAATATCGACAAGGAGGGAAATAATCTTGAAAAAACGAGTCACCTATAACGAATTCAGGGCATGGCTGAAATCATTTAGACCGCGCCAGATTGTGGGCACAACCGCTAGGGCATGCGATTGTCCGCTGGCGAGATATACCGGATATCGTGCCACATATACTCATGATGGCAGGGCTTATCTTACGCCCACAAATTTTCACAGTATCGAGGTGGCAAAGCTGCCGCGGTGGGCCTATCGATTCATGCTCTGCATTGACAACTGCGGCGTATTCGATATTACCGCCGGCCGCGCTTTGAAATTTCTGGAGGAGTGCAGATGAGCCGCACCTACTTCAAGGAATACCTGACCACCCAGGAAGAGCGCCGGCTGTTTCGCGCACTGGGCGGCCGCAGCGGCCCAACCGCGGCGCGGGATCTCGCCTGGATGCAGGCCCTGCGTTACACCGGCGTGCGCATCGATGCCTTTTCCCGGCTCACCGTGCGCCATGCCCTGCAGGTGGTGAAAACCTATTACCTGACCCTGGAGCCGGCGATCCAGAAGCGCCGCCAGGGGCACAGTATTTACGTCTGCCGGCGCGGCCGCCAGGCCTTCGATCGGCTGCTCAAGATCCGCCGCCGGCAGGGCCACGGCCTGGATCCGGACGCGCCCCTGGTGCTGAGCCGCAAGGGTGGCCCGCTATCCGTGCGCGGCTACCAGGACCGCTGCAGCTACTGGGACCGCGAAGCCGGCCTGAACGTGGGCCTCTCGCCGCACTGGTTCCGCCACACCCTGGCCAAGTACCTGATGAAACATTCCGAGGCGAAGGATCCGCAGCTCATCGTCATGGCCGCCCTGGGCCACTCCGATCGGCGGTCGACGGATATCTATACCTGGCCGGATAAGGAGGATATGGAACTGGAGCTGGAGCGCGCGGCATGACGCCGGATCTGATTAATGCCCTGTTCGAGGCCTGCGGCGCCGTCCTGGTGCTGCTCAGCATTCACCGGCTGCACCGGGACAAGCTGGTGCGCGGCGTGCACTGGGCGCCGGTGCTGTTTTTCACCGCCTGGGGCGTCTGGAATCTGTTCTATTACCCGCACCTGCGGCAGCTGCTCAGTTTCCGCGCCGGCATCTGCTTGGCCCTGGTGAATGCGATCTGGCTGGCGCAGCTGCTGTATTACCTGAAGGCCGAGCAGCGATGATCTGCCGCAGCGGCAATCATGACTGGCTGGATGCCGTCAATGCCAAGCGCTGCTGCTCCGGCCGCTGGTACCGGGCGCTGCGCCGCATCGAGGATATCGAGGATCTGGACGAGGAGGGCAGGACCTATGCCGGCGGCGGCTGGGTTTATGGCTGGGTGCGCCTGCCCGAGGAGAGCATGGCATGAGCGATCTGAATCCGGCCCACTTTGCCATTTTCAGGGATTGGGATGGCCGCACTCATGTGCAATATCGCATCTGCGCCAAGACGCTGAAAACCGTCAAGCTCTGTCGCAAGGGTCTGCTGCTGGCCTCGGTCCGGCGCAATAAGGCGGCGAAGCGTGGCATTACCTATCTTCCCGCGCCGGCCGCGGCCGCGACGATCGGGAGCGTGCTGGCCTACAGCTCATTTTGTCACGGCCGCATTGACGAGGGCGCCAAGGAAATCCTCTCGGAAGTTTATAAATCACTGGGCCATGCCGCCCAGGGGGAAGGGAGCAAGCCCGGGTCTCCTGACGATCCCCGTGCCGGTTCTGTGCCGGCAGCAACAACCCGGGCAGGGGCGGCTGACTGATGGACGCATGCGTGACCGGGTGCGGCTCATCCTTCCCCCCACCAGCCGACGCCGGGCGGACCCCGCACGAGCCGCGATTGAAGGTTTATGAACGGCAATGCACAGGCCCGGCACTTTTACATTCACGGAGGCAGTCATGATTACAGCACTCTTTATTGCATTCCTGTTCGGCATTATCTACGTCACCTTCGGCGCCGTCCTGGCACTCTTTATGGAGAGCCGGCCCATATTTTCGCACTGGCTGGAGAACTGGTATTTCGCCCTGTTAATGATTTATCTCTGGCCGGCCATGGTGCCGCTGATCCTGATCCTGGTCTCCATTAATCGGAAGAAAGCGAATGATGGATGGGATGACCGTCAGGGCTTTATCTGACAGCGAGCGCAGGGGCTGTGACTATCACGCCATCGGCACCCGGGCCGGCCGCAAGTACAAGATCATTTATCTTAACCGGCTGCCCCTGGACCGCCTTTGCGGCGCTATCAAATACCTGCAGCGGGAACAGCCGGATTTTTACAAGGTTCTCCGGGATCCCTGGTTCCAGCGCCTGGCCCGTGAATTCAATGGCGAGATTCCCATAGCCATAGAGGCAAAAACCAAATGACAAAACCGAATATTGGCAAGGCGGGCAGCAAGAATATTTATATCGACGTGCCGCGCCTAATGAAAACCCGGCTCCTGGTCACCGCCAACTCCGGCGCCGGCAAGTCCTGGCTGCTGCGCCGCATCTTCGAGCAGACCTTCGGTAGCATCCAGCAGATCATCATCGATCCGGAGGGCGAGTTTCATACCCTGCGCGAGAAACACGATTACATCATCGCCGCGCCGGCGGACGCGGACGTGGTGGCCACACCGGCGACGGCCCGGCTGCTGGCGACGCGCCTGCTGGAGACCCAGGTGAGCGCCGTCATTGATATCTTCGATCTGAACCCCCGGGACCGGCAGCGTTTCGTGAAGCTCTTCTGTGATGCCATGGTGAATGCGCCCAAGAAGCTCTGGCACCCGGTGCTGGTGGGATTGGACGAGGCGCATGACTATTGCCCGGAAAAGACCCAGGCGGAGAGTGCCGGCAGCGTCATCGCCGTCGGCACCCGCGGCCGCAAGCGCGGCTTCTGTCTGCTCGCCGCCACGCAACGCCTGGCCAAGCTGAACAAGGATCTGGCCGCGGAAATGAACAACAAGCTGGTGGGCCGCACCATTCTGGACGTGGATGTAAAACGCGCCGCCGAGGAACTGGGTTTCACTGATCGGGAACAGCGCCAGTCACTGCGGCATCTGGAGGAAGGGGAGTTCTACTGTTACGGGCCGGCCCTGGTTAATGACGTCACCCGTGTCAAGGTGGGCGGTGTCAAGACCACCCATCCGGATCCGAACGAGCAAATCATCGCCGAACCGCCGCCGCCCACGGCCAGGATCAAGAAAATCCTCGCCGAGCTGCAGGATTTGCCCACGGAGGCCCAGAAGGAGCTCACCACTGTGGCCGAGCTCAGCAAGGAAGTAACCCGGCTCAGGGGTGAACTGACGCGCGCCAGGAAGGCCCACGGGGCCGATCCGGCCGAGATCCGGGAGCAGGTGCAGGCTGCCGTGGAGAAAGAGCGTGAGGCTATCCAGAGGGAGCTGAGCAAGGCCCTACAGCGTCATGCCAAGGTAATACTGCAATATATCCATGGCATTCAGGGCCATCTGGAAGGCCTGCAGCAGGCCGCCGAGAACTATCCGATGCCGGAGGACCTGGTCGGAGCGCCGGCCGCTCCAGTTGGCCGGCAGCCTCGCATAAATGCGCAGGGTGAAATCCTTTATTCAGATAAAAGCAATAAGTCATCAGCGCCCCCCGCTGCCAAACCGCCGGCGAATTCCGGCCTCTCATCCTCCCAGCAGCGCATTCTGACCCGCCTCGGCGAGCTCGAGGCCGCCGGTATTGCCATGCCGCATAAGGCCAGCCTGGCCGGCTTCTGCCGGTTCAGCCCTACCAGCGGCGGCTATGCCAATAATCTGGGCAAGCTGCGCACTCTGGGCTATGTGGAATATCCGGAGCCGGGCCGCATTTGCCTTACCGAGGCCGGCCGCGGGCTGGCGGCGCCGGCGGAGCCCATGGAACTGGAGGATTATCACGAATGCTGGCAGTCGGTAGTCAGCGGCTCCCAGGCCCGCATTCTCGAGGAAGTCATCGCCGTCTATCCCGACGCCATCAGCAAACAGACCCTGGCCGAACGCCTGGGCTTCTCGCCGACCAGCGGTGGCTATGCCAACAATCTGGGCCGGCTGCGCTCCCTGGGTGCCATCGATTACCCGCAACCCGGTTATGTCATCGCCACGGAGGTCCTGTTTCCCAATGCCTGATACCTATTTCTGCTACACCCATGACCAGCTGGAAGTAGCCCTGATGGAATACCGGGGCAACCTGATCAATGCCGGCCGGACGCCCGAGCAGGCGGATGCCGTTATTCATGGCATTCGGGAATTTCATAACTCGCCGGCGGCCAGGGCGAACCATCTGCTGCAGCCGCCCGAAAAGAGAAAAACCACGTAAGGAGAATATTCAATGCTGATATTAACCCGCAGGCAGAAGGAACGGCTGATCATCGACGACGGCAATATCATCGTGGAGGTCGTCGAAATCCGCGGCAATCAGGTGCGCCTGGGCATTAGCGCGCCCAAGGATGTGGATGTGCATCGTGAGGAGGTCTATCAGCGCATTGTTGAAGAGCAGCACGACGCCGCAATATGAAAGCGCTCTCCATTCGACAACCGTGGATCTGGGCTTTTCTCCATGCCGGCAAGGACGTGGAGAATCGCGGCTGGCGCACCGCCTACCGCGGCCCGCTGCTGCTCCATGCCAGCAAGACATTCGACATGAACGGCAAGCAATGGATCCAGCAGCACATGGGCATCAAGGTCCCGGGCAATCTCCCCCGCGGCGGTATCGTCGCCCGGGGTCGCCTGGTGAACTGCGTGGAGAACATGAATTCGCCCTGGTTTTTCGGCCCCTGGGGCCTGGTCATCACCGAGGTCGAGCCGGTCCAGTTCTATCACTGCGTCGGCCGCCTGGGCCTGTTCGAGGCTCCGGATCAGGGGGTGCTGGCGTTATGAGCCCGATCGAGATCCGGCATTTCCATTTTTTCTGCGGCCTGGGGGGCGGCGCCAAAGGCTTCAACCAGGGACATGCCCGCGTCGGCAGCATGGAGGCCCGGTTCCGCTGCCTGGGCGGCGTGGATAGTGAGCCGGCCGCGATCCGGGATTTCGAGCGTCTGGCCGGCGTGCCCGGCACCTGCATGGATCTGTTCAGCCGCGAGCAGTACCGCCATTATCACGGCCAGGAGCCGCCAGCGGACTGGCGCGAGGCGACGCCGGCGGATATCCGCCGCGCCGCCGGCGATGAACGGCCGCATATCGTGTTTCTCTCCGCGCCCTGCAAGGGCTTTTCCGGCCTGCTGTCCCAGAAGCGCAGCACCACGGAGAAATACCAGTCCCTGAACGCCCTGACCCTGCGCGGGATCTGGCTCATGTGCGAAGCCTGGCAGGACGATCCGGTGGACCTGATCGTGTTCGAGAACGTGCCGCGTATCGCCAACCGCGGCCGCTGGCTGCTGGATCAGATCGTGGGCCTGCTGGAGGCCTATGGGTACGCCGTGGCGGAGACCACCCACGACTGCGGCGAGCTCGGCGGCCTGGCCCAGAGCCGGCGCCGGTTCCTACTGGTGGCCAGACATCAGGAGAAGGTGCCGCCGTACCTGTACGAGCCGGTCCGGCATTCCCTGCAGGGCGTCGGGACCATTCTCGGCCGCATGCCGCTGCCCGGTGATGCCATAGGCGGACCCATGCATCGCGTCCCGCGCCTGCAGTGGAAAACCTGGGTGCGCCTGGCCTTCGTGGAGGCGGGCTCCGACTGGCGCAGCCTGAAGCGTCTGCGCGTGGCCGATGGCATGCTGCAGGACTATCTCATCATGCCGGAGCGGCACTGGGGCGGTGGCCAGCTCGGCGTCCGCGCCTGGGAGCAGCCGGCCTGCACCGTCGCCAGCGAGAGCCTGCCG